>Ga0154684_1040_pt2 | contig 14468 bp, 9 predicted proteins | sample Rifle2008BG13ft_FD_116113 | JGI IMG/M metagenome (GOLD analysis project Ga0154684, IMG submission 116113) | Planctomycetes bacterium RBG_13_50_24 | reverse complement strand
GCTGTTTTCGTACTCGATTGTCACCTGGCTTTTGCCGTCGGGCCGCAGCCACGGCAGTTTCCTGCTCTGACGCATCTTTTCCAACCGGGTCGTCAGCGCGTGCGCCAACTGGATCGGCATCGGCATCAGCACCGGCGTCTCTTTGCAGGCATAGCCGAACATCATCCCCTGGTCGCCGGCGCCCTGCTCCTTGTGCCGGCCGGCGCCCTCGGTTACGCCCTGTGAAATATCGGGACTTTGCTTTGAGATCGACACCAGAACGGCACAATTCTCGTCATTAAAGCCAAGTTCCGGATCATCATATCCGATTTCCTTGATTGTTTGTCGAACAATCGTAGGGATATCTACGTGAGCCTGTGTTGTAATCTCGCCCGCTACCACGACCATGTCGGCCTTTACAAGTGTTTCACATGCCACCCTGCTCTTCGGGTCCTGCGCGAGCATTGCATCCAGAATCGCATCCGATATGTGGTCGGCCACCTTGTCCGGATGCCCCATTGTTACAGACTCGCTGGTAAAAAGATATTTGTCAGCACCGTTGCTTATTGATTTTTTTGCCATGTTTAATTTATCCTTTCTACGAACCATCGTTAATTGTCCAATCATACGTCATATACTTAATTGTATAGTTTCCTGTTTCAAGAAAAGTAACATCTTTTTTCGAAATATAATTAGTAATAAAATTCAACACCGCCCGGGTTTCAGCGGACTGGTCCTTAAACTTTCTGTCTATTGCGAACTTTTTAACAAACTCTCTGCCATACCAGGACGATTGAAACAGTGCTGATAAATAAACTTTCCGCTTTTCTCTGTCAATACCAAACGCCAGGGGGCTGGACAGGAACCTTCCGGTTTGTTCGTCCAACTGTTGGCTGAGATTGCTTCCATAATACGGCTCATTTCTGAGCGGCGGGCTCGACAGACAGGCGCTGGATATAGCAAAGAATATCCTTGGATCGTCAAATTCGCCGCGGAAAAAACGCTTTTCAATAGCCCCAAAGGTAAATTCTTCATCCATCACAAGGAATTTGTGCCCGGTGATTTTTTCCTCGATATGCCTGATGCTATTAGTGCCGCGGTAAAAAACGGTCAAAATCCGGGACGACGGCTTGATGGGATAATTGTCCGTAACTATACTGAGCTTTTGCAGGTTGTATACGTTTATCCAGAAAACGATTTTGTCCTCACTGGACCACGACTCATATTCGCGACGTTCAAGATTGTCGAATTCCCGCAGCAATGCTCTAAGCTCTATTCGTTTTCGCCTGAGCCCTTGATAGTCAACCATTCCCTTATCATTGACATATTCTTTCAGGATATTCGCACATTTGTCATGAAAAGAGGCAGCCGGCACCGGTTTAAGGCCCTTATGCTCAGCCTTGGCAGATTCGACAACATTGGGCACTGACTCGCCCGTTTTAACTTTATCAGGTTCGCTATCGACGGGCGCGATTTTATTTGATTCATCGTTATCGGGACCGGCCTCAAGACTGCCTACTTCAGGAATTTCGGCAGATTTCGGCTCGACGGTGTTGCAGCCGCTGATAAAGACCGCTGTTACCAGTAAAATTATAAAAACAACAAGGCTTTTAGCCATGTTAGCCTTTCGGCAAAAAAAACGAGTATTCCTTCGATTATATACATTCGGTTATTGAACGTTAGCATAAGGATTCAGTTGATAAATGCAACGTTTTGTTGGCTGTTTTCGTCGCATTTTTTCGAAGAGATACCTCAACCAGCAGGATTAGGCAATTAAAAATGGCACGTATTAAAGTAATAAAAATAGTCTCAAAAGCCTATCAGCCGGTGAAATACATATATATCGCCACAATGATGACAAGTAAGATAGCCGAGAAGACAACATCGACCTTTGTCCAGCTTGACCGGGACTTTTCCCGATCCTCGGTGGTCGTCGTTCCAAAAGTAAGGCCGCTTATCTTTTCATAGGAGGGAGCTTCCGTAAGATAGCTGACAGCGAACATCACAATCACGCATACGACAAGAATAAATATACTGTAGTACTGGAAGAAGATGTTGTTCATAATCCATAGGAAAGAGCCTTGATCGTATCCGGAGAACTCCCCGAAAAGCTTTGTGAAGAACGGCATATCTTTCAGAGCGACAGGCGTGTCCACTCCCAGACGAAACATACCGAGGAGGAATCCCACAATCAGTGCCGACAGGCATCCCTTTGCATTGAGACGTTTGAAAAACACTCCAAGAAAGAAGACCACAAAAATCGGCGGAGCAAGGTAAGATTGTACACCCTGCAAATAATCATATAAACCCTTGCCGCCCTGTATCACGGGTATCCACAACAGGCCGATTAACACCATGACAGTAGTGGCAATACGACCCACCCATACAAGCTGATGCTGCGAGGCTTTGGGGCGGAACTTGGAGTAAAAGTCCATCGTAAACAAGGTGGAAGAAGCGTTGAAGACCCCGGAAAGGGAACTCATCAGGGCCGCCAGCAAACCCGCTACGACAATACCTCTTACACCGGCAGGTAAAACCGTCATAACCAGCAGTGGAAAAGCTTTTTGTGATTCGGCGCGTATAACTTGTCCCTGGGAATCGAATATTGTTTGCTGAATCACTTCCGCTCTGCCGCTCTTAGCCAAAGCAAAGCATATCATGCCGGGAATGATAAAGATGAATACCGGCAGGAGCTTGAAAAAGGACGCACAAATCGAGCCTCGACGTGCCTCGCGTTCGTTCGGTGCCCCCAGGGCCCGCTGAACGATGTATTGGTCCGTGCACCAGTACCACAAACCGATAACCGGCGCACAAAAGAGCATTCCGAGCCAGGGATAATTATCGTTGAAGTACCAGGCCATACGCCCCGCCTCTTTGACCGGCGCCCAGGTGCCTTCGACATTATCCGGCACCAATGGTTTCCAGAGGTTGAACATATCCGAGCCGCAAATCGCCCGCAGTTCACCCCAGCCGCCCAGGGCTTTAAGGCCGAAAATGGTCACTAAAACCGAGCCGAATACAAGAATAATAGTTTGTACGGCCTCGGTGTATGCCACAGCTCGAAGGCCGCCAAGAATGGTGTAAATACCGGTTAAAACAATCACAAGTATAGAACCTATCCAGAAACTATCCAGTACCATGAATCCGATGTTTAACCTCATTTCCGGCAGAAGCACGGAAAACACGATTCCACCTGCAAAGATTCCCACCGCTATCTTAGTCACGACATAGGCAACGAGAGAGATCATTGATAACACCCAGCGTGCAGTAGGCGAAAATCGTCTCTCCAGAAACTCCGGCATAGTAAAAATCCTCGATCGGGAATAAAAGGGAACCATGACCCAGCCTAAAACAAGCAGACACCAGGCATGCAGCTCATAATGTGCCATTGCCACGCCGTCGGTTGTTCCGGAACCGGCCAGGCCGACAAGGTGCTCGGAGCCAATATTAGAGGCAAAAATCGACGCGCCAACGATGAACCATCCCAGGTTGCGACCCGCAAGGAAGTAATCATCGGCGGTGTCCTTGCTTTTTTTAATCACCCACCAGGCAATACCAAGAAGAATGGCAAAATACGAGGTGATCGCTATCCAATCTAACGTGGTGAACGCCCCTTGTGCTTGTCCAAGTACTACAAATGATCCCATGAAAAATCCTTTCCTATTTTGGTTGGTATTTTTAACAGGCTCAATCTAAATTTCGGGAGATTCTACTGGTTCGCGCGGTCTATTGCAACATATTCTGCTTAAAAGGCAGGAATTTCTGATAAAAAGGAGTCTCGATTAACAATAATTAAAGATTAGATACTTGAAATTATTGACACAAGCATCTATTATCATCGACATTCAGGCTCTTTAATCGAGAGGACAAATTATGGCATATACAATCGGTTTAGATTACGGAACTAACTCAGTTAGGTGCCTGATAGTCGATGTAACCAACGGCAACGAGCTGGGCACAGCAGTATACGAATACGAAACAGGTGAAGCCGGAATAATACTCGATTCGGCCGACCACAACCTGGCAAGGCAGAATCCCGCCGACTACATCAAGGGTATCGAAGTAACAGTTAAAGCGGCAATCGCTGATGCAAAGAAAGCCCACAAGGGCTTCGATCCGAGCCAGATCATAGGTATCGGTATCGATACAACCGGCTCCACGCCGATTCCGGTCGATAAGAACGGCACGCCTTTAGGTATGCTCGATGCGTTCAAGAACAATCCAAACGCATGTGCATGGTTGTGGAAAGACCACACAGGTCACGCCGAAGCTGCGGAAATTTCTGCATTAGCCGAGAAAAAACATCCCGAATACCTCGCCAAGTGCGGCGGGATATATTCCTCGGAATGGTTTTTCAGCAAGATTCTACATTGCCTCCGTGTTGACTCTAAGGTCTTCGACGCGGCCTATACATGGGTGGAACATGCCGACTGGATGCCCGCAGTGCTAACCGGTACCCAGACGCCGGACAAACTCAAACGCTGCCGGTGCGCCGCCGGCCACAAGGCCATGTTCAACGACAACTGGGGCGGCTACCCCGAAGAAAAATTTCTCTCGAAGCTCGACCCGAAACTCGGCAAACTCCGGAAAACACTGAGCGACCGGACATACGCAGTCGATCAGACAGCGGGAACTCTCACCGGCGAATGGGCGGCGAAACTTGACCTTCCGGCGGGTATTCCCGTGGCTATGGGAGCTTTCGACGCCCACTTAGGCGCCGTCGGCTCCGGCATCGCCCCGGGAACGCTGGTCAAAATCATCGGCACCAGCACCTGCGACATGCTCGTGAACAAATCGAGCAGGAAGCTGGCGGATATACCCGGAATCTGCGGCATTGTCGACGGCTCCATCCTGCCAGGGTACTTTGGCCTGGAGGCGGGTCAATCGGCCGTGGGCGATATTTTCAACTGGTTCGTCAACTACATCCAGCCGGGCGGCCCAAAGGCAGGCTCTCACGAAGCCCTGACCGAGAAGGCGGCAAAGCTCAGGCCGGGCCAGTCCGGCCTGCTGGCTCTCGACTGGAATAACGGCAATCGAACCGTGCTTGTCGACCAGCGATTGACGGGCCTGCTGCTCGGCCAGACGCTGCATACAAGACCGGAAGAAATCTACCGCGCGCTGATCGAGGCAACCGCTTTCGGCGCTCTGACGATCATAAACCGGTTCGAAGAATACGGCGTCAAAGTCTCACAGGTCATCAACTGCGGCGGTATCGCCGAGAAGAATCCCCTGCTGATGCAGATTTATGCCGACGCAACCGGAAGAGAAATGAAAATCTCCCGCTCGGCCCAGAGTTGCGCGCTGGGAGCATGCATCGCAGGCGCCGTAGTGGCAGGTAAAAAGCCCGGCGGCCACAACAGCTTCTCCGATGCCCAGGCTGCGATGTGCGGGATCAAAGACGTGACATATAAACCAATCGCCAAGAACGCCGGAGTTTATCGGCAGTTGTACGTCCTGTACAAGCAGCTTCACGACGCCTTCGGAACGCAGGACTTCTCAGGCAAAATGTCAAACGTTATGAAAGAGCTGTTGAGCATCAAGGACAAATCCGCCTGAAAGGCGGGCTTAAATATTTAGCCCCACGTTCCACGCGGGGTCTTTACTATTATGCATGAAGAACTGAAAAAAGCCGTCTGCGAGGCAAATCTTGAGTTACAGAAACAGAGGCTTGTAATTTGCAGTTGGGGCAACGTCAGCGGCATAGACCGCTCGGCAGGTGCAGTCGTCATTAAGCCGAGCGGTGTCGCTTACGATGAGCTGTCACCCGACAAAATGGTGGTGCTCGATCTGGAAGGAAAAATTATCGAAGGTGCTCTCAATCCTTCATCGGACACACCTACCCATCTTGAGCTGTACAGAACTTTCGAAGCCATCGGCGGAATATGCCACACGCACTCGCCCAGCGCCACGATGTGGGCGCAGGCCTGCAAAGAAATCCCGTGCTTCGGCACGACTCACGCCGATTATTTCTACGGCCCCATTCCGTTGACCGAAGTCATGACCGAAGAGCAGATAAAAGATAAGTATGAGTTAAACACCGGCAAAGTCATCGTCCGGCGGTTTGCCGGCATGGACCCGATGCAAATGCCGGCGGTCCTGGTCGCCAATCACGGGCCGTTCACGTGGGGCGCCGGTCCGGCCGCCGCCGTTGAGGCGACCGTTGTCCTGGAACAAATCGCAGCAATGGCTCTGGGCACTATTACGATAAATCCCAATCAGGGCCCAATCAGCAGAGCCCTGCTTGATAAGCACTATCTGCGAAAACATGGTAAAAATGCCTATTATGGCCAGTCTCGGGGCTGATTCCCGGGTCTTTTTTAGGAGAGAAGAAAATGAAAAAAACAACATTCGGCGTCATCGTTGGGAACCGCGGCTTTTTCCCTGATGAATTAGCAAAAGAAGGACGGAAAAACATCCTTGATGTGTTCAAGAAAAATGACTTCAACTCGGTCGCGCTTTCGATGCAGGATACGAAATACGGCACTGTTGAAACTTTCGCAGACGCAAAAAAATGCGCCGCCCTTTTCGCAGCAAACGGCGAAAAGATCGACGGCATCATTGTCACGCTGCCGAACTTCGGCGATGAAAAGGGAGTCGCCGAGGCAATCAAACGCTCCGGGCTCAATGTACCGGTCCTGATACAGGCCGAGCCGGATGACAAGGACGGTATGACCATCGCCGGCAGAAGAGATTCATTCTGCGGCAAGATCAGCGCCTGCAATAATCTCAGGCAGGCGGGCATTCCGTACACGCTGACAAACTCGCACACAGTCGCAGTCGCATCGGCCCAGTTCAAACAGGATCTGGACGATTTCGCCTCGGTCTGCAGGATTATAAAGGGCCTCAAGAATGTAAGGTTCGGCTCCATCGGCGCCCGCACAGGAGCATTCAACACCGTCCGTTACAGCGAGAAAATCCTCGAGCTTTCAGGTATAGCCGTCGAGACAATCGACCTGTCGGAAATCCTCGGAAGAGTCGATCGGCTTGCCGATAATGACAGAGCGGTGAAGAAAAAACTGGATGCCATCAAAAAATACACACCGACCGGACCGATTCCCGCCGAGAAGCTCCTGAAGATGGCCAAATTCGGCTATGTCATCGACCGATGGATCATAGAGACCGAGCTTGACGGTACTGCAATTCAATGCTGGACCGCCCTGGAAGAATTCTTCGGAATCGTTCCCTGCACGCTCATGAGCATAATGAGCGAATCGCTGGTGCCAAGCGCCTGCGAGGTCGATATTACAGGCCTGCTGGGGATGTATATCCTGCAGCTCGCCAGCGGCACGCCCAGCGCGCTTTTAGACTGGAACAATAACTACGGCTCCGACCCCGACAAGGCTGTCTTATTCCATTGCAGCAATCTGCCCAAGTCGTTCTTCGGCAATTCGAAGATGGACTACCAGGAAATCATCGCCGGTTCGGTGGGCAAAGAAAACACCTACGGCACGATTGTCGGCAGGATCGCACCGGCAAAGGCGACGTTCTGCAGGACGACCACCGATGACGCGACCGGCGTCATCAGCACTTACGTCGGCGAGGGCCAGTTCACAAACGACAAGCTCGATACGTTCGGCGGCTACGGCGTGATGAAAATCCCGGACCTCCAGATATTGATGCAGTACATTTGCAGGATGGGCTTCGAGCACCACGTTGCTGTAAATATCTCACAGAAAGCCGACGCGATCGCCGAAGCTCTTGACACTTACATGGGCTGGGAAGTCTATCGGCACGAGTAAAACTCGGGCTCTTCAGCAGTCCGCCGGTACATTAGCGAATTGTGCTGTAACGCCTTGTGTGCTTACTCACCGACAGCGTCAATCTGCGCCGCCGGCTATGATCCTCCCAGAACGGCCAGTCTCGCCGCTACATAGGCAGCCAGGCCGGCACTCTGGTTCTCGGCCAGGGGTACAACATAGTTATCCACAGCAAACATTACAGACTCTTCGGCAGAAAATTTCAAGTCATTGTTCAAGATGCCGACATACAAAACAAGAGCATCCAGGTATTCTCCGGCAGAGGCATAATGGTTATAGGCTTTAGAATTGCGTTGGATCGCATCGGCAACTGATGCCATCTGTTCGGGTGTCGGCGGTGCAGTGCTCGGAGCAAACTCGCCGATGACCTGGGCAAGAGCGGCGACACGTGTCCCTCCGTCATCCCGTAAAATCGCAGCTGCTCCTTTAAGTTTTTCGCATGCCTCGCACGGCTGTATGTCCTGGGAAGAAGCTAAAGTATTTACCGCCCAAACCTGCATTACTCTTTCGTCGATTCCAAGTTCCGCAGCCGCCCACGCCACCAAAGCGGGACAACCCGAAACGTCGAATTCGATTCTTTCCAGACCCGGCGCCGGAGCTATATAAGGCAGAGCAAGAGTCGCAGCAGGAGCAGGAGTCGGAGTAGGAGCCGGAGGCGGTGGTGGCGGCGGAGGAGGCAGTTCACCTGGATTGACCGTAACTGTCACAGTGGCCCCGGGCAGTTTGTTAACGAACTGCCCGTCTGTGACCAAATACGTGAAGCTGTCTATTCCAGAAAAGCCTTCATTTGGCACGTAGGTAAAAGTGCCGTCTTCATTCAGCACTAACTGGCCGTGCTGAGGCGAGGTACCGTTTAATACAACCGACAGAGGATCATAGTTCTGATCGAAATCATTTTCCAGCACGTTGCCGCCAACAGACACGCCCGGATCGGTTATGAAATTATCATCGGCCGCGACAGGAAGATCGTTAGTCATGTTTATTGTAACCTGTGCCGTACCGGACGGTCCGACACTGCCCTGGGGATCGGTTACTTTGAATACGAAGCTGTCTGTTCCGGCAAAATAACCTGTGCCGTCCTTCTTAGGCACGTAGGTATAGGTCCATGTCCCGCTTGCCTCGTCCAATTGTAATGTGACATCGCCATACAACGGATTCGTAACTATATTCACCTTTAACTCTTCGTCGACATAGCCCAGTTGATCGGGTACGTCAGAGTAGTTCAAAGGCACGCTCTCGATGTCGAGTCCCATATGCTCGCTTGCCGAGCTCGGATTGGCAATGGGAAGCTCGTTAGTCATTGTGATTATGACCTGTGCCGTACCTGAAGGTCCCACTTCACCCTGAGGATCCGTCACCGTATACTCGAAGCTGTCCGTGCCGGCAAAATAACCTGTGCCGTCCTTCTTAGGCACGTAGGTATAGGTCCATGTCTTGCTCGTTTCGTCCCATTGCAAAGTCACATCTCCATATAACGGCTCTGTCACAACATTGACAGTCAAGTCTTTGTCGATAATGCCTAATTCATCAGGGACGTCAGAATAGCCCAGCAGCTCGTTCTCGATGTTGGTCCCCATGTGCTTACTTGCCGAGCCGGGACTGGCAACGGGAAGCTCATTAATCATAGTGATAGTAACCATTACCCATTCGGTTTCCACGCCGCTGTCTTTAACTTTGGCCTGGTATGCGAATGTGTCATCTCCGACGTATCCGTTATTCGGCGTGTATTCATAATCGCCATTTTTCGCTATGATTAATGTTCCACGGGAAGTTTGTACTTTCCAGGATTCGGGTGTCAATTCTTCCCAAGAGTCGCCGGGTATCACCTCAAGAATTCCGATTTTATTCTCATCTTCAAAGACATTACCACTCATAGGATAACCCATATGCGTCACAAAAGCCCAGGGATCCAGCGGAGGCACAAGGCCCGGCGGCGTCGGACATTCGGGACAATCGCCGGTATGTTTCTCATCGAGTTCTAATTTCGCATGAGATCCACCACTTGTAATTTCTTTATTTGCAGGGGCTTTACCATTCGAGTATATTTCCGATTTAGAGCCCTGAGTCTGAGCACGAAGATAAATAGCTTTGTCGGCACTCTTCGGATTCGTGATGGTGATATTACCTTTTTCGGACTCTTCGGTGTCCTTTCCGGCGTGTATCAACACGGAGGCATTGGCCGTACCTTCCGCCGAAGTCAGCGCAGTCGCGCGTATCTGGCCTCCGCCAAGATCTATTCTAACATCCCGGCCCGCATCAATGTGAATATCAGCCGTAGATTTGTATTTGGCATGAGCTTCGACCGTTACGATACCGTTAATTTCCACGTCACCGTGCTCGGATACCAGGCACGTTCTGGCCTGGCCGACCTCCAGGTCCTCATCGACCTGGTGTGCGTATGTTGTAACGTCACCGTCAATCAGCAAATCGCCGGAAGCAATCACGGAGATTTCATCGTAGCTGCCGCCGTCCACGGACAATTGTCCGGTCGTGATATCGCCGTAATTTGTCGTAAGGAGTCTGATTTTACCCGGCTCGACAATCCATTCCTCCGGCGCGTGCTGCGGCACGAACGAAATAATATCGCCGATCGCAATACCGCCTTCGATAACATCCGTGGTGTCCGGATCGTCTCCACCCGCCAGCATATAGACATTTCCGCCCTGAGTGGTGTGGATTGCGGTTCGGTCCCCGTTAGTTCCCGGCATAAATTCAATTCCACCAGTATCATATTTCGTACGAAGCACAATATCACCGCTGCCACCTTCGATTACGCCGTCGCTGATAGGCCTTGCGATAATGTTTCCTCCCGTTTTTGCATGGGCAACCAGCTCAACATCCGTTGAAGCATACGACTGGGACTCAATCCATTTCTCATAGACGGTATTATCAAGCGGAGCATCGGGCTTATAACCATCCTCAATTGTCATGTCCAAAGCGTCGATGATAATCTTTCCCCTTTTACCGTACATTGCAGAGGCATCGATGTCACCGGCGAAATTCACATAGTCACCGCTGATCTTAACGCTGGTATCCACAACATCATCGAAATCATCGATGATGTCATACGGCACATAGCCGCCTATTGCTTCGATTTTCGCATCTGCCTCGACGGTTGTATCACCTTTGGAATGGACGACAACCAGGCCGCTATCACCCGTGGTCCCTGCGTTTGCCTTCGTCAAACTACCGGCGGAAAGAATAACTTCATCGGCCGCCGTCAGAATAACATGACCGCCGTCACCGCCGATTCCGTCGGTGTCGATAGTGCCGTTCTGCTCAACTCTGCCGATACCACCTGAGACGTTTTCAAGCTCCAGCGCCGAGGCAAACATATCGCCGGCAGCAAGAACTACCGTTCCCGATTTAGACCTGATAAGTCCATCGTTGATAACTTCACCATCTCCCTCGCCGGGCATACTTACCGAATCCATCTTTACAAGGATATTGCTTCCGGGCTGACCGAGGAGCACTTTGTCACCGGCGGCCATCACGACAAATCCACCTTCACCTGTCGAGATAGTTCCGGTATTGAGAATTTTCCTGCCGATAAACGCAACACCCCCGGCAGCGTATATGTCGTCGCTATTGTTGAATACTCCGAGTCTCTCATAGACGCCTACTCCTTCAATATCGCCGGCGAATTCATAGTTACCACTTAAAAAATTGTCGTTTGTAATATTGAGATTGGAAGCGACCAACTGTGTAACATTGACGATGGAGCCCTCACCGAAGACGATACCGGCGGGATTAACAATAAAAATACGCATACCTTCGGCATTAAGCGAGCCGAAAAATTGCGTTCCATATCCCGAAATTACTCTGTTTAACACGGCAGAATCGGTCAGTGCGCCCTGTGTGAAGGCCAGTGTTTCTCGAACATTAACGGCACCACCCAACGTATCCAGGCTTTCCCAGTTAATAATTGTGTGGTTGGTATGAACTTCCACGAGAGTAGTGTGTTTGTAAGTACCGGTGTTGTAGGTGATATCGGCATTGCCCCCACCGTTTATCGGATTAGTGTCGACAACACCGCCGGTCGGTCCGGCCAGCATGGCTGGCATTGACGTGTTCAAAACCAGGCACCATATCAGAAAATAGATGATGCCCCTTCTTAAATGGCGTTTTTTCATTATCTTTGTTATAGTTTCCATTTCTCTCTTCCCTGCTAACAAATAGTGATAACTTTATTGGATTTGTTTATACGACGTTGCGGATATCTGCTTCAGCATCACACTTCGAGATTTATTCTCCATCAACAACATAGTGCATCGGCAAAAATATTCGAAATTCTTCTGCCTTTTATAGGACGGATTACAAGGAATTTGTCAAGAAAACAGGGATTATATTTTGCTCAGCACAGTTTTAAAACCGCCATATCAGGCCAGATATCAAGGATCACATTCGAGCTTTGAAGTTTAAGCCAAGAAAGGCGTTAACAGAGAAGCCGGCCTGATTGAAACAGCAAAAACTCGCTCTCAATACTAATAATGAGTTTTAAGGCCGCTTGCGAATATCCAGTTCATGCCGGAGAGATCACTAATAGTATCGTAACCACTAACCGGAGGCGAGGCAGCACAAATCATTCTCATCTTTTTTTCCGATCGAGGTAGTAATACGGCTCGCACAGCCGACATAAGAAATCGCTTTTTCAATATTAAGAATGTACTTTTTATAATCCTATGAGACATCTGTTCGGGCCATAAAAGACGTCGAATATTAAGAGCCGGCTTCAATGCCGGAGCACGCCGGAAGGATATTGAAAAAAATGTTTAAAAATCTCCTTAAACGACATCATTTTTATGACACATTCAATTGCCGGTCTTATTGTCGGTGCGCCGCGGCACAGGATTTCGACGGCTATCTGCTCACCTGCCGGACAAACAATCACAGGAAATTTCTCAACTGGTTCGACGAGATGGAACTGGAGATTGTTCGCTAAAAATTTAGGCCGGAAATTGTAGAGATTTCTCTGGACAACCAAAATAAAGGCCGTTAAAATATCATTTTTGAAGATTTGATAAGTTTAAGTTTGCATTGATTAGAGGTAACTTATTATGGCACATAAAAAGGGACAAGGCTCCTCGCGGAACGGCAGAGACAGCAATCCGCAGTACAGAGGCATCAAACGGTTCGGCGGCCAGGTCGTCAAAGCCGGCTCAATTATCGTACGACAGTGCGGGACGAAATTCTTTCCCGGCTCCAACGTCGGTATGGGCAGGGACTATACGCTGTTCGCCACCGCAGATGGACAAGTACGCTTCCAGGGCCGAAAAATCCACGTCGTCTAAGAAATAACTTAAAGTAGTCGAATAAAAAAGGATGGTAATTGCCATCCTTTTTTTATATTGAGATATGAGAGTATGTTTATAGATCGGGCACAAATCTGGATCAAGGCGGGAGACGGCGGTCGCGGCTGTGTCGGCTTTCGGCGAGAAAAATTTATTCCCAAGGGAGGCCCCGACGGTGGCGACGGCGGCAACGGCGGCGATGTTTACTTCCAGGCCGTTAAGAACCTTGACACCCTGTTAGACTTCGCGGGTAAACACCACTGGCAGGCAGGGAACGGCCAGCCCGGCTCGGGTAGCAACAAGCACGGAGCAAGCGGCGACGACCTGATTATAAAGGTCCCGCCGGGAACACTCATTTACGATACCGACCTGGATCTGCTGCTCAAAGACATGAATGAGATAGGACTGAAGATCCGCGTCTGTCTCGGCGGAAAAGGCGGAAAAGGCAACAAAGCCTTTGCAACTTCAACCAATCAAACGCCGAGATACGCCGAGCCGGGTAAAGAGGGCCAGGAAAGAAATATCAGGCTGGAATTGAAGCTCATCGCCGACGTGGGCTTAGTCGGAATGCCAAACGCCGGCAAGAGCACTCTTATCTCCCGCTGCTCGGCGGCAAGGCCGAAGATCGCCGACTACCCCTTCACAACAATTGAACCGGTGCTGGGCATCGTCGAGCTGAGCGATTTCCGCCGGTTCGTCATGGCCGACATCCCCGGCCTGATCGAAGGAGCCAGCGGAGGAGCGGGCCTGGGGCACGACTTCCTTAAACATATAGAACGTACCACAATCCTTGTGCATATCCTGGACATCATGCCGATGGACGGTTCCGATCCCGCGGAGAACTACAAAGCCATCCGTAATGAACTGAAACAACACAGCAAAGTCTTAGCTCAAAAACAGGAAATTATCGCCGCCAACAAAATCGACCTCGATTCCGATGGAAAAATTGTCAAAGTGCTTCGAAAAAAGCTTCCGCAGCCGATACACCCAATCTCAGCAGTAACCGGCTCCGGCATAAAAGAACTGACTGAACTGCTCTGGCAAAAGGTCAAAGAATTTAAAATAAAAGATTAATAAGGTCACATCTTTTTACAAATTATTTACAGGTAACTACTATTTTAAGCTGGGTATGCTGTGACATATTTTGAGTCTACGGCAGGTTTTCGAGGTCTGCAAGGTCCTGGTGTCTACCGGAAGCTTTTTTGTTGATTTTCAGGTGTTTCAACCTGATGAGCGTTGAGTAATCTCAAGAACTCTTTGAAGTCGGGTGGTAGATGGATCATAGCCATAAATAATTCGCCGCATCAATTCAACGGCTTCCAAACGTTCGTAAGGGGTTTTGGAAAGCCAATATGATTTCTCATCTGACTTCTCGAAAAGCGACGATACTGTAAAAGCGGTTTTTTGCATCTTTGGGAAAACTAACATATCCATACAGAAA
>Ga0154684_1103_pt1 | contig 14504 bp, 9 predicted proteins | sample Rifle2008BG13ft_FD_116113 | JGI IMG/M metagenome (GOLD analysis project Ga0154684, IMG submission 116113) | Planctomycetes bacterium RBG_13_50_24 | reverse complement strand
CATCGCATTATAAATGTGTACGTTATCGGCATCTGGGCGATCTGGACGCGGAATCGCAGGTCGGGATTGTCCCGGACCGCGTCTTCGGCGGCTTTCAATCGCTCCCAGCCCCTGCTGAGCGTTTCGAAGGAAAGGAATTTCGCCGTGTGCTGCGAAAAGCACCCGAGGTGATCGCTGCTTGACTCGACGGCATCGTGTATGATTTGCAGATAATCCTTGATGTGCGGGCCGGCCGGGCCGTAATAGCCGGCGATAAATTCATCGATAAGCTTTTGCCCGTCCAGTGACGGATTCCACAAAAGCTTGGCCAGGACCCATGCTCGCAGTTCGGCCATCTCGGCGCCGTTTGATGTATATGCGCCCTGTTCGAAGAGTCCTTTGACGCTGTGGTCGACGAAGAATTTGACATTCGGGCCCAGCACACGCAAATTCGGGTGCGGCAGAATATAATGCCGGAAGTTGGTCGTATAATCCCAGATGTAAAGCCGGTTGCATATCTTCGACCAGCCGACAATATCATCGCGGAACTCCTTATTCCGCTCGTCAGCCAGCGGCCTGCTGAAGGAACATTCGATGCTGCACAGCCTGACAATCACATTAGGTCTCGGCTTTGTGATTTTCGGCGGCTTGCGCGTGTACTGATAGGCTAATGTGCTGATAGCAACGTTCGGAAATTCTTCTTCTATATCCTCGGCCACGGCATTGACGAACCGCAGCATCAGTCCTGCGGGGCTGCCTTCTTCTTTTTCTATCGCCGCACATTTGCTGCACTGGCAGTTTCCGTGCCAGTCGTTCTGCGAAACGGATGCGATTGTTGCGGCCGGATTATTCCTAAGCCGCTCCCTGAGGTTCTTCACCAGTTCGGTTCGCATTTCTTCGTTGGTCAGGCAGAGCTGCGCCCGCTCGTGAATGCGCTTGCCGTCGATTTCGCTGAACCATTCGGGGTGGTCCTCGAAATATTTTTCCGGCGATATAAGCGGGAAGAACGTGTGAACGAATCCCTCATAGATGTGTTTACCGCCGCGTTTGTCATCCAGCCGCTCGCTGTTGCCGTTGCTCTTGTTCCGCACGGCCCAGTCGCCGTCGAAGGAGTCGAACCAGAATGTTTCGCGATATTCCAGCGGCGGCATGTAGCGGACGTTAAGCTGGCCGATTCGAAGCGTCGGCTTTATCGGAATGGTGCTGGCTTGTGACGACCACCACCGGCAGCCGACATGCTCTTCAAGGAAGGTATAAACCGCGTAGAGTGTGCCTCGCGGCCGGCCGCCGGCTAAAATCAAGTCGCTGCCGACAGTGCGGATAACGATGCCGTCGGAGCCAAGACCGTCGGTGGAGAAATCCGCCACGGCTGATTTTGCTGCTTCGGGGCCTACGAGCAGCCGGGATTGGCCGGCGGCAGGAGGAGCTTTAATCTCGAAAGTTGCTCCGGTTATTTGCCGGAGAAAGCCGGCAAGTTCATTCGCAGCATGACGCTCCGGTTCGGCGGCATCGTCAGCAAGAACTATGACGGCATTCGCCTGGCCGTTTTGTACAATTGTTACTGTCTCGTCTGTTGCCGCCCGGACGTATCCAAGAGTAAATGACAGAGCTGCAAGCAACACGGCGATTCTTGTTCTTTGTGACATCATTGTTCGACCTCCTTAAAAATCGAAAATTAATTGTCATTATTTTTTCGTGCCTGTATGGTGGCGAGCTTGCCGCCTTCGAAGAGGTGGACAGTGCCGTCTCCCATGGTTTGAACGCATGGCTTGACGCCCCTGATCCACAGCTTAAAGGCGGTGGGATGCTTATTCTGTGCCTCCTCGATAAGCACGGCATCAGGTCTGCCGTAGTTTTCGATATGTACTTCGTACCATGTTAAATCCGAGGGACAGTTTCTGAATGCCATGCTCTCTCTGATGTCGTTTATCAAAGCATCCATGTTATCAGGGAGTCGGCCGTTTTTCTCTCTGTATGCTTCTATGCAACTGAATAGATTCTTTTGCTGCTCTCCACATTCCTTCAATTCGTCGAAAACCCGGCCAACAGCGGTATTATTGTCAAATAACTCACCGTTAGGCATTCCAGAGCCCATGACGATCAGGGGTGTTCTCCTCAGCCGGAACAGCAGTCCGCCCGGAATCAATACAATTATAATTATGCCTGCTATGGCTACCTTATGGCTCGATTTAATTCTCATATGAATTATCTCGTTTTATTGACCATGCTTCTGCGCATTGTACGTCTTTTTATATCATTATGCTAACTTAACGGCAGTTTGTCATTCTTCGTTTTTAAAGATAATCTTCCATGCCACCGTGCGATTCTCCGGGCTGTTTATGGTGACGCGGATTTCCTGCCCGGCCTGCTCGGATTCGATGGTGACACCGACCTGACTATCGGCCTGCGAAACATCAGCCGACCGGACCTGCCATGGCCCGCTGCCGGCCGGAGCATAAATGCGAAGCTCGTACGGGTCTTTGCCGACAACTTTGGATTTGCCGCGCATCTCGTATTTTCTGCTGTTCCAGTCTTCCTGGTCAACATCCACGATACCCTGTGTGACGTGCCTGGATGTGCTCACGAGCACGGGTCTGTCGCCGAGCGGGCGGATGCTGATTATCCGGCAAGAGGAAGGCTGCAATTCAGTTTCGAGCACGCTTGAGAAAGGCTCGATGAACTGGTCGGCCCAGTAATCGAAGCCGGCGTAATTTCCACTTGGCAGGTCGAGCTTTTTAAGTTCAACTCGGACAGTATCGGTCTGCTCATCGTTCCAGTTGAACAGGCCGATGATATCTTTTCTTTGCCGGCCGGTTCCGCTCGTCAGATGCCAGATTTTCGCTATGTTCGATTCGAACAAATCAACCGGCCGGCCGCTCAAACCGTGGTTCGGCATGGAACGTTTGACAATATCGAGCCTGTCGTCGGGCAGACCCGGTAGCCATTCGCTGGCGATGTTCAACTGACCGCTTATCCCGATCCACGAGCCCCACGCACGGGCCTGGTCGAGTGTCAGCGGCTCGCGCAGCATCAGGCAGTCGGGATCGTTGTGCCAGAGGCGGTTGTGCATGAAGTATAACCGGCTGCCCATTTCGGCGCAGGGCAGAATGTTCCGCCAGTCTGCGTTGATGTCCCTTCCGATCCGCATCCCGTCCACCAGTCCTATCGAGGCTCCGAGCGTTCGCATGTTCTGCGCGATATTGCAGCCGAGAATATACACGTCCCTGCCGGAGGCATTGCGAACGAGCTTCAGGCCGTCACGGTATGCCTCAATGTTCGTTATGGACGGATCGTGAAATACGGCGTCACCGAGATTGTCATCGCGATAGTCCGGCTTCGGATACAATATCTTTGTGGCCATCCCGGTCCATAGCCCATCGATCTTGATGTACTTGTAGCCCCAGTCTCTGGTCATTTGTGCTATGACTCCGTAAAGGAACTCGCGGGCTTCGGGGTGCGTCATATCCAGGCAGCTACCCGCCCAGTACACGGTATAAATCGAGCCGTCGTTTCTGTGGACGAACCATTCCTGGTGGTTGTCGAATACCGGCCGGTTCGGGTCCCAGCCTGTCGGGATAAACCAGATGCCGGCTGTCATTCCATGCTCGTTTATTTTTTCGGCTGTGGGCTTCATGCCGTTCGGGTAGGGGCCTTTCGGATTGTAATTGGTGAAATCCCGCCGGCTCAGTTGCCATTTGTCGTCGATCTGCAGCAGATTGAAGCCGAATTTTGTCAACTCCTTCCCGCAGAACTCTGCAAGCTCGGCCATGTGTTCTTCATCGGAGGCTCCGCCGTTCGGTTTGGAGTACCATGTGCAGTATCCGGACGGAATTTCGGGCAGCCTGATTCTGTACCTTTTTGCGATTGTCCCGGCGTATTCTTCGAGCCCGGCCAGTGCATCGTCAAAATACCCGATGGCAAACATTTCGCCGGCGACGGTTTCGCCCGGCTCGATGAGCAGATTTCCATATTCGCTCCTTGCATCGATACGCACGGAGCCCTCAGCCGGCTTCGATAGGACAATGCCGCTCGCCCGGTCGTGCGTCAGCCAGCCGGCAACGACACCCGCACGAGTGTCAGGTTCAGCCATTGCAAGGAAAGTATAACTGGTCCTTTCCTTCTCGGCGGTGGTCAGGCCGTCACAGCCAAGGATGCGAAGGTCTTCCGCCGCCTTGCCCAGATCGACCTGAAGGCTGACCGGTACCATCTTGTTTATGATGAGCCTTTCATTGGTCGGATTGTGCATCTGTGATTTGATGCAGACGAACGGCAGATTACTGTACAGTGCGAGCGTATAGACGTAGCCGGATGGGTATTTAACTTCAATGGCCTGGGCGGATCCAATCGCATCCTGAATCCTTGCCGCGCGGGCTTTGGGGATGTCTTCGCCGGCGGTTTCTACAAAACGTGCCTCTTTGATGAATACTTCCTTGCCCCGGCGGGCGGAAAACGTGCCGTCACTTACATTGTAAGATGCGCATAGAATGCCGTTGTCAATTGTGATATTTTGTACACCTTGGGTCGTTGTGTGCTTGTACCTGACCGCTACGCATCCCGCCATACAGGCCAGAAATAAAAACATCGTGGTCAAAAGTGAAGCTCTCATAAATCTCCTTACTCGTAGGTATATTCATTGATTTAACAAAAATCAATAGTATACCTGTTTTCATCAGTGAGTAAAGAGACGGATTTTAGCTTGCGTAGCTGTGCAAACCCGGGAACAGCCGGGACAGGTTCACCCAGAGCAGCGTTATTATGATGGCTGCCATGCCCGCAACCGCCCAGAGGCTGTTAATCCCAGGGTGCTTTTTGCCGAACATGTAGCGGTAGTGGAAATACCCGAGGAAAATAAGCCACGACGCCAGCGACCAGAGCTCTTTCGGATCCCAGCCCCAGTAGTCGCCCCATGCGAGCTTGCCCCAGTAGCTGCCGAGAATAAGACCGAGCGTCAGCAAAGGAAATCCGACACAGACAATGCGGTACGTCGCCTCTTCGGACGGCAGGAGATTCTCGCCGGGCTTTGGATTCCTGCCGGCCAGTTGGCAAATCGCCTGGAAGGTTGCCTTTGCCATAAAGATGTATGAGAACATGTAAACGGCAACGTGCGGCGTAAAGAGCCAGCTCTGGAGGGCCGGCGGGAGCTGCTGCGGCTCGGCGTTGAATACAAAGCCAGCGGGGAAAAGCACTATCGCACCGATTAGCATATCGGCGGCATAACCCCCCACGCGAAGGACTCGCCGGCAAAACAGCGAGACCGGATAAATCATGCCGAGGCATAAGAATACTTCGAAAAGATTCTGCAGCGGGACGTGCCGGACGTGATACCAGCGGTAGCCGAATGCACAAACGGCAATGGCAAAACCGAGCAGGTATAAGGCATGCCCGATTTTGGGCCGGCGAAGAATGGTTGTGATGAACGCCAGTAAATACGCGGCGATAGTCATGTAAACCAGTAAGCCCTGAATTGTGTATTTAATTTCCATTTATATACTTTTTACTTTCAATCTTGAAAAGATATGTCTCAACCACATATGCCAGATAGTGCCAATGCAGAGCAGCCAGTATCCGGCATAAACGACGTACAGGCCCGTATCGGAAACGACCTGTAGAACGGTATACTGCCCGGCCTTGTCGTCGTACGAGCTCTGATAAAAATGGTAGCCGCCGAATCGCAGCGGGTGGTTGACTTCAATGTCCTTCTCGGCGACGACGTTGTCTCCCTCGATGATCTGCAGCTCGCTTATGTAATCGCTGATGACTCTGTGATAACTCAGCGAGAATTTGTCCTGGCCGTGGCTGTGTCCGGGGAAAAGTTCGAAGACGTATTGGATGGACGTTTGTCCGCCCGGTTCGGTAATCTGAACTTCGATTGCAGGATTGGAGCCGGGCGACGGATCGTCGAAGGGGGCGCTCTTGCCTTCTTCCATTCCTATCTTAAAGTTCTCATATGATTTTACGATTTTTATAGTGCCGGCTTCATCGCCCAACGAAAATTCTTTGCCGATTTCGACTGGCACTTTCCACTGCCGGCCCTGGCGTGTTTGGATCTGCAGATATACAGGCTGGTAATATTCGATTCGGAAATCTTTCAGCTTCAGGGAGAAAGGCAGCTCTTTCTGCTCTCGGCTGTCATCCAGTGCGACGTGATTTTCATTTTTGCCCTCGTAGATTACCATTCGGCCTTTGCGGATTTTGTCGATTCCGAAGAGCTTTTTTTGAAGGTTGTGTCCTCCGCGTGAGCCCCACATCCCTCCGGCGAGAATCAGGACACAGCCGACGTGTATCAGCAGCAATCCGGGCACGCGAAGGAGCCGGCGAAAAGCTGCGATCCCGATTATTAACAGCGTTGCAAGCGCCGTCCAGTAAACCACCGCTGGAGGTTGGTTGAAGAACTGCTCCGCCCGCTCGGCGCCGATAAACGCACCATAAATGGACAGGACAATCAACACAATAATCAGCACCAGGCCCAGCCATATTATGGTGCGTCTATACTTATGCATCTGGTTTCCTCAATATCAATCGATTGACTTTATAAAATCAATTATGCCCGAAAGAACATTCTTTTCAAGAAATTTTATACGGCCTTCGATGCCCGATGGTTCGATTTCAATGCAGTTTGCGGTTGATATTTGTTTTCGAGGTACATAAAATACAACACAATCGAATAAATAATCATCGGCAATATTTAGCCCCCAAATTTATTTGGGGGTGCCTTTAGAGGGACCGGAAAGATTTGCATGAAGTCTCTTACAGTTGCAACGCGCGGCGGGGCCCTGGCCATCGCTCAGACCGAGCATGTCATCGCCACGCTGAAAAAATTCCACCCCGGCCTAAAAATCAGAATCGAGGAAATCACTACCAAAGGCGACAAGGACAGGCGAACCGCCCTTTGGACTCTGAAAGAGACCGGTTTTTTCACCTCGCAGGTAGAAGATGCCCTGATTGCTCACGAAGCTGATTTTGCAGTTCACAGCTTCAAGGACCTGCCTACCGCCCAGCGAGAAGGACTGGCCATCGGAGCGGTTTTCGATAGAAACTTCGTCGAGGATTGTCTGGTGTCCGTTTCGCCTGTAGAGTCGATCGATCAGTTGCCGGCCAATGCGAAAATAGGCACCTCAAGCCTTAGACGCGCCGCCCAGTTGAAACACCTGCGAGCCGACCTCGAACCGACACCGATTCGAGGCAACGTGCACACGAGATTGCGAAAACTCGATATGGGCCAATTCGATGCGATCCTGCTGGCGCGGGCGGGTCTGGAACGGCTCGGCCTGGCCGGGAAAATCTCCTTCGTTTTCGATCCGTCGGTATTTATTCCCGCGCCGGCACAGGGCGCGCTGGGTATTCAGACCAGAGCCGATGACGACGAGACGAACGAAATAATCGGCGCCATCGATGATGAAAACACCAGAACTACAACTGCCGCCGAGCGAAAAATCCTTACCACAATGCAGTGTGGTTGTCACGCCCCGGTAGGAGCTTATGCCGAAATAGCTGATGGTGAGTTCCACATTCGAGCCTTTATCTCGGACCTGGAGGGCAAAAACTTCATCGGCCGAGAGCTTGCCGGCCCGGCGGAGGATGCTGAAAAACTTGCCGAAAAAATTGCTAAAGAGCTTTTAAAGGCCGGCGGCAAAGAAATCCTCGAATCGCTCGAAAAGTAATCCTAACGGTTTTTCGGCAAAGGTAATTTTTGTTCGTATTGAGCATGTCATTACGAGCGAGGAGTTGCCGAGCGTGGCAATCTTACGGTTATATTATTTCTAAAATGGAATACTGTACGCGATGACGGAGGCGAGTCTAATGTTATAGCCGGGGTGGGAGGAAAATCAGTGGCATTTTGTTCGTGTTTCTGGTATAGTAAGGCAATTGAAAGAGAACCGGTGGGGCAAGCCCTACCCTACTTTGTCATCCCTGTGAAAGCAGGGATCCATAAACAGTAGAGTTGACTGGATTCCCGCCTGCGCGGGAATGACATTTTGAAACATTTATCGAAGGAAATACGATTCTCAAACTACGAAGCACGATGAAAAAAGGTTTTGTATATCTGGTTGGAGCCGGACCTGGAAGGGCGGACTTAATTACCGTTCGCGGGGCCGAGGTGCTCAAGGCGGCCGATTGCGTGATTTACGATAAGCTGGCGAATCCGGCGTTGCTGCAATTTGCTCGCAAAGACGCTGAGATTATTCACGTACCCAAGCGGATCGGTGAAGGCTCGTGCACGCAGGATGAAATTAATAAGGTGCTGACCGAGAAGGCCCTGGCCGGCAAGACAGTGGTGCGGCTGAAGGGCGGCGATCCTTGCATTTTCGGCAGGGTGGCGGAAGAGCTCGCCGTCCTGATCGAGGCAGGCGTCGATTTTGAAATCGTGCCGGGCGTAACGGCCGCCGTCGCGGTCTCTTCCTATACCGGCATAATGCTGACCGACAGAGAGTACAGCTCACAGGTAACTTTTGTGACCGGCCGGGAAGCACCGGGCAAGCAGGACACCAATATCGACTGGGAAGTACTGGCCAAATTCCCCGGCACTATCGTTTTTTACATGGGTATGGGCACGCTTGATTCGACCGCCAAGTCGCTGATTGACAATGGCAAGCCGTCAGACACGCCCGCAGCGGTCATCTCCAACGCCACCTTCCCGACGCAGCGAGTTGTCAGGGCGCCGCTTGATAGAATCAACGAAACATGCGAACAGCAGAAGATAACGCCGCCGGCGATTGTGGTCGTCGGCGCCGCAGCGGCCAGCGATACGAGGTTCGACTGGTTCATGAAAAGGCCGTTGTTTGGCAAGAGCATTGTCGTGACACGGGATATTACCGGTAACGCCGACTTTGCAGCGAAGATTGTTCGGCGGGGCGGCAATCCGTTGGAGTTCGAGACAATACGAATCAAACTTTTGACGGACTCGAACGATTTTCTGCGAACGCTCGCGAAGATAGGGCAATACGACTGGGTCATCTTCACCAGCGGCAACGGCGTGACTGCGTTATTCGATGCCCTGCAAAGCCTGGGCAAAGCCTGTCCCGAGCGGAGTCGAGGAGACGCCCGGATTTTCGGTTCTGCTAAAATCGCTGCAATAGGCGGCAGAACAGCGGACAGGTTGAGCGAGTTTGGCATAAAAGCGGATTTTGTGCCGGGTGTCTTTACGAGCCGGGAGCTTGGCAAACAGTTGGTCGGTTTTGCAAATTTGCGGAACAAAAAAATTCTGCTTTTGCGTTCGGAGCTTGCTTCGAACGAGCTGGTAGAGATATTAGCCGGAGCTGGCGCAGATGTCGATAACGTTGCGGTTTATACCGCTGTAGCGGCAAAGAGCGAATCCGCCTGGCTGGCCGAGGGAATCGGCGAAGGGACAATCGACTGGCTGACGTTTGCCAGTCCATCTTCGGTCGATGGATTTTTCGAACAAATCGGAACCGAAACAGTAAATTCAGGTAAGGTCAAAGTCGCGTCGATCGGGCCGGTAACGTCCGAACGGTTGAAAGAGCTTGGTGTAACCGTTGACATGACGGCTAAAGAATATACTCTCGAAGGATTACTTGATGCTATCGAGGAAGCGGAAAAATAAAAGTTGAAAAACAGAGATTGCAAATCCCGAGTTATCGAATACAAGACAGGAGGTCTATAATGGGTTTTCCGAAGAACAGGATGCGAAGGCTGCGGAGCAGTCCTTCGATGCGAAGGCTGATACGCGAGACAAGTGTGAGCGTGGATGACCTGGTTTATCCTTTGTTCGTCCGCGAGGGCGAGGGTATTAAGGAGCCGATCAAATCGATGACGGGCTGCTATCATTTTTCGCCGGACACGATTGCCGCCGAAGCCGCCGAGGTGGCGTCGCTGGGGATACCCGCCGTGCTGCTTTTCGGCCTGCCGGGCAGGAAGGATGAAACCGGCTCGGAAGCCTGGGCCGAGGACGGCGTCGTTCAGCGGGCGATTCGCCAAATCAAGAAGGCCGCGCCGGAGCTTCTGGTCGTTACGGATGTTTGCCTTTGCGAGTTCACGAGTCACGGTCACTGCGGCGTGATCAGGGACGGCAAAGTCGACAACGATCCGACCTGTGAGCTTCTGGCAAAGATGGCCCTGTCGCACGCCCAGGCCGGCGCCGATATTGTCGCCCCTTCGGATATGATGGATGGCCGGGTCAGGTACATTCGCGAGGCACTGGAAGAGAACGGTTTTGAGAACGTTGCTATTATGTCGTACGCGGCGAAATATGCTTCTGCGTTTTACGGCCCGTTCAGAGAAGCCGCCGAGTCGGCGCCTGCTTTTGGCGACCGCAGAACGTACCAGATGGATCCTCCCAACGCCGACGAGGCGATGGCCGAGATTGCCCTCGATATCGAGGAAGGTGCCGATATTGTCATGGTCAAGCCGGCCCTTGCTTATCTTGATATCATATACAGGGCCGGGCAGCGTTTCGATTGTCCCATCGCCGCCTACAACGTCAGCGGCGAATATATGATGGTGAACGCCGCCGGCGCCCAAGGCCTTATAGACAGAGAGGCGACAATGATGGAAGTGTTGACCTCCATCAAACGTGCCGGGGCGGATATTGTCATCACATACTTCGCCAAAGAGCTGGGTAAGCTATTGTCATAGATTGCAGCAGTGTTTCAGCCAGTGACATTGCCCTTGGCCGAACTTTAAGAACAACATGCCGGGCAAGCGTCCTGGCAGGGCGGTTCGAAGCATTCTTATGCATCTGAAATCAAAAAGGGCTGTGAGCAGCAAATTGCCCACAGCCCGAATTGTCTATTCAATAAAGTCTACTTGGTATTACGGACAATTCTCCATCCACTCGGACGTGAAGAATACAAGGTCATCCATGTCGATTACTCCGTCGCCGTTGTAATCTTTGCATATCGAGCAGGCAGTATTCGGGATGTCGTAGTAGTCTTCCGTTTCACCAATCAGGTATTTTGCCTGGGGTCCGGAGCCGGCGTTGCCTAATACACCGGGATTACTGCCGGTCTTCCATGGCTGCTCTGAAAGAGTGATTCTTATCCAGATATTTTTCACATTCTCGGGATGCCAGGGCAGGAACGCCGGTGAGGTGATTTTATTCAGCCCTATCGGCAGATTGAACAGGAACTGGTTCTGTACCGCCCATTCCGGTGCGGGACCTTCGGGACAATCGACAACGTCGTCCCAGTCACCATCACGGTTCCAGTCGGCCCAGATATTTACCCAGAGATCGACGTTCGGGTCGACAACAGTGACCTCATAGTCAATCGTGGTCCAGCAGCAATTGGGCAGACTGAGCGGGAGCTTAATAGCATCATCACCGTTATCAATGTTCGCAGAAATACCCGCATCAAGCTTTAGATTGTTCCGCCCGTCTTCGTCGGGACCGGTGTCGGCTTCGATTTCCCTGGTGATCGTTTTACCCAAATAGGCCACCATCTCATCATTCAAATGGACCGGCCCGTAAGGCCCTGTCCCGCTGCCGTCATTGTATACGGTCGGGAAATTGGCTTTGATTGATTGGGGTAAACCAGTATGGGAGGAGGGATATGCGCTCATTTGTAAACCGAAATTATTGGTGCTGTCGGATGCGTCGCCAAGGTCTGTTTTGCCTTGAATAGCCGCTCCCTTGCATTCGATACTGATCAAGCCTGCACCTTTCTCAGTACCGTAGCCTCCAACCTCGATCAGGTACTGTTTGCCTGCGATCGCATTAAAGGTAACCGCTGACTGATAATCGCCGCCGGCGTCATCATTGCATTCGATCAAGTCATTCGATGTTGGGTCGCACTCGCAACCGTCATAAACGGCGAGCATCGTATCGAAGTTGCTGCCGGCCAGGCTGACAGTGGCTTGGCCCGTGCACGTGGCGGTATAACAGTACCAGATATTCGGACTGGTCATACAAAGGCCCGAGCCGTCGAATGTCGCATTAGTCGTGTCGAACGGCATGTCCTTCACATTGCCAATTGCCTTTGCGTTCTCGCAGTCGTCCTTGGACGACGGAGGAGGCGTAACTCCCTCACAACTAATGCTCAGCAGACCCTGGCCGGTTATTTGGTTGTAGCCTCCAACTTCGATCAGGTATTGGGTGCCTGCGATTGCCTCAAAAACGATCTCTGACTGTTGAGAAGTGTTGGTGTCATCGCTGCACTCGATCATATCCGCATAACGCAAGTCAGGTTCACACGTGCTGTAAACAGCGAGCATCGTATCGAAGCTGCTGCCTGCCAGGCTGACCGTTACATCACCCGTACACGAGGCGGTATAGCAGTACCAGAGATTTGGGCTGTACATGCATAAGTGCGGGCCGTCCTGCTCCACGCCCGTCGTATCGAACGGCAGGTTTGTAACATCGCCGATCGGTTGTGGGTAAGCCAAGTTGTCGCTGGACCCCGAAGGAGGCGATGTGCCCTCGGAACTGATAGTCAGCACTCCTTCGCCAACTTCGTCGGAATTGTAACCCATAACCTCGAACAGGTAGTCGTTGCCGGCTGTCGCATGGAAGGTAATCTGAGACTGAAGGAAACCGCCGAAGTCGTCATTTCGTTCGATGATATCACCCACCTTCGGGTAACAATCGCTGGTGTTGTAGACGACTAATGCGGTGTCAAACTCACTTAAAAGGAGGCTGACAGTGACGTCACCTGTACCCCCGGCCGTATAACGATACCAGATATTTGGGCTGGTAAAGAAGTGGCCCGGGCCGTCGAACGTAGCGCATGTAGTATCGAACGGCAGTTCTGTTACGTTGCCGACCTGTTTGGCCTTACTGCAGTCGTCGTTGGTTGGCTGGCTGGACTGATTATCACAACTGATATTAATAACACCCTGACCCTTGGCGGAGGCGCTGAATCCCCCAACCTCGATCAGATACTGGCTGCCGGCCTTTACGGCGAAAGTAATTTGTGATTGCTGGCCGTCAAAGTCGTCGTTGGTTTTGATCAAGTCGTCCTGGCTCGGGTAGCAGTTACACCCGTCATAGGCTGCGATCTTGGTGTCGAAATTACTGCCGGCCAGGCTGACAGTAACACAACCGTTGCACGTGGCAGTATAGCAGTACCATACGTTTGGGCTGTTGATGTAGAGTCCCGGGCCATCATGTGTCGCATTAGTGGTGTCGAATGCAAGGCCTGTTACGTTGCCGACCGCCTTCGATTTGCTGCAGTCGTCGTTGGCTGGAACAGCACCGAATGCGACATTTGCGGCGCCGAATAGCAATACCAACCCGCAAACCAATACTAAATTTGATCTAAACCATTTCATAATTTAATCCTCCAAAAATAATAACTGGTTTTCAATTTTGAAACGTTCCTTCCGGACATTCCACATATTATTAAGGAGCAACACAACACAATGAGAGAAAAAACGCGTCCGTGCCACTCCTCACTAATAGATACAGTGCCAGTATCGGCAGAATAGTAACACATTATTACGGTAAAAACAAGAAAAAATTGCATTACGGCGTTTTTTTGCCCTGTTTTAGGGCAAACACCGAAACCTGCTTTTTCTCTTCGTATGGCACGAATCTGCCGTGTCGGACGTGCTTTTTGGCACTATTTTTTGTAGGCCTCTTCCGGGTCGTAGACCTTCTCTTCGATAAACACCAGTTCTTTATTGGATTTCTGCTTCAATGCCCGGTAAAAACAGGATTGATAACCCACGTGGCACTGGCCGGCGTCGACAGATACCTTGAGAATCAGGCAGTCCTGATCGCAATCGACAAGTATCTGTTGTACTTTTTGACGGTGGCCGCTTTCTTCGCCTTTTTTCCACAATTTCCGGCGTGATCTGCTGAAATATGTGGCATATCCCGATTGTATCGTAACATCGAGCGATTCCCGATTCATATAAGCGACCATGAGCACCTGGTGAGTCCGGGCGTCCTGGGCTATGGCGGGTATAAGGCCGTTTTCATCGAATTGCGGGGCAAATTCCAGGTTTTCTTCGAGCTTCTGTTTTGTACTCAATTGACTGGTTCCTTATACATCTGATTTAAGATTTTCAATGTGGCCAGGGCATCTTGCCCTTGTTTCCTTCCGTTGGAAAGATGCCAACGGGGCGCAAGGCCGGGACGGCCTCGTCACGATTGATGAATTCTAATCGGCGAAGCCGCATTCGTCAATGGGACTCCATTTTGCCAAATAAGAGCGAAATGGGAATCCAATCATAGATGTCAAATCATAAATCCAAGAATCCATTGAAAAATTCAAGCATTCCGGCTAACCATATCCTGTAAAGTTTCTGGAGCTAATGTTTCTTGCAGACCCCCGGCAGGGGGGGAATTGGCTTTGATTGGCTTTGTTTTCCTTGACTCCAAAAGCTCATTATTTTGGCGTAATCCCTTTTATAATAGATACTTGTGTCCATATAATCCTTTTTAAATTGGCTTTGTTTTTTCAACGTAGTGTTTTCTGCAAAAGCCCCACGATTGTCATTGCGAGGCCCGAAGGGCCGCGGCAATCTTCTGTGTTGTAAATAAAGCTTATGCCGTACGATATTGGCTTTGATTGGCTTTGTTTTTCGCTGTCCAAAACCGCCAAAAAACCACAAAAATCTCCGTAAAT
>Ga0154684_1151_pt1 | contig 14778 bp, 9 predicted proteins | sample Rifle2008BG13ft_FD_116113 | JGI IMG/M metagenome (GOLD analysis project Ga0154684, IMG submission 116113) | Planctomycetes bacterium RBG_13_50_24 | reverse complement strand
TTTTTGTCACGTCTGTGAAGGTGCCGTCACCGTTATTGCTGTACAGTACGTTTGGTCCGTAATTATTGAGGTAAATGTCCGGGTCGCCGTCATTGTCATAATCACCGACCGCGACGCCCAGACCGTAGCCAAGGTCGCCGACGCCTGCTTTTTCCGTCACATCCGTAAACTTCCAGTTGCCCTCGTTGCGATAAAGTGCATTTTTCGGGGCTACGTCAACTTTAGTTCCTTTGAGTGGCGCGCCGTTGAGAAAATAAATGTCGATGTTGCCGTCGCCGTCGTAGTCAAAAAGCGCCAGGCCAGCACTTACCGTCTCCATTACGTAGTGCAGGCCGGAGCCGCCGTCTGTGTGCACGAAAGTTATTCCGGTCTGATTTGTAACGTCGTGAAGCAGTATGGGACTATCGGCGAACGCATCGATTGAAGCACAAAATAATCCAGGCACAACAAAGCACAAATATCCAATGCTTCTCCAGCTAACTCTGCCTCCCGCGAGTCCAATCGTCTTAATTCTTGCTCTTAATATGCTCATACACATTCCTGTATTTCGAATTGGCCGGCTCCAGTTGTATTGCCTGCAGAATCGCCTTGATCGCGTTTTGCGAGTCACCGTTCATATCACATGCCCAGCACAGCACAAAGTAATTGTGGGCGGTCGGCTCCAGCGTCACAGCCTTTTCCGCAAGCTCTCTGGCTTCCGGAAATCCTCTGCCTGTTCTAATGTATAGCTGAGCGAGTTCGCAATAGCCGCCGGAGAATCCCGGTGCCACCTCGATAACTTTGCGAAAAGCTTTTTCTGCTTTGTCCATCTGTTTTAAACGCATCGAAAGGAGTCCGATATTCAAGTGGCAGAGCGGGTCTTTGGGATCGATTTCACTTATTTTTCTGTATTGTGGAATCGCATCAGTGATTCGGTTTGTCGTGATATACAAAGAAGCAAGCTTTTCAAGGCATAGAATATTATTCGGATCAAGTGTTGTTGCTCTTTTCAGAAGTTCTTCGGCTTTTTGAAAATTCTCACCGGCTTGATACATTTGTCCGGCGAGCAGGTAAGTTTCGGCCGCGCCTTTTTGCATGTCAATAAGATCGTCAACGGCCTCATTAACGTTCTTCAGATCCTTCATGTCCTCGGCTTTGAGTTTTTTAAATACAGTCATGTACTCTTTAGCCTTGTCCTGCTGCTTCAGTCTCGCTGACAGGGTGAAAAGGCCATAGTAAGCATTAGGATAATTGGGCTGAATCTCTATTGCCTTCTCATAATTATTTCTGGCCTTTTCATATTCCTTCTGCTGTAGATATAACTGTCCGAGCAGAAAAAAACTGGAGCTGGAACGGGGAGAAATTTGAATATCCTTCTCTAATTCTCCGATTGCTTCATTTTGCTTGTTCTGCCCTGTCAAAGCCAGGGCGATATTATGATGCACGCCGGGAATGTTAGGATCGATTTCAAGTGCCTTTTGCCAATATCCGATTGCCTGCTCATATTGCTCCTTGTTCATATAAAACCACCCTATGCTTTTATAGACATCGGGGCGTTTTGGATCCTGTTCTAATACCTTATTGAAGTATTCCAGCGCCCTGGCGGCTTCGCCATGCCGTTCCCATAAATTGCCCATCAGCATTATTGGATTTATGCTGTCGGGGAAGTCTTTCGTGAGCCTTTCGGCAAGTTGCAGCTCTTCCTTTTTCAATGCAGCAATTTCTTGTTCCGGCTTTAGTGCCGGACCGGTCGGTTCATTTAGCTGGTTCGAATTCGAGGTTGTAACTGTTGTTTTCGATTTTTCGTCAGGCTGTGAGAAAGCGGCCGCTTGAAATAAAGAGCAGTTAAAGGCACATATGATGAATCCTGCCAGTAATACCGGTAGAGTTTTCTTTGGAGCATACGAAGCGTGAGGTGCCGGATGCCCGGTATTATTTGTTTCCCATCCCTCAGTTATTGTACGCCTCTCCATACAAATAGCCTCGATCAGAGTGTTCATATATGGCGAATTACGCTCTATATCGACCTGTTCTTTCCCCATCATAAAGAATAAGTGACTCTAATGCAAGAACCTCTAATCGGCGATTTTTTAGGACCAACATTTAAGGCTCGACACGAATCCTATTCGGTTTTCAGGCCTCCTACCCGCCGGGTATTAAATATCCTGCGGTATTCCCGCCGCTTTTCATCATCAGGATATTTTTCATTCGTACCGTATGGATATGTGCTCATGGAATGAAAGGGAAGCGGTTCTACGGTGTCGGGATATGCCGAATAAAGGTCCATGTCCTTGCAGAAGCTGTCGGTTTTTAGGATGAACGAACGGCGGAATCCTTCCGGCGTCGGGCCCAAGTCGCCGGCCGAAAAGCGGAGTGTAATCTCTTCTCCCCGCCCCATGATGACGTAACAATCGTCCGCCTCATCCAGAAGCTCCGTAACATTCCCGTACCGGGTGTAATCGCCCTCCATAATTTTCCAGGCAACGGCGCCGCTGACACTATCGTAATCATATAGAGTCGGATGCCGCCCGTCGGGAGAATATTCCTGCGGATAACCCAGGAAATGAAGATCCGCACTTTTCACCGGCAATTCCTGGGTTCTGAGCCCCGCGTCCTCAAGGACAGGAGCAACGAATATCTGGTCCCAGTACAGTTCCATATTACTGGAGATGCGAATTCGCCGGTCGCTTGGCAGCAGCTTTCCGGTCACATCGAGAGTCATCATGTGCCGGATACCGGCTGGGTATCCCGCTTCATTGAAGAGTTCCACCCACTGGCCATCACGAAGGACATGGATACTCGGAGCGCGGCAGCGCAATCCCGCCTGGCTTGCAGCGTAGTTGGTTGAAGAGTACGGGTACTCGACCCACCCGTGCAGAAACAGCACAAGGCGTGATTGAGGCGATAGAGCCTGGAGCCTGCCGCCGAAGTCGAGCTCTACGAAATGGTCTTTCGCCAGTCCTATAAAGCGGGAATCCGGTTCGCTCGCCCCGGCATAAAGCCGGTCAACCAAACGTATCTTTTCAGTGACATCGGCACCACTATCATCTACGGCACGTATCGGTTCAATCGGATTTTTGAAGCAGAAAAGCTCAAAAGGTACGGGCGGTATACTAATCGCCATCATCTCATTCGGATAAACTTGTGTTTCCGCCGGATGGTCGACCGCGATTAGTTTGGCCTGGTCGAAATAAGCAACTTCCTCGATGGGTTCCAGCACCTGGAAGACGTATTCGCCGTCACGCGGCTTAAGATTCGCAATGGGCAAATACTCCGTCGGATCGGGCTTGGCGTATTCGTCCGGCGCCGCGAGATAACCGATGCCTCCCATACCTCCGAAATCGGATACGAACTCGAAATGCGAACCGTCCCACACAAAGAGATGCGGGCAGGAAGAAGTTTTTCGCTGTAATTCGGTAATCGTTATCACCTGATCCGCGGGCAGCTCAAGCTCCGCCTGTAGAACGGCATCGGGCCACATTATCCTCAACCAATCGACCTTGGAGTATTGCCCTAACCCGGCGTGAATCCGGTACGGAGGTACGGCTACCTGTCCCGAAGAAGTCCCGACTACATACTGCTGAAAAACAGAACCCGTTTTGATCTCCACGCGAGCTCCGATCGCTGAATTATTTGAGCGGGTTTTCTTATCCTGCTCGCGTATGCCGCGAAGATCGATTTCAATCCAGTGTCCGCCCGGCGTTACATTTTCCACGAGGAAGGGTTTCTCACCTATCGGGGCCAGCAGGATATCGCATTTCCCGTTACCGGTAAAATCCGCCGCCACGCAACTGGCGTTGCCCGGGTAATTGATGGCCGAGAGCATATTCCCGGGATCAATCTCAAGCGCGTTGATGAAACGGCCTTCAGGCCAGTTGTTAATAAGCAGTGCCGGGCCCCGGCTGCCGTCACGTCTGAAAACATCGGCGATAATAATATCCAAATCGCCGTCATTATCCATATCCGCAAATTGTCCGCCGGTTCCGCCGAGCCGGCCGTAACGCTCGGAAAAATCCGGGTGAGGCTTAAAAACAAATCCCCCCTGGTTCATATAAAGCTGCACTCCTTCATTGGTAAAAACCAGAAGGTCGCGGTCGCCATCCTTGTCAGGATCACCGGAAGTGGCGCTGAGAACGTTTCGAACTTTAAGGCCTGTTGCTTCGGCATCAAGTATGTGATATTTCAATGCTCGATCATTAACCCAGCCAATCGTTCCGTCATGTGCTGAAAATATTACCAGGTCCAAATCCCGGTCGTTATCGAAATCATCATACACTGCAGCAGTGACGGGATTATTCTCGAGTGTAAGGCCGAGTTTTTCGGCAATGTCGGTGAACGAACCATCTCTGTTGTTGTTATATAGACTGCCGGCTGTTGGCCTGAGCGTATCGGCAGACGGAACCGACCCGCTCGCAAGGCGAAATGCCAGGAAATCCGAATCACCGTCGCTATCGATATCAAGAATCCTCGCAAAGTGAGTCATGAATTTTCCGCCGGCAACCGTTGCGTCGGGCTTCGTTTTGAAATTCGCCTTCCCATCGTTTTCAAAATAAATGTCCGGACCTGCGCAGCCGAGCCAAAGATCAAGGTCTCCGTCGTTATCCACATCGCCGAAGCAGGGGCTGATACCCTGCTTTGCAAGAGTCGCGTCACGAGTAAATCGGCCGGTGCCGTCGTTACGCCATAAACATACGCTTCCATCGTCGCCGAATGCCGTGATACAGAGATCGAGGTCCCCGTCCCCATCTATGTCGCCGGCGGTAATTCCCGGAAGCTCTATATTCCCGCCGGGGAATTTCCACGCTGAAGTGGCATCGCTTAATGCTTTTAGCTCGGGGGAAAATAGAATCCTTCTTTGTGGAAACGCCGCAGCAGACGGCAGAGGCAGATTGTCCGCACCGAGTGCCATATAATATTTTCCCACCGTCCCGTACGCCTTGAGAACCGTAAAAGTCCCGCCGGTCAGTTCTGCGTCTTTGAGCTCTTTGAAACGGGTAAAGAGAGCCGTTGCCTGGTCGCGTTTTTGCGTGCGCTGGTACTGAATGGCAAGCCGATACACAGCGGAAATAAAACCAGGGTCGAGGGCAATGATTTTTTCGAGCATTTTCGTGCCCTCTTCCACAGAGCCAAGATTAATGAGAACCTCGGCGTATTTATACATCACATAGGGATCTTCGCTGTCGCTTTCATATACTTTGCGAAAACATTCAAGTGCCTTATTGGTTTCCCCGAGGTGCTGATAATACAGGCCGAGACAAAATCGCGCGTGCAGGTGGTTGGGATCGGATTCCAGCACGGTTTCGAATGCCTTTTGCGCCGAATCGAGATAGCTTAGCGCTCCGGGTTTTTCCTGCATATTGAAGCAGGCCAATCCGAGGTCAAAGCGTGCCGCGGTCCAGTCGGGCGCCGCCTCCAAAACCGACTCGAATGCTCCGGCCGCCTCGATGTAATTGTACTGTTCGAGAAGGGCGGCTCCACGATTGAAATCTGCAAGCGTCTTGACGAGAGAGTCGGATATAGCTGGTTTAGAATCGCTCGAAGCCAAAACTTGTTTTGACTTCTCCGGCTGTTCTGTTTGGCTTCCACAGCTCGAAAATATCAATCCCACAAGAAGGAAGCATCCAATATTTTGTAAAACCTTAATCATCCTGAGTATTTTCATAAAAAAGCCTCATTCCATACAGCACATGCTCTGAAAGTGTTCCATTTCTTCCTTTTGTGCTTCAAAACGTAATGTCAAGTATGTTGGCATTTTCTGCTGTTTTGTGTTTTTAGTCAACTACCATCGCATGATTGAAATGTTGATTTTTCGAGTCATGTATGTTAAGATAGACAAAATCATATTTGGAGTAATGTGAACGATGAAATTATGGGCGCTATTATCAGCTCTTTTTGTAATGGGAATCTGCCCTCCGGCCTTTGCCCAGGCCGATATTTCTCTTGTTATTAACGAATTGGTGGCTTCCAACAGCAGCGATGGTGGATTCGCCGATCCACAAGGCGACTACGACGACTGGATCGAAATCCATAACTTCGGCCAGACCGCCATCGATATGGGCGGGATGTATCTGACGGACGATTTGAGCGAGCCGGCCAAGTGGCAGATTCCGGATAATTCACCAGTCGAGACCACTGTTTCAGCTCATGGCTACCTGTTAATCTGGGCGGATAACGATATTGGCGATGGTCCTTTGCATGCCGGGTTTAGTCTATCCAAAGACGGCGAGCAGATTGGACTGGTTGCCTCCGACGCAAGTACGATGATCGACGCAATTGTATTCGGTGAACAAGTTACCAACACTTCTTATGGCCGGTATCCGGATGCCGGGGATGACCTGCGTTTTTTTACGAAACCGACACCGGCGGCGGAAAATCAAAGGGCATATTCAGGTGTTGTTGATGATCCTGAATTTAGCCATGAACGAGGTTTTTACGATAGGAGCTTCAATCTTACGATCGCCGATGCAACTGACGGAGCAAGGATATATTTCACAACAGACGGCAGCGAACCTCTCGAAAATGAGCACCGCTCAGTAAACAGCTCTGAATATAACGGTGCTATAGAGATCAGCTCAACTACCTGCCTGCGTGCAGCGGCGATAAAAAACGGCTGGTTACCGTCTCGCACGATTACACATACATATATATTCAATGCCGGTGATGCAGTCCGATCGATGCCGGTCGTGTCCCTTGTGGGTGACGAGCACACTTCTCTTTTCGAACCTGGCGGCATCATGGCCATCGTCGGCGGATATTATGACGGCGATGGAGTATGGCGCTCCGACGGCCCCGGCAGCTACAATAATCCGATACAGCGAGGAAGAGATTACGAACGCCCGGTTTCGCTCGAAATCATCGATCCGCGAACCGGCATAAATCTCCAGATAGACTGCGGGATCCGTGTCCACGGCAGCGATTACACGCGCCCGCGTTACACCCGCGGAGACGACTGGTTAAGCTGCTGGAACGGCTGGCCCGGCATGAACAGCAATAAATTCAGCTTCAATCTCTTTTTCCGCAGCAGCTACGGTGACAACCGCCTCGAATACCCGTTTTTCCCGTTCATCGATATCTACAGTTTCCAGAGCATCGTGCTGCGGGGCGGACACAATGACGCCTGCTCTCCTTTCGTCAAGGACGAATGGACCCGGCGTCTCTTCAGGGAGATGGGGGCGGTCCAGGTGACAGGGACGTTCGCCAATCTCTATCTCAACGGCCGCTACAAAGGCTTTTATAATCCCAGTGCCCGAGCCGACGAGGAATTCTTCCAGGAATGGTACGGCAGCGACAACGAGTTCGACGTGATTACCCAGTCCGGGCTCCGGGACGGCACGTCGCAGGCCTGGAACGACCTGCTCAACTACGCCGACAGCCATGACCTTGCCAATTCCGCCGAGTACGAATATGTCGCCGGCAAGTTCGATATTCCGACGTTCGTGGACTTTTTGATTCTGGAAATCTATATCGCCAATTTCGACTGGCCCGGCAATAACTGGGACGTTCACCGCGAGAGGTCGAATACCGGCAAATTCAGATTCTCCGTCTGGGATGCCGAGGGTCTGGCCGAGACCTGGGCGGTGGGTAATAATTTCGAGCTGACGGCGTTCGAGGATTTTCCCACCTGGTCATCTACCCCCGGACTAAATCATATGTCCGATCCCATCTCCCGGCTGTACCGGGCGCTGAAAGCCAACGCCGGCTTCCGGCAGCTCTTCGCCGACCGTGTCCACAAGCACTTTCGCAACGGCGGCATCCTGACAGAATCGCACCTTTTGGATCGATGGTGGGAAGTTTTCGCCGAAGTCTCCGACGTTCTTCCGGAGACATCGCGGTATCCGGTGAGATTCGTCCCCGATCGGTTCATCCCGAACCGCGAGGCGAAGGTCCTGGCGGCCTTCGCGGAGAACGGCTTGTTCAACCTCGATCTCAGCGCGCCGATCTTCTATATCAACGGCTCTTATCAGCACGGCGGATACGTTTCAGCCGGCGACGTCCTGACAATCATTAATCCCAACAGCTCAGGGATGCTTTATTACACGCTGGACGGCACAGATCCCGGCGTCCCGGGTATCCCGCCACAGCAGGTTTTCGACACAACCTTTGTGGCCGAAAACGCCCCCAAGCGGGTGCTCGTCCCAACCGAAGAGATTAATAGTGAATGGAAAGGCTCAATTTACTTTAATGATTCGAGCTGGATACCTGTCTCAGGCTCGCCCGGCGGCGTTGGATATGAAAGGAGTTCCGGCTACCAAAGCTATATCTCGCTCGACGTCGGAGCACAAATGTACAACCGATACCCCGGCTGCTATATCCGGATCCCCTTCCAGATCAACAAGGACCTTCAGACCTACGATTTTTTAACGCTCAAAGTCAGGTATGACGACGGTTTTGTCGCCTATATAAACGGTGTGGAAGTCCAGAGGGCCCTGGTCGGCGGCACACCGAGGTGGAATTCATATTCCTCGGGAGGTCACGAGGCGGGGGGGCTGCAATCTTTCGACATATCCGAGCATATCGGCGCACTCAACAACGGTGACAACATCCTTGCAATCCACGGATTAAACACGTCACTGGGCAGCTCGGATTTTATAATCTGCGCAGAATTGGTTGCCGGACATTTCTTTGGCGGGGCCGATCCGAGCGTCTCAGAGACTGCAATTCGGTACACAGGTCCGATCACACTCAACGGCAGTACGTACGTCAAGGCCAGAGTGTTCTCCGGCGATGCCTTCTCCGCGCTCAATGAGGCGGTATTCGCCATCGGTCCAAATCGGTAGAATTCATCGGCGGGACAATCTCTGCCTTTGCTATACTCACACTCTGCCCGTCGAGAACGGGTATCTAAGCCCTTTAAATCAACGCCCGCCCGTTTGGAATCGAACCTTTCTTGCTTGCAAAAGCGGCCGGCCGGACTATAATGTCGGGGGTGGTAGAGTTCATTTGGAATTTCCGATACCCGCTTCCGCGGGCACAGGTTTGCGATTTGAAAATCGACATTCGGAATTCGGCTATCGACAATTTTTTCGTGTCTCGTAAGGCGAGATACGAGCTGTAAATACGAGATACGAATATGCATCATATCCCATTAACCAGGATTCAGAAGCTCATCGGCCGAAGGATGTTGAAATCCAAGCAGAGCAAGGCCTGCTTTTACCTCGAAGCCAAAGCGGATGTTACCGGGCTGATGGCCCTTCGGCCCAGACTCAGGAAGTCGCTCGGCGTCAGAATAACCACGAACGCCTTTTATATCCACATTCTGGGCCTTGCGGCGGAAAAATATCCTCTTGTGGTCGGCCGGCTGGATGGCGACGAGATAACAATCGCCGAACGTATTAACGTTGGCTTTGCGGTCAATGCCCCGCAGGGTCTTGTCGTGCCGGTAGTCAAAAATGCCGCGGATAAGACGTTAGCTGAGATAGCCCGAGAGGAAACTCTGCTGACAGATAAGGCACGCGATAATAAACTGACGCTTGAAGAAATCGAAGGCGAGACGATCGCGCTGAGCAATCTCGGCGCATACGACATCGATTCTTTTCTGGGAATCATCCCGCCGCCGGCCAGCACGATTCTGTCCGTCGGCAATGTTTTGGCCAAGGTCGTCTACAAGGACGGCGAAGTAACGGTGCGAAAAATACTAAGCCTCTCTGTTGCTGCCGACCGCAGAGTGGTAAGCGAGACTTATGCCGCCGAGTTTCTAAACTTCATTAAAGACCGATTGCAAAATCCGCAGCAGGTGATTTGATAAAAAAGCCGGATTATTAGTTTGTTAAGCTTAAAGATGAAAGAACACAAGAATTTTTTTGTGAAACACGGATTTTGCTCCGGGTAAAATTAACGGCCTTTTTAAGGAGAGAACCAGATGAATCGGGACATTAGAATCGCTTTTGTTTGCACAATTACTTTGATGATATTTTCTGTGACAGTGCCGGCCGGGCAGGCGGCGAACTCGCATGAAGTCGAGCTGCTCTGGCCGGATGGCGCCCCGGGCGCCAAAGGAACTGACGAGGGCGACAAGCCGGCACTGACTATCTACCTGCCGGACAAGGAAAAGGCGACCGGCGCCGCGGTGGTGATATTTCCCGGCGGCGGTTACGGCCATCTGGCGATGGACCACGAGGGAGTACAGATAGCAGAGTGGCTCAATTCAATCGGCGTGGCCGGTTTTATTCTCAGGTACCGTCACAGCAACAGCGGTGCCGGCTACCGTCATCCGGCGCCGCTGCAGGACGCCCAGCGTGCAATCAGGACGGTTCGCAGCCGGGCGAAACAGTGGGGCGTCGATCCAGGCCGAATCGGTATTATCGGCTTTTCGGCGGGGGGGCATCTGGCTTCGAGCGCGGGCACGCATTTCCAGAACCGATACAGCGAGCCGGCCGATGAAATAGATCGCATTAGCTGCCGGCCCGAGCGGACAAAAATAATATGAAATCCAATTACTAAATATGCCGGTCATATTTTGTAAAGAAATCTGCTATGAACGGTTGCTGATGGCATTACGTTAAGAGTAAATTGACCGTGACTTGAGTATCCTGCGAGTTGATTTTCATTTATTGTATAAATCTTCCTGTTCGAAGCCGGATTCCTCCGCTGCGCGATGCTTCGCTTCGCTCCGGCCGGAATGACAATTGGGGTCTTTTGTCACTTCAGGTTAATGGCAATCAATAATGTCGCCTCGAATGCCGGCCCGTCCCTCGTGTCATTTCAAACACGACACCCTATAATGCCTCTTCGAGCGTAAAGCAATCTTCCCAATATCATTTCGAGCGTAAGGCGGTGCTCCTCGTGCTATTTCGAGCGGAGCGTCCTCCTCTTTTGTCATTTCGAGCGGAGCCGAGAAATCCGGCCACCGAGCAATATCAATCGTACCAGCCATCACTGAGGTCATGCCAGTCGGGATTCTCCTGAGCAATAAGCCTTACCTTTTTCTCACGACGCCATCGCTTGATCTGCTTTTCTCTGGCTATACCGGATGTTGCATCGCTAAATGTCTCGAAATAAATGAGTATATCGATCTTATAGCGGCTGGTGAAGCCCTCGACAAGAGCTTCCTTGTGCTGCAGAACTCTCTGACGAGTATTATTGGTGAATCCAACGTACAAAGTTCGTGATTGATTGGTCATTATGTAAACATAGTAAGTCTTGTCGGCGGACATTCAGGTATTATAGGTGTGGCCGCTTCTCGAATCCAGAAGTCTTTGTCGGACGTAAGCCGGATTCCTCCACTGCGCGATGCTTCGCATCGCTCCGGTCGGAATGACAATGAGGCGTTTTGTCATTTCAAGTGCATGATACCTCCTGCGCAATTTCGAGCGAAGCTCAGTGGAGCCGAGATATCCGGCCGCCGTGCAATATCAATCTTAACGGTTGTTACTAATAAGGTCCTTCCAGTTGTGATTTTCCGAAGTCACCAACAACTTAAATTGGTATTAAAATATCTATGCGAATGACCTTGTCATGCGCTTTAGACTGATTCGGGATTCCGGTGTTTTGTGATCGACGGGATCAATATTCGCCGTGTCCGGTTTCGGACTTGTTCCGGTCTCTATTTGTGGGCGTAAATTCGGTCGGCGTATGAGGTTCGGATTGCGGGATCGATCTGATTTCGAACGGAGGCTTGCTTTGGCTCCGGTCATCACCGGCGGGCTCTGCAGGCGGCTCCGGTGGCGTCTGCAAATCTGGCTGTGATACCGGCTCGGGAGACGGTAAAGGCTCATACGGATTTTCGTTGAATTCCGGCGGTTGTATCTGGGACACCTGGGATTCCGGGAAATCAGGCTCATCCTGAATCTCGCCGGCGGCAGCGGGCTGCGGCAGCTCGGTTTGTGCCGCCGGTTGGAACTGCGCGTGTATGAATTCGGCGACCTTCCTGTAGTCCTCGGCGCCGTGACAGTTTTGCTCGTATTCGAATATTGTCTGGCCGTAGCTGGGCGCCTCGGCGAGCTTGATATTTCTCCGGATAAACGTCGGCAAAATCTGCGCCTGCGCCCAGGCGCTGTTGGTACCGCGCGCCTTGTTGAGGAATTGTTCGATATCGGCCCTGACCTCGTTGGGTAGTGACGCTCTGCTGTCGAACATGCAAAGCAAAACCCCTTTGACCGTCAGGTTAGGATTGATTCTTTTATTGACAAGCTCGATTGTCTGGAGCAGTTGTCCGAATCCCTGCAGGGCGAGGAAATGCGGCTGCAGCGGAATCAAAACCTCTTCGGCGGCGGCCAGGGCGTTGAGGGTCAGCAGCCCAAGAGAAGGGGCACAGTCGATGATACAATAATCGAACTTATCTTCACTCGATTCAAGTGCTTCTCGCAGAATAGTTTCCCTGCCGACCACACTTACCAGCTCGCTTTCGGCGCCGACCAGGTTGATATTCGCCGGCAGCAGCCATAGATTGGGGCGCACGAGCATAATTTGCTCTTCGAATTTGGCCGACTGAGTCAGGACTTTGTACGAGCCGGCCTCGACGATTTGCGGCTCGAGACCGAGGTGTATTGTCAGGTGGGACTGCGGGTCGAGGTCGATTGCGACGACCCGTGAGCCGGCTGCGGCAAGGGCCGCTGCCAGGTTGGCCACGGTCGTGGTCTTACCCACTCCTCCTTTTTGGTTCAGTACTGCGATCGTTCTCATAATATTTTTCTTGCCGCCCGCGGCTCGTTGCAGATCATTCGAGCCGTCAGTCACTGTTTTCGATTTTTTTCAGCACGGCATCCAGCACACCGTTAACAAACCCCGGTGACTTATCGGTACTGTATTTCTTGGCAAGCTCGATAGCCTCGTTTATAACAACTTTGGGCGGGATATCGGTGCAGAATTTCAACTGATATACCGACAGCCTCAGAATGCTTTTATCGACGGGTGAAAGTCTTGCGAATTGCCACTTTATCGTCGAGCCGGTTATCAATTCGTCACACTGTTGAAGATTTTCCCAGGCCCCTTTTGACCAGTCCGAGGCGAGATTGCGGACGAAATCGTCCGGATCTGCTTCTCGAAAGAACAGCCCTAATTGATCGAGCACATCCGGGCCCTGCACATCGAGTTGGTATAATGCCTGCATTGTCAGTTCTCTGGCCCTTGTTCTTCTATCCATGTGCATAGTTCGTAGTCAACGGGCTACGATCCAGTAACTACAAACTGTTAATCTGTTGCATAACGCTGGCCATTTCCATAGCTGTCAAAGCAGCGTCGGCGCCGGCGTTGCCCATTTTCGTGCCGGCCCTTTCTACGGCCTGTTCGATTGTCTCGCAGGTCAGCACGCCGAATATGGCAGGGGTTTTCGAGTCATAGTTGGTTTGCCCGATACCGCGGACTACCTGCTGACAGACATAATCGTAATGGGCGGTTTGGCCTCGTATTACAGCGCCGAGGCAGAGTACTGCGACGTAATTGCCGCTGTTGGCCAGTCTCTTGCAGGCCTGCGTAATTTCACAGGCGCCCGGCACCCATACTGCGGATATTTGCTCGTCAGCGGCACCATGACGCTGGAGACAATCTATCGCACCGGCCAGCAGCTTTGACGTTATGAATTCGTTAAATCTGCTCACGACAATAGCGTAACTGCCTTTGCCGGCGGTTATCTGGCCTTTTATCTCTCTAACCATAGCTTCGATTCTCCAAATAACTACTGTGTATAGCGTTCGTTTTTTGCTCGTTGTCCGCTATTTTCAGGTCACACATTATAAGACTATCAGCGGCAACTTTCCAGAAAAACAGGTCAGCACCGAAGTAACTCCGGTGCGTGGTCTTTTAGCACTAAAGGCTAACTTTTGCAATTATAAGAGCTTATAAGCCAACGTTGCAACAAAATTTTACTGCGAACAAAAAGCTCTCGAATTGCCGGGAAACTACTAAGGCGGCGGTGTTTTGATGGCGATAAGTGCGTTGTTAATATTTTACTTATTGGGCGAAAAACAAAGTAAAGGATTATTTATGATTTTCGATGATATGGAATTCGGCTCTTATGACAAAGCCGAGCAGAAGGCTCACAAGGCTTTTGAACTTTACGAAGACGGCAATATGACGCAGGCCCTCGACGAGCTTGAGACGGCTATTGAGATAAATCCCGCCAACAGTTCGTGGCATTTCAACAAGGCGCTTACACTGGATTCGATAAGCCGGTTTGAAGATGCGATTACCGAATACGAAACCGCCCTCGAGCTGAATCCCGATGACCTGGAGATATTGAACTCGCTGGCGGTCGATTATACCCGGACCGGCCAATATGATCTGGCCATCGATACTTTCGAGCGTATTCAGGATTTGGACCCGGAATTTGAGCCGGGCTACTGCAATCGGATTATTACCTACACCGAGATGGGCCTGCACGATCTGGCCGAGCAGATGTTCTATCTTGCCCAGCAGATAAAACCGGATTGTGCTTTGTGCTATTATAATATCGGCAACAGTCTTTTCGCCCGTGGCGAGTATAAACGGGCGATTCGCTGCTGGCTGCGTACGGCCGAGCTTGAGCCGACCCACCCGCAGATCAACTACCGAATAGCCCAGGCTTACTGGTCGGAAAATAAAACCGAACAAAGCCGGGAGCATTTCCTGACCGAGCTTCGTATAAATCCGGGCGATGTCGACGTTATTTTCGATTTTGGCATGTTTCTGCTTGAGACCGGCGATATCGAATCGGCAAAGGAGAAGTTCAACAGGATTCTCGAGCTGGACCCGGATTTTGCCGCCGCATTCTTTTATCTCGGTGAAATTGCCTTTAACAGCAACGATTGCGAAAAGTCGCTGGAACTCTACAATCGGGCGCTTCAGAAAGATAGTGAACTTCAGGGGCCGTGCTACAGGCTGGCC
>Ga0154684_1083_pt1 | contig 14989 bp, 11 predicted proteins | sample Rifle2008BG13ft_FD_116113 | JGI IMG/M metagenome (GOLD analysis project Ga0154684, IMG submission 116113) | Planctomycetes bacterium RBG_13_50_24 | reverse complement strand
AATTTTTTGTAAATTGTGTCTTTGGCCTAAAAACTGTCCTATATTCGGACTCGATTTAGGCAAAATCAGCATCTGTGGAGACATTCCGGAGACACGCTGTCGCTCGAAAATAGCGGTGTTTTTCATCCCATTAAAAAGGCGACTTTTCGAAGAATTCTGATGTATTGCACCTCCTGAAAATGGAGCCATTTTTTTGGGTGCTTGGGCATGACTCGGCGCTCTTGTTGGCTGGTAGGATTCATCCAGAAAATCCTACGCAAACCAACCGCAAGAATAACAGAAGAAATGGTCGTGTCAACACCGGCGAAGGAGCGAGATCAGTTTGGGATACAGTTCCAAGTAGAGTTTGTATCGTCGTCTATAGGCTTCAACATGTCTGCTGCATGGAGTTATCATTCGGTCCATTCCGACGGCTTCTTTAACAGCGGAGCTCACGCTGTCGTAGCTGCCGGCGCCCACAGAAGCTAAGACCGCTGCGCCCAGACAGGCAGCCTCAGTGACTCGTGGAATACGCAGAGACATTTGGCAAATGTCGGCCTTTAGTTGAAGCCAGATGTCGCTGCGTGCTCCTCCGCCTACGGCATGTAGCTCTTCGATTTCTATGCCGGACCCTTTTAAAAGATCGAGATTGAACCGCAGCTCAAAGGTCAGACCCTCAAGAATTGCTTTTGCCATATCGGCCTGTGTCGTTGCGAAGGTCATGCCGAGAAAGGCGCCTCTTGAAGTGGTGTCAAGCGTCGGCGTACCGCTCCCGGAGAAATGCGGCAGGACCATAAGGCCGGTCGGCCCCGGCTTAGCACCCGCCAGCATCAAATCATAAGCATCTCCGCCAGCCTGCTCCGCTTCGAGCAGCTTGTCTTTGCCGAGTGTGTCTCTGAACCATCTCAGGAGAAGTCCCCCGCTGTGATTGAGCGTCATTGACAGATACAGTCCCGGAACGACATGACGATAAACGGAGATATTGCCCCGGCGGAGCGATTCGCTCAGCACGGGCGACGACATTGCGACTTCAACAACCTCGGCCGTCCCAGTGGAGACCATTGCCAGGCCCGGCTTAATCACTCCGCTGCCTAGCGCTGCGCATGCTTGGTCGTGACCGCCGCTTACGACCAAAACGTCGCCGTCGATTCCCAACCGGGCAACAACAGCCCTATCGACGCTGCCGGTCACCCCTCCGCCGGCGGGTGAGAGTTCGGATAAACGACCGGCATCAATCCCGCATTTCTCAAGTATGTCCGCTGCCCAGCAGCCGCTTTGCAGGTCGTACATCTGAGTCCGGGAGGCGAGACAGTGACTTATCGTCGCCTTGCCCGTAAGACGTTTTAGAAAATAGTCCTCGTAGAGCAGGAACTGATGGCTCGAATCCCAGATGGCGGGCTCATGTTTTTTTAGCCAGAGCAGCTTCGTCAGCGTATTCATGGTGTGCATTGGCATGCCGGTCTTGTTGAACAGCTCTTCGGCGCCAAATGTCTCTGCCAGCCATGCGTTCTCCTCTGTCGTTCGAGTATCCATTCCGAGGATGGCATTTCGCAGTGGCCTTCCTTTTTTGTTAACCGGGATAACTGCTTCGCCCTGTACCGAAAGAGCCATCGCCCCGGGAGGATCCGACTTGCTTTGGTTTATAGCTTCGGCAAGTGACTCGACGGCAAGCTTCCAGAGAATTTCGGCATCCTGCTCGGCCCATTGAGTCTGGGGCGTCAGAATCGAGTACTCTCTTTTGCCCTGTCCGAGGATTTCCCAGTCGTCGCCGAAAACGATGGCCTTGCAGCCGGTCGTGCCTATATCCAATCCGACTACTGACATATCAATCTCTCCAATAACTTCCCGGCTCTACTCAACCGCCATTGCGTCGATTGCCTGAAGCATTTTGTTCTCATCGATACGGCCGGACATCCACTCGTCTTGCAATCGCCGCAGATCGAGAATGGTTGATGGCTCGGCAAGCTCAACGTCGTCGTATGTTACCGGTCTGTCCTTGGTGACGGCCCGGATCAGCCTTGCATTCTTTGCGAGCCCCGCGGGCAGCAGCTTTTCTTTCGCCGCGACTTCATACGTGTCGATAAGACAGTAGAAGCTGCATCCCCCGATACCGTCCAGGACATCGCCGGGTACGAGATCCTGTTTGGCAACGGCGAAGACCTCGGAAACGAGCCTGTCGAGAGGGAACATGTTGGATTTGCCTCTTATTGCGAGCATTGCACAGGTCAGCGGCACTTCGATGCTGCATAGATGATAAGGCCGAAAGAGCGTATAGTAGGGGCCGTCACCCATGTCACGGTATACCAGGGCCTGTCGCAGCCGGGGGTGGTCCGTTGTCACCACGGCGAAAACGCCCGGATGGACATGGCCTATACCGTATTCGACGACGCCGGTTTTGTTCAGAACGCCGCCGTGTTCTTTCAGGGCGAAGGTCTCGTTCAGCTTGTCGCGGTTGGTCTTTGGCCCGTGCATACCGCGGACATCCGGAACAAGGCCGGTGGCATTCGAGACCGCCGCCATCTCAATCATGGTTTTGCTGCCGTCCACGAACTCGATCAGCATATTAGGGCTAAGGCCCCGCCGGACGGCCTCTGCGGCCCACTTTTCGTCCGTCGGTTTTGCGTGCCTGTCCAGCGGATTATTCTTGCCCTTACCCATTGCGACAATGGTAAAGCCCAAAGCATCGGCAAAATCGTAAAGCTCCTTGCAGGCCGCCGGCTCATCTCCTGCAGCCAGAGCATAAAGTACGTTCTTGTGCGCGGCGTACCGGTGTAAGAGCGGACCTACGGTTATGTCCGTCTCGACATTCATCATTGCCAGATGCCGGCCGTTTCTTGCCGAGCGAAGTGCCGCCCTTGCTCCGATCTCCGGGACACCCGTGGATTCCAGCATAACATCAATGCCGCTCATGTCGGTGATAACTCGATAGTCCGAAGCATAAACCAGCGCAGCCTGTGTCACAAGCCGGTCGGCCTGCTGAGCCGAATCCGCCTGCTTTGTTTGACCTTTGGCTCCGGCAATTTCATATGCGGCTTTAGCTCGCTCGATTTCGATATCCGCAATAGCGACAACTTCTATGCCCTTCATTTGCGTCACTTGCGCCACCACGTCAACGCCCATCTGCCCGGCGCCGATTAAGCCGACCTTCACGGGCTTTCCGGCCTTTTGTCTTTCCGCCAGCTCGGAATTTATCCCAATCATTTTTATTGCCTCCCGATTTTTATTATGACCTTGAGCGCCTCGCCGCTTGCAGCGGTATCGTACGCTTCGTTAATCTTATCAAGTTCGAACGTGTGCGTTATCAGCGATGCGGCCGGCAGCTTTCCATCCGCCAATAGGCTCAACGCCAGCTTGTGAAACCGCGGGTGGTAAGAGAATGCACCGACCACCTGAATCTCGCCGTAATGAATTAAATTGCTATCGAGTTTGGTCATCGGGTTTGCCTTGGGCAGGCCACCGAAAAGGACCACCCTGCCGCCCTTGCGAACCATTTCCACGCCGAGCCTTTGGGTCTCTGCGGCCGGATTTGCGCATAAGACGATGTCCGCCCCGACGCCGCCGGTAAATTGCTTTATCTCACCGACAATGTTCCCGAACGATGTATCGAGCACCAAATCCGGGCCGAACTTCTCAACCATCCGCCGCCTTGCCTCGCTGATCTCCAAAACGCAGACATGGGCACCCCGCCGCTTCGCCACGGAAACGTGGAGGCAGCCGGCGGGCCCGGCCCCGATTACTACTACCGTGTCATTGTTACTTGTACCCGCTTTTTCGTGAGTGGCGAGCACCGAACAGCACAACTCCGAAACGGCCGCATGCTCGAAAGAAAGTCCATCCGGCATCTTGTTGACAATTCCGTTTGTGAGAATTTCCCCCTTCAACGCCATTCGCTCGGCGAAGCCTCCGGGAAAACCGGGTGTGATACCCAGGAATTTCAGGTTGTCACAAAGATTGTACAATTCCTTCCGGCAGTAGTAGCATTCTCCGCAGTGGATATCGGGAGCAATCGCGACCAAATCGCCCGCCTCGAAGCCGGAGCAGCCCGGCCCCGTCTCTATGACGACACCTGCCGCTTCATGTCCCGGGATTACACCTTTGCTGCCGGGCGGCGGCCCTTCCTTCCATCTTCTTATATCCGAGCCGCAGATTCCGCAGGCTTTGACCTCTATAACGATCCCGTCATCCGGCACATTCGGCTCGGGTACGTCCCGCAGTTCGAGAGTCCTCGACGATTTTAGAAACGCAGCTTTCATCCGATTATCCTTTTAATTAAGGCTTCTGCAAAATTGAAGTTAGGCATACTTTTGAAAAGAAAAAATCCTCTCTCTTGATTTTCTCTTTTATAAACCAAGATGCGTAATGTTTTATTTGACAACAGGTTGTAACAGTTACCGAATTATTCTTAGAAAATCGTGAAACCGATTTTCTAAAATAATATATGCCTAACTTCAATTTTGCAGAACTCATATACCAGTCCTTCCACAAATACAACTCCGGCATAACATATGCGAGGACTACTGTTTCTTTCTGAGTTTCTCACCGACGGCGCCTCCCGGATGAGTTTGGCCGAACTGTTCCTTGGTATAGCCCCGCAGTTCCAGTAGCAGGATGCACAGTACATCGCACGCCGCAGCGTTGACGATCGAGCTGCCCGTGGCAATCATGCCGTACGGATCGACGTCTTCGGGGGCGACGATATGGTAGACGGCGTCACTGAGCCGGCCGAGTTCCGAATCGGGCTTTTCCGTATGAGCGATGATTTTGGCTCCGCGTTCCATGGCGATCCGGACGAACTTATTCAATTCGGCACTCTGCCCGCCTTTTGATATCACGTAGAGGACATCTTTTTCCGTAATCGACCCTGCGCCGCCGTGGATTGCATTGGCGGCGTTGATAAACAAAGCGGGAGTTCCGCAGCAGGCCAGCAGATGGGCAAACCTCTCGGCAATCGCCCAGCTTGTCCCCGCCCCGGCCGTCAGGACATGTCCCTTGCAATTGATTATCATATCGACAATCCCGGCCAGCTCTTCAGTCAATTGATCTTTGAGCGTGCGAACGGCTTTTGCCTCCGATTCGATAATCCGGCGGGCTCTTACAAGCATTTGTATTCCAGACATTTCTGTCATAGTTTTGTCCCCTCAAATACATATACGATTATTTAATATTCATTCTTCCACCCTTATATTACGGCGGCTCAGCCTGGCAAGGTATGTGTTCCGCAGACTGTCTATCAGGACAGCGAGAAAAATGAAAGCTGCGGCGATGAGCGGATGAAGGTACAAATCCACGCGCGCCGAAACCAGGCTAATGGATACCGCCTGAATGAAGACCGCTCCCAGAACGACCCCGGGAAAGACCCTGCCGGCCCCTCCGAACAGACTCACTCCTCCAAGTACCGCTGCCGCGATGGCGTCGAACTCATCGCCTTTGCCGAAGCCGGCGTTGACATTACCGAGCTGAGCGACAGAGATGAAACCTCCCAGCGAAGCAAACACTCCGCAGAGAACATACGCCGTGACGATCGCTCTGTCGGTGCTTACACCGGCTTTGCGGGCGGCCTCTTTGCTGAAACCCACTGCGTATATCTGCCGGCCCGGTGCCGTGCGTTCCAGCAGCAGCCACGCGCAGAAAACTACGCCGGCGAAAACCACGATAGGATACGGAACGAGGCCGAACAGCTCTGCAGAGCCCAGCCCCGTCACCGAGTCGGGGAAGTTGACAGCACGGGATTTGGAGAACATCAGGCCTATGCCCCTTCCAGTTACCATCATGGCCAGGGTGACTACAAAGGGCATGATCTTCAATTTCGCCACGGCAAACGCATTCACCGCCCCGAACGCCGCGCCGACAAACAGACACAGAATCAGGGCAAGCCACGGGCCGACGGAAAAATGCTGCATCGCCAGACCCGCAACCGCTGCCGAGACATACATGTTCGAGCCTACCGAAAGATCGATCCCCCCGGTCAGCAGGACAAATGTCATACCGACAGCGATAATACCGACATAGGATGCCTGCTTGAAGGCGTTTTCGAGGCTCTGATAGCCAAGTGACTGCGGCGCCTCCAGTCCGAAGACAATGAACATCAAAGCAAACAGCAGCAAAGGCGTGTTGTTGAGTACTGCATGTGTCAGTCTGTTTCGTTCTAAGCTCATATTCTAAAATCAATTCCCGCTGTTGTCACTTGGCGTGCGATAACCGGCACGACCGCTGAACGCCGCCTGGAGTATTTTTTCCTGGTCAAAGTCCGGCCGGGCGAATTCGGCCCGAATCTCGCCGTTACTTATTACGAGTATCCTGTCGCACATTCCCGTCAGCTCCTCAAGCTCCGAGGAGATATACAGGATTCCGACTCCTCCTTCGGCCAGCTTGTTGATTGTGCCGTAGACTTCGTATTTGGCGCCGACGTCGATGCCACGAGTCGGTTCGTCAAGAATCAGCACGCCAGGCTCGGCGAGCATCCACTTGCCGATGACGACTTTCTGTTGATTGCCGCCGCTGAGATTCCTGACCTTCTGTGTGTGAATTGGGCCACTCTTTATTCTTAGCGTCTCGGCAATCCGATTTGCGAATTTCAATGCTCTGGATCGGTCGATGATTCGGGCCGGACCTAACCTGGTGAATTTCCGCAGGGAGGGCAGATCGAGGTTCTCGGAGACGGCTGCCTCCATTAAAAGCCCCTCCTGGTGCCGATTTTCGGTTACGAAGGCCATGCCTTTACGGATGCTCGCAGCGGGCGATGAACCAGTCGCATCTTTTCCCCTTATACTGATTCGTCCGGTTCTGCAGGAATCGAGCCCGAAGATAATTCTCGCCAGCTCACTGCGGCCGGAGCCCATAAGACCGAAGATGCCAAGAACCTCTTTCTCGTGCAGTTTGATGGAAATATCCCTGACTATGCCGGGCTGGGTAACGCCTTCGACTTCCAGGACGGCGGCGCTGCCGGGGATTGTGCTTCGGGCGGGATACATTTGCTCTATCCGGCGTCCGACCATGTCGGCAATCATCCTGTCTACGGAATATTTCCTGACGGGCCCCGTGTTGACGAGGCATCCATCCCGCAACACGGCAATGGCGTCGGATACCTGCAGGACGTCTTCGAGAGTATGGGAGATGTAGATGATCGTCCTTCCCTGATCTTGCAGTCTCTTTATGATATCGAAAAGGCGTTTTCTCTCGGCGGCGGTCAGGGATGTTGTCGGCTCGTCAAAGATTATAACGCGTGCATCCCGGCTGAGAGCCCCGGCTATTTCAACAAGCTGCCGCTCGCCGGGAGTCAGCATTTCAACCGGTGTCCCGGCAGAAACGTGCAAGTCCACGAAAGACAACAGCTCCGCCGCCCGCTTGTGCAGCCTGCGTTTGTCTATGAATGGCAATCTGCCGATTCGTGGGAAGCCGTCGATAAAGAGGTTGTCTGCAACGCTCAGATTAGTAAACAGATTCAGCTCCTGGTGAATGAACGCTATGCCCGCACGCGTCGCGTCGGCGGGACATGAAGGATTATACTGTTTGCCGGAGAGCCTGATGGTTCCTTCGTCCTGAGTAAAAACTCCGCCGAGAATATTCATCAGCGTGCTTTTCCCGGCGCCGTTTTCACCGATTAGTCCCAGAGTTCGGCCTTTTCCGACGGAGAAGCTCACCTCGCTCAGCGCTCGAGCGCCGAAGAAGCTTTTGCTGATGCGGTCAAATTCGATTTCCCACTCGGTCATGTCAGAATATTCCCTCCGGGGCTGTTTGTCTCGATGCGATGTGGGTGCGTAAGGAATCCAGCAGCGCAGCCAAGAGGATTACGCCGCCCTTTATGATGTCTATCGAGTAAAATTCCAGCGGCATTTTGTTTAGGGAATTGTCGAGCACGACGAAAAACAGAACGCCGTATACTGCCCACAGGACTCTGCCTTTGCCGCCATAGAGGCTGATTCCCCCGATTACAGCGGCTCCGATTACATCGAGCAGGAGATTTCTGCCGAGGGTGGGCCGGCCCGCCTCCAGTCTGGCCGAATACAGAATCGATCCAAGGGCGGCACAGAAGCCGCTGAAGACATAAGCCAGAACCACCACGCGCTCGGTCGGGATGCCGGAGACCCTTGCTGTCCGGATATTCTGGCCGACGGCATAGAGCCAGCGGCCGAGAATGCTCAGATTCAGAATTACAAACGCAAGAAACGCCAGCGTCACCACAATCAGCATTGCCGAAGGAATGGGACCGACGGTTCCCTTTCCGACCGCGATGAAGCTATCGGGCAGGTGCATGATATTCTCGGATCGGCTCAGGTAAATCGCCAGTCCGCTGTAGAAGGACATCGCCACAAGAGTCACCATGAAAGGCGGCATTTTCAGTTTCGCCACAGCCACCCCATTTAGAAGGCCAATGCCGACACCGACGAAAAGCATGACCATAATTGCTGCCGGCACCGCCCAGCCGCTGCCGGCGAGCAATCCTCCCTGCTCCGAGAATACCACGCCCCAGAGCGGATTTTGCTCGAACTTGGCCGGGTCGAATCGTCCGGCCATCATCATCGCACCGAGAACGCTCGTCACCGCCATGATTGAGGTCTGGGATAAATCGATGCCGCCGACAATCAGTACAAACATCTGACCGATTACCAATGCAAGCAGCGGCCAGACATTGCTGAAGAGATTCGCGATGTTGCGACGGCCCGCCATGTGTGGATAGACCGCCCAGATCAGCAGAAAATAAAGCACTGTCATCACGAGGACAAAGTGATCCGACAAGACAATCACCCCCGGCAATCGAAGTAGTATCCTTCGAGCTCTCATTGTGCTGTGCCGGCCTTTGCTTGCTTGAGAATCCTGCAGCCCCACATATCCATTTCACGTTCGGCCATGTTCTCCTGCATCAGGGCAAAGCCGGGATCCTGTATCCATTTCTCGGGCTTGGTTTGGCCCTTCTCGATCGCATCGAGCAGAGCCTCCATGATTTCATCGGCTTCGAAGAACAAGTCCTGCACTCCGGTGGCATCGACGTAGCCTTCCTGCATTAGCCTGTAGGCTGTGGAGTCGCCATCGAGCCCGCCCAGTATTACGTGGCCGGCGTCCCCGATGGGCTTCCACTTTCCCAGCGGCTCGAGGACTGCCTTAATCTGTGGATACAGAAAATCCGACGATGTGAAAACGAAATCCACCGCAGGCTCCACCTGGAGTGCAGCCTCAAGGTTGGCCAGCGTCGTGGCGGCATCCCATTTCGTCGGAACCTCAATAGGCTTCTTGAACAAATCAGGATGTGCATTGACTGCGTTGTAGAAGCCGTTCTTACGTTCGATGGAGTTCTGGTCCCCAAGATCGCCGACCAGGATCAGGGGCGTCATCTTGCGATTGAGCTTCCGAGCCGCCTTAGCCATATATGCGACCGTCTCTTCGGCTATTCGTGTATTGTCCGCAACGACCACAAGGGCGGGATTGCTTTTGTCGGCGGGAGGACGATTGAAAACACCGATGGGGATTCCTGCCTTATTCGCCTCGCCGATAATTGTAACGGCACTCTCCCCATCCTGTGGAATCATGATTATACCGTCCACATCCTGAGCGATGGCATCGCGGATCTGCTCGAGTTGCCGGTTGGCGTCCTGATGTGCATTGCGTTGCAGGACCATGATGTTCCTGGCTTTCAGTGTTTCGGTTATCGCTTTGTGGGCGGCGACCCAGTATTCGGTCTCTAGGTCCTGGAAGGCAAAACAGATTGTGACCTGACCGGGTTTGTTGTCCTTGCGCGAACAACTGCCGTTAGCGAAAAAAATAAATATCAGCAATAACGCCAGGATGAGCTTTTTTACATTTCTCATTTTATCCTTCCCTTTATGTATAGAAGCCGTATAATCATTTGTTCGTCCCTGAACGTATGAACATTATTAGACGGGCATGGATTTGTCAATTGGAATATTACAGTTTTTGAGTTTTCAGAAATGGGATCCGCTATTCAAGACCAACGACTGCTTTACAAGGTCGCCAAGGCCTACTACGAGAACAATCTTACGCAGCAGCAGATAGGCGGGCGTTTCGGCCTTTCACGCGTCAAGGTCTCACGAATGCTCAACAAGGCAAGGAGTTCCAGGATTGTGCAGATTTCCATCAATCCCCCGCAATCATCCAACGCCGATCTCGAACGTCAGGTCGAAGCAAAATACGGCCTGAAAGAGGCCGTCGTAATTACTCCCTCAGACTATGACTCTCAAACTATCGTATCTGAACTCGGTCCGGTTGCCGCCCGGTACCTGCTGCGATGTTTGCAGGGTCGTGAGATTGTGGCGATAAGTTGGGGCGGCACCTTGCTGTCCGTGGTCGATTCGCTGCCTGTGGCAAGTTTCCCCAACGTGCGAGTAGCACAGCTTATAGGCGGACTCGGCAAACTGGAAGCCGAGGTCCACGGTGCCGAGCTGGCCCGGCGAACAGCCCAGGCCCTGGGAGCACGCCCTCGTCTGCTCCATGCTCCCGGAATAGTAAAAAGCAAGAGCGTGCGTGATGCGCTGGTAATCGATCCGCAGGTCTCAGGGACATTAAAGCTTGCGGCTAAGGCTGATATCGCTCTGGTGGGCATCGGTGCGTTCCGCAAAGGTTCGACACTGCTAAACACGCAAATACTGCCGAAGCAGCAAATGCGTGTCCTTAAAACCTCCGGAGCCGTGGGAGACATAGCTCTTCAATTCTTCGACAAAAACGGCGCCAAAATCAAAAGTGCCGTCGATGATCAGATCATTGGCCTTGATATTGACGCTATAAAAAAAATCCCTCGTGTTATCGGCGTGGCCGGAGGTAGTGACAAGGCCGATGTGCTTCGAGCTGCGCTGCTCGGCGGGCTGATAAATGTTCTGATAACCGACGACTGTGTTACCGCTGGCCTTCTTAAGGATTAACAGATGAACGGATATGTGCTGATATGGATGCATCTATCCAGGGAGTGAAGAAATGAAAAAGAAACAAACTTTCGGAGTTATTGTAACATCTCGTAACATATTCCCGGCCAAACTGGCGATTCAGGAACGCCGGAACATAACAGCCAAGCTGGACGAGATGGGCTTCGGCTGCGTTCTTTTGGGAGATGATGAGGTTCCGAACGGTGCCGTGGAGACATATAGCGACGCCAAGAAGTGCGCTGCCCTTTTCAGTCAGAAACGTGATGAAATTGACGGTGTTATCGTGGTCCTGCCCAACTTCGGAGATGAACAGGCTGTCACTCAGGCGATTGATATGTCGCAGTTGAACGTTCCGGTACTGGTTCAGGCGTGCGGCGAAGCGGACCCGACTAAGCTGGCTTTGGGCAAGCGGCGTGATTCCTTCTGCGGCAAGCTGTCTCTGTGCAACAACCTGTACCAGTACGGCATACCGTTTACGAACACGACTTATCATACGTGCCATGTTGCGGATGATATCTTTACGGGAGACCTCAATCGATTCGCCGCAGTGTGCCGAATAGTCAACGGCCTGCGCGGCGCCCGGATCGGGGCGATCGGCGCCCGGCCTGAGGCCTTTCATACCGTCCGCTTCAGCGAAAAGCTGCTGCAGGCATCGGGAATCCAGGTCGTGACTGTGGACCTGTCGGAGATATTTTCCGTAGCAGATGCCCTCGGAGATGATGCCGCCGAGGTCAGCAATAAAGTGAAGGCTATTAAGGACTATGGAAAGATTTTATCGTCCATATCCGAGGGTAAAATTCTTAGGCAGGCGAAATTGTCAGTTGCTATTGACAACTGGATGACGGAAAACGAATGCGTCGCCAGTGCCATCCAGTGCTGGACGGCCGTACAGCGGTATTATGGCTGTGCCGCGTGCCTGTCGATGAGCATGATGGGCGAGCAGGGCAAACCAAGTGCCTGCGAAATGGACGTGGCAGGAACGGTCTCCATGTACGCTCTTAATCTGGCATCGGGAGGCAAGCCCTCCGGATTTGTGGACTGGAATAATGACTACGGCAATCAACTCAACAAATGCGTAATAACACACTGTAGCAACTATCCGAAAAGCTTCGTGGGCGATAATATCGAGATATCGGAGCTTGACGTTCTAGGTGAATCCCTTGGCCGAGATAATTGCTTTGCAGGTATCAAGGGCAGGATTGCACCGGGCGATATGACATTCGCTCGAATAAGCACGGACGACACTCTCGGCATAATCAAGGCCTACGTCGGCCAGGGCAGATTTACGGACGACCCGCTGGAATGTGACGGCGGCGTCGGAGTGTGCGAGGTGCACGAGCTTCAAGTTCTCCTTGATTTCCTCTGTCAGAACGGGTTCGAACACCATGTAGCTATGAATAGAGGCAACTACGCCGATGCCATCGAGGAGGCTTTTGACAAGTATCTGGGTTGGGAAGTCTATAACCATCGTGGTCACCTCATCGGATGAATCCGGAAGGGAATAGATTCTGCGACATCGTTTAATCAATATTGTCCATAACCAAGATAGCATCAAGAACTCCACAATCTTTACGACGAGTGACGTTTGGGATCGATATTCGCGTATACGCTTTGTTCATCAGATTTAGTGAAGAATGCTCCGACGTTAGCCAAGAGGTCACACCGTTCATTGAATACGATATTGATAATAAATATGGCATTTTTCAACCCAAAAATGATCTTAAGTCGGGCTGGATTTGGGCAAAATTGGTATTTGTGGTGACAGTTTGGAGACACAACTTGTCAAGGAAATCTAACGGTTTGTAGGTCAAAAAAGTTGGAGGCGTTTCGGGTGACATGTCACTCTTCTACGACTTCTCCTTTTGGCAGTTTTGCTCGCCATTCGGCGGCTTTTTCCGACTTGCCCCAGGCTTCGTAGAGTTCGATTAGGTTGTTAAGAGACTGTAGTGTGTGTGGGTGAGTGTCACCGAGTTTGAGACAGAAGCTTCCTACTGCTTCAAACAGCAAATTTTCTGCGTACTGGTTTACTTAAGCGATTCCTCCGATCCAATCTATGTAAATGCTGTTGAACCAATTGATGATTGATTAAGAGATAGATATATTTACAAAATTAGGGAGACTGTAGTAGCAATACAGAGTTTTTATGATGTATCTTATGCCGAATCGCCGATCCTCCAACATAGAAACTTGAATCTTTGTTGGAGGTTATCGAGATGCTCGGACCCAGCGAATACGTAGCAGATGAAACACAAGGAATCACATGTGTTGAGGATTTACCCAAACCCAAACTTATCCGGCGTAGCCGCAACTATAAACGGCGGCCCTGCCCGTTATGCCAACGCAGTGCCTACAGGCTTCGAACCGTTACCCGGACTTTGCATGATCTGGGAGACTCCCTTACGGGCCGACCCTGCGATATTATTCTCACGTATTCTCAACACCACTGCCCTAAGTGCAACCACTACTTCAACACGGACATGGACGACGTGGCGTTGCCGAAAAACCATTATACGCACAGGATGGTCTCTCTGGCGGTCCGCGTTGTCGTTGAAGATGGTTTACCGTATCGACCGGCCTCATAGCACTTATGGCGAGACCATCGCGTGTTTGTGCCGTGGGCAACCATTCAAAACTGGGTCGAGGCAACGGGGGAAAAAAGCTGAAGCCACGATAAAAACCGAGTACATGTATGGAGTTCTCTTCGAGTTCTCTGGCTATATTGCTGCCGACGAGTTATATGATGGGCCTTTCTGTGTCCTGTTTATTGTGGATAACCACAAGTTTAAGCGTCTGTGTTATAAGGTTCTTGATCATAATCCTACGAATGCGGATATCATGCGGTTTTTCAGGCGTTTCAAGCAGATGCTGGACGCTCGTGGTTTGAGGTTAAGGGACATTACGACCGATGGTTCCCCGTTATATCCTGAGCCGATTGCCACTGTTTTTGGCCAAGTCAAACACCAATCGTGCCAATTTCACATTATCAAGGAGATCACAAAGGACATCCTCAAGACCGTGACTCAGGTTCGCAAGCAACTCAAGCAGAAAAAGATAAAGCGTCCGCGAGGTCGTCCTTATGAAAAGCAAGCAAAACAAGTCACACGAAAGAACAAGCAGGTTCAGAGAAGAATTGCCGAGTTATTTGAACACCGTCATTTGTTCGTTAAGCACACTCTGACCCACAAAGCAAAGAAAATACTTCAACGTATGACGCGAGGGTTTGACCCATTACATACCCTGCGGACCATCAAGGATGAAGTCTATCGCTTATTTGATCGTCGCTGCCGAATGGATACGGCTCTGGAAAAACTTGCCAAGCTGCGTCGCCGAATCAGACGCTTTGGAACGCTGAGACATAGGCTTAGGAAACTCTGGTCTCCAAATCTTGAGAAGGCGTTAACCTTTCTTGATGATTCGTTCCTGCCGGCAACCTCAAACGCGGTAGAGCGTGCGAATCACCGACACCGTAAGATGCAAAAAAGCATCTACCGCGTGCGAACTAGGAATCACATAAGTCAACGGATCGCTATTGATATGTGGCGTGATGAATATAGCCTCGACGTAAAGAAGACAATACATACGTTACATCGGAGCAGAAGCCGTGAAAACCGAAAAGCAGGATAGTAAAAACTCTGTATTGCTACTACAGTCTTTTAAATTGTTACATTTGCCACAGATGCCGGGCTTGGAACACCAGACGGTGAATCTGCCATAGCCGCGTCGCTGCCGAAATACACCTCGGCAGGGATTTTGTACCCCAGCGATTGATGGAGACGCTCGGTGTTGTAAAGGGCAAAATAATCACTCAAACCACGCCGGGCTTCATCCACAACTCCGTAATCCTTGATATAGACCTCTTCTTACTTGACGCTCCTCCAGAGACGCTCTACAAAGATATTGTCGAACGCACGGCCCTGACCATCCATGCTGATCGCAACTCCGGCCTCTTGAAGTATACCCGTAAAGGCCTCGCTGGTAAACTGAGATCCCTGGTCGGTGTTAAATATCTCAGGATGCCCAACCGCCAGGGCCCGCCGAAGAGCCTCGACACAAAACCAGGCATCCAACGTCGTCGACAACGACCAGGACAATACGTAACGGCTATACCAATCCATCACGGCCACCAGATAAACAAAACC
>Ga0154684_1030_pt1 | contig 15115 bp, 10 predicted proteins | sample Rifle2008BG13ft_FD_116113 | JGI IMG/M metagenome (GOLD analysis project Ga0154684, IMG submission 116113) | Planctomycetes bacterium RBG_13_50_24 | reverse complement strand
TTCCGGCTGGAGTGCTTCGTGCCGTACTCCATGGTGCTGTGACGGCGGTCGCAGCTACAGAAGCCCGTAGAAACTCCCGCCGAGTGGAGATTGCCATGTTCCGGTCCTTTCATAGAGAGTCAGGAAGTGACTCATCGTCAATATTTTCACGTTTCGAACAACCGTCTCAGTATTATCGATCTAACCGTATTCAGATGGACGGAAAGATTTGCGGATATGGGCGGCCCTGTCGAAAATCTCTTCCCTGGTAATGCCGGCTTCATCATACATAGCGAAGATATTGTCGTCGGGGGTTTCCGGAGGTACGGTGTGAGAAGCGGCAAAAATGTAGCCGCCGCCATCAGTGGTCATTGCTTCGAGCAACTCGGCTGTCGCTTTGCGGACCTGATGCGCTGTGCCGTTGGGCAGGACTCCCTGCGTGTCCACGCCACCCATGAACGCAAGATCCTTGCCGAACTGCTTCTTCAACTCCAGAGGATTCATGCCGGGACAGTTACACTGAATCGGGTTCAGCACATCCACGCCGATTTCAATCAGGTCCCCGATTATTGGTCGAATAGCACCGCAGGAGTGGAACGCCACGTAAAGACCGTGTCTCCTGCCCACCTCAGCATTCTGCTTCAAAAAAGGCTTGACCATTTGCCGCCAGGTATCAGGGCTCATCAGCATAGAACGCTGGCCGGCGGCATCGTCACCCAGCCAAAGCCAATCCAGGTCAAATCGCTGACAGGCCGCCTCCGAAAGTGCTATGGAAAACTCTGCCGATCGCTTCAGCATTTCCTGCGTCAAATCAGGATTGAGTGCGATCTCCAGCAATGTTTTTTCCATGCCGCGAAGACGCCAGTACATTTCAAAAACACAGGGCGAGACGTCACAGCCTATGAAGTAGTCATCTTTGAACTGCACCACCGGCTTCATCAGGTCGACGAGCGAGTCAATTCGGTCGAATGGAAACTTGTATTGCAGGAGCTGCTGCCCGGCAGCATCGGCCAGAGGGTATTTGGAAATCTGGTTGAAGCCATCGATGCGAGTCCATTCTATTGCCCAGTCATCCACGTGCGACCGGCCATCGTGCTCGTGCACAATCCCTTCCATTGGATAATTGTTGCTCACCCACGTTTGGCGGATATCATCTCCCATAGCCAAAGCTACATATTTGGCGGGAATTTCAAGCAGGTTTCCCAGCCTCCTGGTAGTTTGAGGGTGGAACCACATGAAAATGGGAACGCGGTCCGTAGGTTTTCGTTCCAGTGCCCGGTGTACTCGCTCTTTCGAAGTCATCAACATTGTATCTAACCGATTCTTAGGATAAAAACTGGTTTCCTGCCTTATTTTATTTCTGTTTCCGCAAGGCCGCCGGCTTGAGCATGATGAAATCCGACATCAGGTCATTCGGCAAAACGATGTCCATGGGCTCTTTGCCGGTAGCTGGTCGTGTGAATTTCTCGCCGAACTTTGTGAAGCCGGGCACAAAACCGCCGTGTGAGAGGAAGAACTGTCCGCTCTCGACACCCATGAAGCGGTCGAGCCGATCCGCTTTGCCTGTCGGGTCGTGGCTGAAACTGGCCGTGGTCAGCTCGACCCACCGACCCTCAGCCGTGCGAATCCATTGATTACCGTAAAGGGCCTTCCGCAGTACGTGGCCGTTGCCGCCGCCGAAGTTCTCGCTGAAGCTGTACAGGCGGCACATGTAGCCGCCCTCCTTCGGCGCCTTCCAACTGGAGATAAGAACCCACTGATTTTTGTCCGGGTGAAAGTAGTATCCCGAGTAGATCGTGTGCGCAGCGTCTGTGGGTTTGGCCGTAACGATGAATCGCTGCTTCTGGCCGGTCTTCCACAAGTATTTCAAGTGGCTGTGCCCCCCAGTGCCTTCATTGCCAAAGTCACCGGCATAAACATCATCACCTTTGGCAACCAGCGTCACACGATCCTCCTCGATAACCTTGCTGCGGTCAACCGCCTCGTTGCCGCTGTCCCAGACGCTGAAGATGATCCGGCGTTCGGTGGGGCTATTGACCTGCATGCCGAAGTAACCACGATGCCAGCCGCACGCCATATAGTACGTCCAGATCGGATCCTCAAGGCCCGTCATCTCGCAGTAGAACGCTTCAACGTTTGTGTCCTTGTCCACGGGATAGAAAAGGTGTACTGAAGCGGCGTTACGACGGGATTCGAGATTAAAATGCGCATCTTGTGCCGCCGGGCCATCGAGCAACAATGCATCAAGGTCGCCGGAAGGTTGGCCTTGTAGGTCGAGCGATTCGAGCGTAAAACACTGATAGCCGGCTTTGGTGATGTTAAACGAACCGAAGTCCGCCGTAACAAGGTCAGGTCCGGCACCTTTGACTAATGCCTCATGCGACCGGCCCGCGACGGTCAGCCGTAATTTGGTCGTTGCGTCTGTCGGCAGCCGCAGGACCACAGAGCAATCAAGCTTACCCGGAATATTGATTTCGCCGAACCAGAGCACCTTCAATTCAGGATCATTCCAATCGGTGATGCCGGAGCGCGGCGAAACGCGTGCCCCACGCACGTCCGGGTCAAGGTAGGCGGTGAAGGCAGGAACGCGCAATTCGGCTGCCGGCGCAGCGCTCACTATGCCGACCAGGGACACAATTGCCTGTACCAATATAAAAGAGTAGGTGTTCCGCTTCATATTATTCCTAAACAAAAAAATACTATCGGTTGTCATCTTGGCATCTGACGCAATCAGTACAGCCAGCCATTACGGCGCGTGCATATCCAAACAGGATACCATATTACCAGATATTCCTGTGAGAAGGTACTTGCCTTTTACCCTCGCTCTGTTTTCTCTCGACCTGCACAAAGGGAAGGTCTCCAAACACTCAGTCCTCATGTTTCCGCACTTGCCCCTGCTTACACTTCCCTCAGCTCGCCTGTCAGCAGGGGCGTTTTATCTGCCTACTCGTGGGGCCCATACCGAATCAACCGGTATAAGCCCCGAAACGGTGCTGAGCGGTTACCCAACATATCACATTTTATGGCTGTGGTTCCGGCCTTGGTCGATACAGGCGGATATCGTCAATGAATATCTTGCCCGAACCGCCCGGGATTGTCATGTTGCCTCTGGTTCCCAGACCGATACCGATCCTATCCACGTCGGCCAGGACTATGCCCTGGTCTGCAAAAGTCTGCAGGGGGATAATCCATTCCGTCCAGGTGCCTGTCACTGCGGCGTCAGAATCATCGTGGTATACCACCGCAGGGATGCCGGCAATGTTAGAGACAGCTATATACAACGGCTCGGGATCATTACTCGCTATCCCAATATCCCGGTCCATCCACTGCTGCTGAGTAACATTACCGGTGACATTAACGTTGGAGAATACGGCCTGGCATGTTGCATCTGCGTTATTTGACGTTACTGCCAAACCTATATATACATTAGCGCTCATCTGGATGATCTGCGATGTGAAGTCCTCTACCGGTACCCAGCTTGAGCCGTTAACCGAATGGTAGACTGTAAAGCTGCCGGCCAAGTCACGCTCCAGCTTCACCCAGTGCGGTGCGGTGACACCGGTCTGGTTCGAGGTGTAGCTATCACCGCCCGTATTGACACGAACCACAGAGACAACGCCATTATTAGGCGTAACACTTAGAAGGGCGTGTTTTGAGCCCGGCTCCAGCGTCTCACGGATCATAACGCCGGCCTTGGCCGATGGGTCGGTGTTATCGACGCTCACGATTCTCGCTGTAATCGAGCCGGGGCCGGTAAGCATCTTATAGGCATAGTGGAATCCGTCGGACTGACCCGTGATATCTGTGCCGGAAGAGGTTATCGTGTAGGTGCCGAAAGGTGCCTCTGTGAAGCTGCCGGCAGATGAAGGATATCCCCTGAACCACAGCGACAATTCCTTAACGCCTTCCACAGTCCAGTCCCGCGGGGTCGTTAGTTTCTTCTCGACCTCTGAATAATACGCGTAATCTTGTTTATTGTTGTCGTACCAGTACGGCATCGACTGGTTACCGCTGTTGACAATAGTCTCCTCAGTATAAGAAGCAGTAGTTTCGTCGCCTACAGCAGAACCGGTGCCGTTACCGGGAATGTAAGGATCGCTGCCCGGCGTGCCAGCACCAAGCCCATCATGCCAGGCGAACCATATCTGGTTATCGCCGGTATTGTATTCCTCGAAGTCATCCACGACAAGGAAAGCACCGGTACTGAAGCTCCAGACTTCGCCGACCCAGGGACTATCGGGATTGAGGCTGTTTACCTCATCGACACGCCAGTAGTAAACGGTCTCCATATCCAGGGTCGCCGGCTCAAAAGTGTTTATGTTGACATTCTGATAGGTGACATCAGGATAGTCGGCAAGATTTGCGGAGTTTACTTCATTAATATCGCCGGGATCAGTGCCGATAAAGACATCGTGTCGTTCGGCATAATAACCCATTCTCCAGTTAAGACGAGTATCGATTCGAACATCTGTAGCACCGTTAGCCGGACTCGGCCCCGAGGCTTCAGGGGGATTTTGCGACAGCGCAGTTACAATGGTCCTGCCCGGCATTGTTTCGGTATCGACAATGATTTGAGGACCCCTGGGCAGACCCGGCGTCGAGCCATAGGTTTTAAGAATGCCTCTGTCAATCCAGTCTTGCACCTCGTCGCCGAAATCGGGCGGCAATATCAACCTGCCTTCATAAATATCCACGCTGATCAGTTCATCCGGCACGTTTTCAGGCGTGCCGATGCCCATGTTGACGCCAACCAGGACATCAAACGTACCGCCATACATATTCAGGTGACCGCCGATCCATGCCCAGTTAACAAGGCACTCAGATCCCTCGTACATGTTCATCGTTACATAGGGCAAGGGAGCCCACCAGTTGGTACCGATGGCAATGCCCTCGGCTCGGTCAGGGTCGCCCGGGCTGTCTTGTGTACCGTGTATTCTGGAGCCGTCGTACATATTGACAACGCTGCGGTTCGGATCATTATCAGGATTGGCCGGATCGCTCAAGCCCTCTATAGCCTGCGCAAGTACGAGGTACCATCTGTAGGTCAGGCTGCCGTAAATATCCAGGTGCAGTCCCCACTCCGGCCCGAAAATCGTACCATAATCTTCACCGTAGGTACAGTCGGCACTATATCCAGCGGGAATAACCAACGGGGTGGCAAGCGTGTTTGGATTTCCGGAAATCCAAACATTAGATGATCTGTGGGGCGGCGGCGGACATGGTGTCCTGGGTCCATTCGGATTCCACGCGGGCGCCCTTTCCCAGTTATACGGAGTCGTGTTTCTGTTCCACATGCCGTCACCGCCGGCGTTCGTCCAGTAGTGTATATCCTGGGCGATTGTGCTTGCAGCCAGGCCAAGCACCAGGGCAAAAGAAACTTTAAGGCAAAATTTTCTACTGCGCATAATACTCTCCTTCAAACAGAGACCAAAACTCATCCCCAAAATCCAGGGATGGTCAAAGTCATGAACCAATGCAAGGTTCATGGGGCTCCCACAGCAGATCCCCTGGACAGGAATCCTCTTACAGGCGGAGCTAAGCGTACTTTTCAGGAAGGCCTTGTAATGGCGATAGCCACCCTCTACGCCGAGCCGTCGCAGAACAGATTCTTCAGTACAGCATCAACGATTGATTATCTGTAGAGCGAAACCTGCCTGTTTATCAGGATTACAGTTCCAGCGTTATTTATTCCGGATCGGGCTCGGGCTGTGCTGGAATTGCTGTTACTTTTGTCCAGCTCTGCAACTCTTCGATGACGATTTGGCCCGTTCCGCCGTAGGCTACACAGTAGCCATTCGCAATCCAGCCTTGTACAACGGTAGCGAAGTCAACGGTTTCATCTTCCGGGGTTTCAGGATTGTCAGCCGTGGCAATTAGCGGTAACATAAGCGTCCCGCCCTCGATATTCAATGTGCATATCTCCGGAGGCTGGCCAACAGAAGCCATTGCGACTCCGTTAAAGATATACATAACCCCACCGTAGAGGTTTGCTTTACCACCCAGCCACAGATAATCGCGGATAATGGCTGTACCGCTCCCTTGGTTGTACGTAACATACGGTCCGCCATGGAACCACCAACTGTCGCCTACAAGGAAGTTAATGAGATCCAGCCAGCCTCCGCTGCCACCGACGCCTAAGTTGATCTCGCAGGGATTGGTTTCACCGCCCACTGAAACCAGACCGACAAAGCCGGCACTCGTTAGGCTGCCGCCCTCGATATTAAGCTTCAAACCCCACTCAGGAGCCCAGTTATCAGCCGCATCCGTTACGGCAATCTCACCCACACCAATAGTCGGACCCATCAGATTATTGGGATCGGCATTCGTATCAGGATTGATTCGTGTGTTGCCCGTGCCAGGACCCGGCACCACGCCTTGAGACCAGTTGTTCGGATCCATCCAGCGCCCGTCTCCTGTTGCGTTCGTCCAATCGTTTACTTTTGCAGATACGCTGCTTACAAGGACCATCATTAGAACTAAAAGAGAAATTTTTTTGTATAACATGACTGTTCTCCTCACAAAAAAGTATCTTTGTTCTGGCCACGCACCAAAACAATCATTGCTCTTCACTATCATTTACTTCAAAATCGCTCATCACAGGGCAGAGAAGCGTACGGCCATATCCCGAAATGGGCTACATTCGAGATGTCCGTCGACGAACAGAACATTGGTGCCGACGGACTTACCGCCGTGGGTGAGGTAATTGGTGCGGTCGTAGATCTGCCAACGATCCCATAAACCGCCACGAGCCTCGACAAAGCCGGCCGTCTCGACATCAGAACCGGTGCTTAGGATCGCATCCATACTCAGCCTTTCCTGTACGAAATTTCAGGAGGATAATACATAAATACTAAACTCGGCATTTCCCATATACACTTCACTGAAACACTCCTGCAAGCTTCAAGTCTTATAATAGCGCAATTTAACCTCAATGTCAACAATATCCCGGCAGATTCAACAGGCAGGGCCCCAAATAGACAGCTATGAGCACCGCGCTTAGTAGTTTTTAGTTTCTGTCCGCTTATTTGCCCTGCGGGTAGGGATCTTCGTTCATAACACATACTACGGGCTGATTTGGCCCCGGAAAACCGCTCACATCTCGGACCAACCTTCCTGGATAACTGAGGTTTCTATTGAGTCATTCACTCAAAAAATAGCTGGAGTTACGGTAAGATTCTGATATTATCATAGAATTAAAATGCTTAGCTGTCTGATCATACGTTTAATATCAAGGATATCAGGTAAGAAAGCGAGTGACTGAATATAATAAGCAAACATTTAACCATAATGTTAGTGGTCTTTTCCATTCTAAGCAGCCCCCTTCTTTCAAGTGGTTTCGAAAAAACCGAACAAAGTATAAAATCAACAATAAAGCCCTTTGCTCTGAAGCAGGTTCAATTATTGGATGGACCGTTCAGGCAAGCGCAGGAAATCGACCGGCAATACATACTGGCTCATGATCCAAATAGATTTCTTGCCCCTTTCCGCAGGGAGGCCGGCCTGACACCCAGGGCCGAATCATACGGCGATTGGGAATCCGGCGGGCTTGACGGTCACATAGGAGGGCATTACCTCACAGCTCTGGCCCAGATGTATGCTGCTGCGGGAGATCCGGAGTTGCTCGGCCGTCTGAACTATATGATTCAGGAACTTGCCGAATGCCAGAAGGCCCATGGCAACGGTTATATCGGCGGTGTCCCCGGCAGCAAAAAGCTTTGGGAAGAGATTGCTGCAGGGAAAATCGAGGCAGAAAACTTCGGCCTTAATGGTCGCTGGGTTCCTTTATACAACCTGCATAAGTTATGGGCCGGTCTGCGCGATGCCTATCAGATCGCAGGAAATCAACAGGCCAAAGCAGTCCTTATAAACCTGACCGACTGGTGGATAGGTGTGGTATCAAAACTATCCGATGACCAGATCCAGGCTATGCTGCGCAGCGAACATGGCGGCCTGAACGAGGTCTTTGCAGATGTGTATGCTATAACCGGGGACAAGAAATATCTGGCCCTGGCCAGGCGTTTCAATCACCGCCTGATACTCGAACCTTTAATAGCACGACAAGACCATTTGAACAGCCTGCACGCCAACACTCAGATCCCAAAGGTTATTGGATTCCAGCGTATTGCACAACTATCCGAAGAGACTTCATTGCATAAAGCTGCGGATTTTTTCTGGGAGACTGTAACGCAAAAACGTTCCATCGCTTTCGGCGGTAACAGCGTCGCCGAGCATTTCAATCCCCCCGATGACTTCCAGGGCATGCTGGAACATCGCCAGGGACCGGAGACCTGCAATACCTACAACATGCTCCGGCTAAGCGAGCAGCTCTTCTACGCCGGCCCCGAAGCCCGCTATGCGGACTTTTACGAACGGGCCTTGTTCAATCACATCCTGTCGAGCCAGCATCCGGAGATTCCGGGCTTTGTATATTTCACACCGATTCGGCCATGTCACTATAGGGTTTACTCACAGCCTGAACAGCACTTCTGGTGCTGTGTGGGCAGCGGCATGGAGAATCACGGTAAATACGGTCAGTTCATCTATGCTCACACAACAGATGATTTATATGTGAATCTGTTTATAGCTTCGGAACTTAAATGGCATGAAAAAGGCCTGACACTGCGTCAGGAAACACGATTTCCGGATGAGCCGCGAACTTCTCTGATCTTCTCAGCGGCCGAGCCGGTGACCTTAACTCTCAAAATCCGTTATCCGGTCTGGGTCGAGCAGGGCGGGGTGGCGATTAAAATCAACGGCCGTTCGATACCGAACAAGGTCGAGCCTTCGAGATATATATCGATACGACGCACATGGACACAGTCAGACCGCGTTGAAATTGAACTACCGATGCAAACCAGTATCGAGCGTCTGCCGGACGGCTCGGATTATGTGGCTATATTGCACGGCCCCATCGTTTTAGCGGCCAAAACAAGCCAGGAAAATCTGGACGGTCTAAGGGCAGAGCAGGGACGCTGGGTCCACATTCCCAACGGACCGCTGGTCCCATTAAACCAGGCTCCTGTACTTGTCACAGAAGACGTCAATACTTTGTCTGAACAGATCCGGCCGGTGCCGGATAAGCCCATGACCTTTTCTGCCGCCTCCGTGATACAACCGAAGGCCTGTCAGTCCCTCGAATTGATTCCCTTCTACCGGGTTCACGATGCCCGCTATATGATTTATTGGCGCCTGGCTTCGCCGCAGCGGTATAATGAAATCGTGCGGCAGCTTAAAGCTGAAGAGCAGTAAAAAATATCTCGGATCGGAACACACCGGACTGCCGACGGGAAACACACTCACCGCGGGACAGGGACTATCGTGAAAAAGAATTATCTGTCTTTTCCTGCTATTGCCTTATCGCTCCTTTCAAGAGGGTGAAGGAATGCGGCGGGAATGAATAATTAAAACTTTTTCCTGAAATATTCATATCAGACTTTTGTATGGTTTTTACAGTCTCTTTGCCGAAGTCATTCACGGCTTTAATGTCCGGCCCGTTCACTTCGTACACTTTAAATTTGCCTGCGAACTGGCCTTCCTGAGAGATTATTTCCGTCGTCATCGCCTTGTCCTTATTCCGATTGACAACACAAATCGTGAGTTCTCCGTTATTATAGGCAACCGATACATCAAGGTACGGTACATTCTTCTGAATGGTTGTCGTCTCCCCTAATCCAAGAAAGAACCTCTCAGTATCATAGGTTTCGCAATCTACAAACACATTCAGTGATGTACCATCAACATTCCGGGAGAAGAGTTGCAGAGGGTAATAGATAGTCTGTTTGAAAAGCGATTTTTCATTTGTGAAAATGGGAGCTATTACATTAACCAGTTGGGCCATATTTGCCATTTTCACAATGTCTGCGTTTCGAACAAATGCATTTAAAAAACCTGCAATCACCAAGGCATCTTCCAGATTATATTGCTCCTCCAAAGCTCGCGTTCCTCTCATGGCACCTTCGGTTCTGGCGCGATACCATACGTTATACTCATCCCAGGCGATGTATATAGGGTCACGGCCGCCACGATTGGCTTTGAGCATCTCTTCATAGATCATACCCTTCACCACCCTGGTGCGTTCCTCTAAAACAAGGGGAGTCGCCAGGAAGTTATAATAGTTATTCTCAGGATTACCCACGTAGATATGAAGGGCTATATAATCCACCACATCTCTTAATTCATGTAATATCGTGCTGTTCCACACATCAGGATCGGCGCTGGGACGATAGTTTGATGAGCCGGCGGCGATTAATTTGATGCCGGGTGAGGTAAGCCTCATCAGTTTTGCCGCTTCACGGGCTTTCTTGCTGTAGTCTTCGGCATTCAGATGACCCATCTGCCAGAATCCGTCCATTTCATTCCCAAGGCTCCAGTACTTAATATTATGTGGTTCAGAATATCCGTGCTCGCGCCGGAGTTCGGCAAAGTAAGGCCCTTCTTTGACATTGCAGTATTCCACCCAGCGTTGCGCTTCTTCGATAGTGCCCGTGCCCATATTCACTGCAAAATATGGTTCGGTTCCTGTCTCTTTGGCAAATTCCATGAATTCGTTAGTCCCGAATTCATTCGTTTCCAGCCTTGCCCAGGCAAGCTCCATTCTCGGTGTCCTTTGAGGGCCTACTCCATCCAGCCAGTGGTAGTTGGAGACAAAATTACCTCCCGGATAACGGGTAATCGAGACATTCAGGCCTTTTACCGCTTCTAATACGTCCTTCCGAAAACCATTCTCATCGGCCTGTTCCGAATCAGGATCGTAAAGACCGCCGTAAACGCACCGTCCCAGGTGCTCAACGAAATTTCCGTATAAGTTTTTGTTTATTTGGCCGATTTTCCGGTCGATGTCGATTTTTATCCGGGCCTCTGCGTCAGCGGCCCGGGATGACTGGGCCGTGAGAGACCAAAGAAAAACACAGAGTATTGTAAGTACTAAACCTGTCATTTTTTTTGTTTCCATAATCTCTTCTCCTTTTCCTGATTGTGAATTCTTCTTTTTATTGTATTGTCATGAACAGTTCGCATATCTTTCCGGAGTATCGGACTACGGCAGCTCTCCAACTCGTGGCCAGCCACCCTCCCACACCATGGTGGAGATCTGCAAATAAGGTCTGCCGGTTTCGCCATGGTAAGCGTGGAACAACAGGTAGTCCCCGCCGGGCTCCTGAAGCACAGCCTGGTGCCCGGGCCCGCGCCAGTTCGGAGTCGTTGCTTCAATTACCAGAGTCCCGCCGCCCTCCGTCATCGGCTTGCCCGTCTTGTCCACATACGGGCCTGTAACGCTTCGGGAGCGACCAACCACGACGTTATACGTGCTTTTGGTCCCTCGACAGCAGAAATCGAAGGATACAAACAGGTACCAATAACCACCGTGCCGGATGATAAACGGTGCTTCAATGGCACCCTCTGCCGGGGGAGTTTCATGAGAGCCACCTCGTGGACGGCTTGCCAGAGAGTAAAGAATCGCATCTGTGCTGGAAAGCTTCCCGGTCTCAGGGTCAATTAGCCTCATCTTAATTCCACCCCAGAAACTTCCCCAGCAAAGCCACAGGTTGCGGTTGTCCTGGATGATGAGATTGGCGTCTATGGCATTCCAGTCATCTTTGCCCTCATACGACCTGACCACAAGACCGTGATCGATCCATTTGTAATCGGGGCTGTTCGGATCAAGTGTTCGGTTTGTGGCCAGCCCAATGGCAGAATTATTCCTGCCAAAAGTGGAGACCGAATAGTAGAGATGGTACTTGCCGTTGTAAAAAGAGATGTCGGGAGCCCATGCTCCCCTTGCCCCCGGGATCTCTTTCGTGGCCCATTCAGGTAGCTTGTCAAATACGCACCCGCAGGGAGTCCAGTTGTACAGGTCCTTCGAACAGCGGATGGGTATAATACCCGATCGCCGCCCGCCGCCGGTCGAGAAAACATAGTACGTATTTCTCTCTTTTATGATTACAGGATCATGTACTCTCAAATCACCCTTAAGCTCAAGAACCTGCGGTTCTGATTGGACTGTCGTACTGCGGCAGGATCCCATAACTGAAAGAGACGCGAGCAGTATACCGGAACAGATTACTGTAAATATTTTTGTTATGTCCGCATGAGCTATGCTTCTGCTTATTGAGTATTGTCCCAGACTGCTGTCTCCTCTTTTAGTGTCTACAATTTTTAAAAACTGTTTCATTACTTCCTTGTATTTCATTTCCTTTGCCCTTGCCATAAATTCCGATTCAGTAAGGATCTTTTTAAATGCTACCAGTTTTAGCGGAGACTCTTGAATGCTGATACTGCAATCAAAGGTCAGAAAGCTTTTTCAAGGTCATCTTGCCATTGGACGCTTTTGGTCTTCGGCTTTGATCTCCATACAAATATGTCGCCTGGCCCAGGTACTTCTCGAATGCCTGATTCTTGCCGGTTCCAAAGTAGCGAATTTTTCCTATGATCTTTTTTTACAGTACTGTCCTGTGGGATGGAGAGTCAAAGGAAATTTGTCCGAACGTACTTATCTTTTTGACCTATTCATTGTCCTGTCTCCTAAACAAAATGGCGCCTGGTTTAACAGATAATCGCGAATTATTTGTACTTTTGGTAGTAGTCTTCTAATTAGACGACCGTGCTCCACAATCATAACTTATTACAGAACATTAGCTTGTGATTATTATGACGGCAGCTTGCTTGCCTACAGGATTGGCACCGGTGTTTATTCCGGCAGGTCCTTAGCGATCCGTTCAGTCGAGACTTCTGACGAGCGTCTCGTTTCACCGGCGGAGTTGTTCCGTCCGAGCTCGCGCACGTTGGGACCTCGGTGGTCACCGGATGGTCAATCGGCGCTGTGGGTCATGAAGAACTTTCTGCCGGATTGAAAGGAGTTATTTTAGGTATAAAAAACAGGAAAGTCAAAAAAGCAGGCCGGTGAGCATCAGGTACCAAACGGCAAGATGGTGCTGTATGCCCACTCCTGCGTTTATGAACTTCACCATACTTTCAGCTTAAGCTTTTCTTCTCCCGGATTCTCGAAGGGGCCCGCGGAAGGATTCGTTTCGTCTCGCTTTTTGCCCAAATAATCAGTATCGATTTTCAAGGGCGTACCGTCGGGATTCTCATAAGCCGCGTTCGGGATTTTTGCCAGGCCTAAAAGCGATGTTGTCACCAGCGGATTATCCAAAGCACGATAAGAATCATCAAGTGTAACGTGAAGAAATACACTGTCGCCTTCTTCGACAAGTTGGATATGCGGATCAAACTCCGCTTTCACAAGGCAATTTGTTTCCTTCTCACAGGGCTTGGCGCCTTTATAATAAACATTGCCTCCTATCTGCACGGGTAGTGTCGCTTTGTCATATCCGTCCAAACCACCCGGCTGGATAATCATGTTATTGTAGAACCGGTCATCGCCGCCCTCGATGTTCCGCAGCCCTGCAACCTTCGTGCTGTGCGGTGGGTGGAACGGAGTTTCGCGACTTAATTCAGGCCGAAGTCCGATACTACCTGCGAACAAATTGTGCACGTATGCTCCGCCCTGTGACATGTCAAACAGCGAACGGCTCGAAAGAAAGATATTGTTGTCGATCAGGAAGGGCCCGTGGTTGACTTCCACAAAAAGGTCTTCGCAAGTGTTATTATCGTGTAACAGGTTTCTTGTCACACGCGTGCCCTGCGCCATCCAGTCCAGCCAGATACCCCGGCACGTGCGGTAGATGTGATTGCGGCTGATCTCGGTGTCAATCGCGGCGTGAATCTTGATACCGGCCATCTCGGCGCCCGTGAATAGTTGCCGGATATGGATGTCGTGGATGACGTTGCCTGTGATACTGCTGAACACCGCACCCATGCTTCCGACGATGCCCGCCTGCTCGCAATGCGAGATATGGTTGTTCCGTACTACATGGTGACCGATGTTTTCCCTCGACCAGCCTTTTTCCAGGGCGAGCTCGATGGTTTTGACGTAACCCTCGGCAGTATTCGCCGACGTGTTGTCCCATTGATCGCCGTGTTTGCCGAGCGTGATCCCCACGCACGTCGAATAGCGGATATCGTTGTTCTCAATAATCCATCCCTTGCTCCAGTGGGTACCGATCAGGCCGACCTGCTCTGCCGTGGGCGGCGCCCAGGGCGTTGCCGCGTGCATCATAGTAAAGCCGCGCACGGTGATAAAGTTGACACCCGTCTTGTCGGGGTAGAACACCGCCCGGCGGACGTTTATCTCGACCTCGGCCTCGTTGGGATTGACGTTACTAAATTGCGCCCAAATCGTGGTGTTCGTATTATCCACCTGTCCGAACCACAGCGGAGTATTTGAGATGGGTTTCAGCACATCATCCTGCTTGGCTGCTTCAGTGAGCCAGTGGCCGTTCAGATATACAGCTCCCGTATGGTGTTCACGTCCTTTGGGATTGAACCAGTCGCCGTTAATCAAGTCACTGTACGGATTGAAATCCCCGAAGAAGCTGTTGGGAATGACTGCTTTCCATGTATCGTTTTGCACCTTCTGCCAGCCCTTGATGACTTCGGAGCCTTTGATGACGACTTTATCGCCGGGATTGGCCTGGTAAATGATGCGCTTCTCGTCGGACATGCCTCCACGCGGCGGATTAATCCGTTCACGATAGGTTCCTTCATGCACTGTTATAAAGTCGCCCGGCTGTGCAGCCTCCGCCGCCCTTGAAATTGTTTGGAAAGGGGCTTGGCCCGTCCCTTTGTTAGTATCATTACCTTTAACCGAAACATGATACTCCCGCGCTTGTATGATCCCGGATAATAAAAGCAGCATGCAAAGTATAAGTGACATCCTTTTGGCGCTATTTTGAACAACCATAGTTACACCTCCTTATGAATAATTCATCAAAAACCTTAGTCGTGCTATTCCTGCTGATTGGAAACACTGATCTTAAGTTCGAATCGTCCATCAAAGTTCATTTTTTTCAGAATCCTCTTAGACTCCTGAATTTCTGTCTGATCCACATCTTCTATATTGACCGTATAGGTTCCGTAGTCGGTGGTGACAGTTACCAAATTACCTTCAATCACCAGCTTCTTTAAGGACTCATTTCTGCCATCAGGGAAATCTTCATAAAAGACATTGACACCTCGCTCAGATTCATCCAGAAAAAACTCGTATTTCGGCGTACGAAGGAGAGTTAGACTCTTGACA
>Ga0154684_1048_pt1 | contig 15395 bp, 8 predicted proteins | sample Rifle2008BG13ft_FD_116113 | JGI IMG/M metagenome (GOLD analysis project Ga0154684, IMG submission 116113) | Planctomycetes bacterium RBG_13_50_24 | reverse complement strand
GATGCGGTAAGCGCAATGGTAGGTCTGCCGATGCACTTTGACGATCTTGGCTGGGACGTGGTGTTCGCATCGGTCCAGAAGGCCTTTGCAATTCCGCCGGGATTGACTGTGGCTGCCGTTAGCAACAGGGCTCTGGAAAAGAGCAAGACCGTCCCCGGCAGGGGTTATTACTTCGACTTCCAGCAGTTTGCGAAAAGTGCCGAAAAGAATCAAACGCCGACAACGCCGTGCATTCCTCACATTATGGCTCTTAATTATCAATGCGAAAAGCTCATAGCAGAGGGCATGGAGAATGTCTGGAAACGCCATAAGGAAATGGGCGAATTCGTAAGGGCCTGGGCAAAGGAAAAATTCGGCCTCTTCTGTGAGGAAAAATATGCCTCGAATACATTAACAACGGTCAAGAACACACGCGGCATAAATGTCGCCGATGTTATAAAAGCAGTTCAGACCAAACACAATACCGCTTTTGGAAACGGTTACCAAAAGCTCAAAGAAGTAACGTTCCGAATCGCCCACATGGGTGATATTACTCTCGACGAACTCAAGGAGCTCCTCGCCTGGATCGACGACGAAATCTGATAAGACAATCAGCCCCCGGGTTTAACATTGAATTATGCCTGGGGGCTTTTTTGCTTCGCCTGTTTGTCTCGCCTTGGTGTTTTGTTTCTTTCTGAATGGCTTACTGTGCCAATGCTGCGATTTGCTCTGCGCTCAGGGCCACATCGTAGATGCGAATATCGTCAATCAAACCGGAGAAAAAAGTGCCTGTGTCAAGGTCTTTACTGGTACCAATGAACAAACCTCCAGTTGAAGACATCAACGGCTGGATCAAAGCCTTTGTATCTTTTGTGACTTCCACACCGTCAACATAGAGGGACCTGTACAAGCCATCCCAGACAAAACCGATATGATGCCACTGGCCATCAGTGATGACGGATTCCGACCTCAACGGTTCCGGGATAAATCGGCCCATAGGAGGAGGCACTAAGCCGCTCATGAACTTGCCACTTGACGATTCCATCCCAAGCCAAGTCTTGCCGTTACGACCAATACCATCGAGCTGAGAGATTACCACAACCCCGGGCGCACATCCCTGAATCCAGGCAAAGATGCTGAACGGACCATCCGCAGGATTGATGATAAAATCCGTACTCATATAATCATCGATCCCGTCAAGTTGCAGCACACCAGCCTTCTTGCCGCCCTCAGGCTGCCAGAGCGGTTCGTTATGAAGGACGCCGTAATTGTCACCGGCTTTATCTTCGGCGATGCTACCTTCGGCCTCATCCAGATTCCAGTGTGCTATCAATGTCGGATCGGTCACCTCACGTCCCCAGTATTGCATCAGTGCCTGTAAGTCATTTGCATCGATCCTGTCGTCGCCCAAAGGGATTGGGGCAATATCGAAGAATGGCTCTGTCTGGTCCCAGTGCTCGATGAGCAGGATAAGGTCTGCGATGTCAACCTTCCCGTCGCCGTTGAAATCCGGTGTCCCGCACACACCAAGGATCGTCGCGGCCGCAATTTCGGCTACAAGTCGTGCGCCTTCTACAGTGAAGTGAATGCCGTCGTTCTGGAACAGGTTCCGGGAGTATTCCATTGGCGAGTACAGATCGATCAACTGCACGTTCCTGTATGTCGGCAGTTGAGCAATCAACGGGCTGATTTCCTCTTGGATCACATTATTGTCGATGCCGTACGGATTTGAATAGAACGGCGGCGAAGATAAGACATATACCTGAGGTTGACTGGGAAGTTGGACAAATGCATCAATCAGCACAAGGAAATCCGCCAAAAAATCGCTCTTATACACCCAGTTAGCTGGTACGCTGTCATTGCCGCCTAACTGAATGAGTACCACATCCGGATTACACGCCCGAGCCTCACTGAACGCGCTTTGTCTGATGTATGGCAGTGAGCCCCTTTGCAGCACGCATGCGCCATTTACGCCAAAATTGCGTACATCCCACTCAGGATCGAATGCCTGCAGCATCGTGGCCAATTGTGCAGGGTAGCAATCGGACTGGCGATTGGCAAGGTTAAAGCCATAGGTATTGCTGGCTCCTACACAGGCCACGAGCTTTGCCCGAGCACTCTGAGCCGACAGAGTCATTATGCATAGTGAAATGGAAAGAATCAGTGTTTTCATTATTTTTACCTTCCTATAGTAAAGAGCATGCCGGATATAGTAAAGAGCATGCCGGACCAAAATGTGTGTACGTCGGCCGCGGGCACTTATTCCGTCGGTTGAACCACTGGATTCGGCTCACAGGATGGGAACATCGGCAAGCGTTTGAAGGGCAATTGCGGCAGTGGGGCACATATCACCGGCGCAGCCCCTTCGTCCGGCAGTCTGTCACCATCCAGATCCTGGGCAGGCGTGTAAGCAGCATACGTAAAATCGTTCATGACCATTGTGCCGGAATCAACAAGTTCGGCCGTACCAGTGAGGGTTACCATGTAGAGAGTCTCACCTATATCCAGAAATTCGGCCCCAGCCCCCTTAATCCCGTGGCAGATCACGCTGAATCGGAATGTGTTCGCACCTGTCCGCACGAGATATCCGAGCAAATCCGATACCTTCTCGGCCTCCGGAGAGAGCCCATAAGCCGTCACGGAGCATTCCGGGTGCTTACCCACACATGTATAAACCATTCCTTCTGAACCCTGGGCGTTTACGACCAGCGACATGACGGCAGGACGGCCTGTGGGCGTCGGTGTCATGGTCGTCCAGATTCCCTCCAACGACACGTCCGACAAGGGCTGAGGCGTCCAACCATCCTCTGCCAGAACACTCCAGACGCCTGCCAGCAAGAGAACTGTCAAACTTGTGAGGGAAACCAATACTATTTTTCGTTTTGAATTCATGATATTTCTCCTTTTCTGTTCTTGTGACTTACCTCTCAACGAGGGATTTCTGCGGCCACCACTCAGACGGCCAACGTTCATCAGGTAATCCGCAGGAAAGCTGTGAAACTTGCGCAGAAAAAGATAATTATTAAAAAAAATCCCAGACCATAAGCTTTCTTAGCGAGGCTAAATAATTCCAGGTTTGTAAATAAAGCAGCCATCTGCTACAATATAATAATAAAGTTGAACAGAGTTAACGTGTAGTTTGGGCCAGAAAGCTATGGGACGCTATGACCGGACTGATATAGGGGGAGCGAGAGAGGCATTCCTTACGACGCATTGGTCTCTTATTGAGGGTGTCAAGAAACATCAAGACAGAGACCATGTGCTGATCGGTTTACTGATTGAGCGTTATTGGAAGCCGGTTTATTGTTATCTCCGGCGCAAAGGCTATGAGAACGAAGAGGCAAAGGATCTGACCCAGAATTTCTTTCATGAAGTAGTGCTTAACCGGAATCTTGTCGAAAGGGCCGATTCTGCCAAAGGTCGGTTTCGTTCGTTCCTTCTTCACGCCCTTGGCCAATTCCTTATCAGTCAAAAACGCAAAGAGACTGCTAAACAAAACATACCTAATGAAAAACTCGTTCCCCTGGACATTATCGATCCGCCTCTATTGCCGCAGACCATCCTGGAGGGGAGCCCCGAAGACTGCTTCATACATAGCTGGAAATCCTCCCTCCTTGACTGGACGCTGTCGGAGGTGCAGGCGGAGTGTCAAGGGCAAGGTCTCGATATCCACTGGAACATTTTTCGGGACAGAATTGTTCGGCCGATTATTGAGGGCAGGAAATCACCCTCTTATCAAGATATCTGCCGCACATACGGGATAGAGAGCGAAACTAAGGTCTCCAATATGCTCGTTACCGTCAAACGAAGATTCAAAGCAGCTCTGAAAAGACAACTTCGCGCCACCGTATTATCTGAGGATGATATAAAACCGGAGCTGCAGGAAATGTTGAGTTTATTTCGAGAAAGTGCGCAAGATTTGGCGTAGACATGCGGAACTTATAGTGCAGATTATGCCTAAAAAGTTATTCTTGCAGCTTTCGGCTTTGGACCAGTGAGAGCCAAATGAAAAAGAATGAATCGACATCCGGCGCAGATCCTGGGAACCTGGATAGGCTTTTGGCCATAGGTTTAGACAGCGAAACAGATGAAATTACCTCAACTGCTTCCTTCGAACAACTCATGGAAAGGCCTGGCGGCCATATTGGCCGGTACAAATTGCTGCGTACGTTAGGCGAGGGCGGTATGGGGATAGTTTATCTGGCCGAGCAGACAGAGCCGGTTAAGCGAGAAGTGGCCCTGAAGGTTATTAAGCCCGGCATGGATTCCAAGCGTGTGATCGTTCGCTTCGAGGCCGAACAGCAGGCGCTGGCACTGATGGAGCACCCGCATATTGCCAGTGTTTATGACGCCGGATTGGCCCCGAGCGGCCGGCCCTACTTCGTCATGGAGCATGTCAAGGGCTTGCCCATAACCGAGCACTGCGATAAGTACAAGTTGACTATCGAAGAGCGGCTGCGATTGTTTCTGCATGTCTGTGAGGCCGTGCAGCATGCCCACCAGAAGGGAATCATCCACCGTGACTTAAAGCCCTCGAACATCCTGGTGGTAACCCAGGATAAAGAAATGATCCCAAAGGTCATCGACTTCGGTGTAGCACGTGCGATCAGCCAGCCGCTCACGGAACAGACATTTTACACTGAGCGGGGCCAGCTCATCGGCACGCCCGAATACATGAGTCCTGAACAGGCGGACCTGAGCAGTCATGATATCGATACCCGCTCGGATATCTACTCCCTTGGCATTATCCTGTATGAACTGCTCACAGGGATTCTGCCATTCGAACCGAATACTTTCCGTACCGGAGGTATCGACCACATACGCAAAGTGATTTGCGAGGAGGAACCGAAGAGCCCGAGCACGCGCCTCAGCAAGACCTCCGTGGAGGAATCGGACGAATCCGCCCGGTGTCGACAGACCGATGTGCGAACCCTTTGCCGCAAGCTCAACGGTGACTTGGACTGGATCACCCTCAAAGCTATGGAAAAGGATCGTACCCGCCGCTACGCCACTGTGGATGCGATGGCCACTGATATCTGCAACTATTTGAACCATCAGCCGGTCATCGCGGCGCCACCCGCCTTTTTGTACCGTGCCAGGAAGTTCGTCCGCCGACACCGGCAGGCGTTGGCGGCGATAGTTATGCTAATACTGGTGGTCACTGCCGGCCTTCTGACGATCCTTATGTATCTCCGCGCTGCAAGAGAGCATACCTATGTCGAGTCCCTGGAGCATCAGCGTTTGCTTGCCGATGCACAAATGCTCTCTGGGAACAAGAAATACGAGGAGGCACTGGCAATCATCGATCCGCTTATCGATAGCGCATATGTCGGTCGTCAGGCAAAGCTGACTCATGCTCAGGTCCGTCTCGAACAGAAAGATTTTGCCGCGGCTATCACGGAGCTTGAAGCTCTTGTTGGAGGGCCATCTCCGCGGGACGAAACCGCCGGGCAAGCCCATGGGATGTTGGCAAACATCTACTATGAAGGAGACCCCTGTGCCCCCGGCCAGACAAACGACTACCACCAACTCTGGAAGACGCATCGTGAGCAGGCGGAGCAACTGATCGGAGGCACTGCCTCGTATGATTTTCTCCGTGCACGGGCTACACAGGATGTCCAGGAAGCACTTATTCTGCTGGCTGGCGCGCTGAAACTGGATCCGCAACACTACGATTCACTGCGAGAACGGGCACACATCTACCAGGCCCAGCACGACTACTACGAGATGGCCATGGATGCGGCCTGCATGATCACCATTCAACCCCGCAACCCACAAGGCTATGACCTCAAAGCTATCGCTCTTCGTGAGATGGGACGATACGATGAGGCTCTGCAGAACCACAGGGACGCCATAGCATTGAGTCCTGATGATCCGGACCTTTACGATGGACGTCTCGAGACCTATATGTGCATGCAGCAATATGAATTGGCTTTGCGGGATGCTCAAAAGTGTGCAAGACTGAGGCCGAATGAGCCGTCCTATTTCTACAAGCCCTTCTCGGTTTATACTGCTCTGGGACAATATGACCGGGCCGAAGAACATTACGCTCGTTTCGCGGCGAGTCCCGCCGGGTCGAGGGATTACGATCCCGACTACCTTCACAACAATACCGGCCTGTATTTTCATCTGTTCTCAGCCAGGCAGGTTTTTGAGTCTCTTGCGGCAGGCCGACCATGGCACGGCCCCGACCCGCCACCCCATACCGCTCCATACGCCATCGCATACGAGGCGGACTCAAGTTTCAGGCTGTTGAGCAATAATGCCCGGCGTATAATTTCCACAGGATTCGATCCTTCCTGGTCACCGGACGGGACGAAGCTTGCTTACAGTCAGGGTCTGCACACCGGCAGCGTCGTGGCAATGCTGGACCTGGAGACTGGGAATACTAAGCTGCTTGTCTCACCTGGCCGAGCTCCACAGTGGTCGCCGGACGGCCGATATATTGCCTTTGTCAAGGATCGCTGGGTGCTGCCGCCCAAACGCCTCGGCCATCTGAACTGCCTGGCGTGGATTATGGATGGAGAGACACCCAAGCACACCGAAGAGGTGTGGGTAAGGGACATGGTTAGCCGTGAAATACGCCGAATCGACGCCGGCACAAATCCACACTGGGGTGAACAATCCAAACGCTTGTATTATTACAGTCCTACTGATAACACTCTCTACTCCGTTTCAGCGGTGGATCGTGACATCCAACCGACGCCGGTCCTGGCCAATTGCGGCAGCTCACGTCCGCGGATCTCACCGGACGAGCGATACGTAGCCGACAGTGTGAATCGCGAATTGCGAGTCACCGACCTGGTGACACAAAACGTGGTGGTAACCTGGCTTGTTCCGCCGGTTATTCGTGACACCCTGTTGGTACAGTGGTCGCCGGACAGTCACGAATTGAGCCTCGGCAGCTTTCTCGGCAGTGAAATGGGATTATGGATATATGATCTGAGGACACGAACCGCGTCAAAAGTCCTGACGGGTCAAGTAGCAACTGCATGCTGGTCACCAAATGGGCAACGATTTGCCATTTGTCTGGGACCGCCTTTTGTCGAGATCTGGGTGGCGGATTTGACGCCGGATAGATCCACGGCAGAGTCCTTTGATTTTGTGCAAACGCTCCAGGAACATTCAGCCTGGCTCATCGCAAAGCTCAGCCGTGAAATCGAAGCCGATCCGGCTCTGGTTTATGCGTACGACCAGCGTGCCGACTGTGCCCTCTGGTCGGGGCATGAAAAAGCTATCGAGTACCTCAAGGAGTTCGACGATGTTCTGACCGCCTACAACGCCTTGGCTTGTTTGAACCGTGCTAAGCGGATATTAAACTGGCCGGCCCAGCAGCGCGACCGGCTCCTGCCGCTGGTATTGATGCTGGCTGGCAAGGCGGTCAAGAAAGAGCCGGAGAATCCTGACTTTCAGAGGACTCTGGGCGATGCACTCCGTAATGCCGAAGATCAAGAAGTCATGTGATAGCTGAATTCGAGCACTTTCGGCTCGACAAGCTTTCGGTAGTCTTTCATGCTCATCCGAATCGCTTTGTCATGCGTGCCGGCCTGGAATTTGATATGGTTGTCCTTCTCCAGGTCCTTGTCCATAATAACCGGCAAGTCATATAAGTTGCCGAACGGCGGCTCGGCCCCGAGATAGCAGATGCCATTCAATTCTCGTCTGTGTCGAGGTCGCCGGGGGAACCGTCTATGTGCATGCTTGCACGCCAGGCGTTCTTCTGCGATAATTGATCTGAATCGGCCGGAGCCGGATTCACGTTTATCAAAGAATATCCCTGGCCGTCGGTGGCATCGTACCAGTCGTCTTCATATTTGAAATTCTGAATCATTGCGCCGATTGCATCTACCAGCTCAATCCTCTCTCCGTCATTGGCCAGCGAGCCGGCGTACTGACCCGCGACGGGCAGGCCGGGGCCGTACTTGGTCTCGAATGCAACTGCATCTTTGACCACAAGGCAGAATTTGCCGGGGTCCAGATCAAAGCTGGGGAAGGTAAAATCGATCCCGTTTGTGAACCGGACCAGCTTGAGATTGATGGTTTCTGTTCCGATGTTTGTCAGTTCGATGTATTCTGTGTTGGGATCGTCGGGGTAACCCGTGTCTAACGGGTGGTACATAATCTCGCTGATCCGCAGATTCTCCGTGACCGGCCCGGCCACGAAGACCGCATCGTGAACCGCACTCCAGACGCCGGAGAAAGCACGTGCCTTGATCCGTGTCGATTCAGTCAGCACGACGGGGCCGGAATAAATTGTCGCGTGTGCCGTGTTGACGGCACCGCCGGGCAGCCGGGGGTCCTCGCCGTCAAGTGTGTAGTAAATCTCGCCGGCCGGGGCCGTTATCACCAGGCTGAATCCGTCCTCGACTGCACCGCCATGCTGATTGAAGGTCGGCGCTTCGACGGCCGGATACCATCCCTTGGCCTTGAACTGGTTCAGGACGATGCTCATACGCTTCGGGAAGTAGTCATTGAGCAGGAAACGCACCTGTGGGAGCCAGTCATCGTCCTTGGTTCGCGGTTTAGCGACCTTGGCGTCGCCCCAGCGGGCGGATTCCGCGATAATCGCCATATCGATGGTGTTCTTGCGGGCCATCAGGAGATTGGATGCGGTCTCCAGCGTCATGACCCCATCGTTGAAGAAGTACTTATAGACATGGTCCGCGAATCGCATCTTATACTCGGGGTGAGCGATAAGCTGCTGATGCAGCCATTGCGGATTGAAATATTGAAACTGCTGTCCGCAGGTGTAGGGTCCTGTGCGGTTCTCGTTGACATTGAACAGTGTATGTTCGGAATCATGCCGGAAGAATTTGAAGCCGTCGGGATTCGTGCGGTTATAGACCGCATAGTAGTTGTTCGGTCGGCTATTTTGTAGGAAGTTCGAAATCGGAGCATCGATGTCACCCACATAGAACGTGCAGATCATGTAGTCGATAAGATTGTCGATGTCGACGAGGCGCTCATAGGCTGAATTCGGGGTGCCGTCCGGATTGAGCCCCTGGACCTGGTAATACGCCGCATCGGTGCTGAAGCCTTTTGTGGCCGCTCGCCAAAGCCGGTTGTACGCGTCCAGTGTGCCGTCCGTGACCTCAATCGTATAAGGCGCCCCCGGTCCGGCATTAACCTTGACCACGTCGTAGTCCTCGCTGTCGCCACCAAAATAAGATGCCGCGTAGCGGGCCTCGGAGCGTTCCTGGGTCTGGTAGATGCCCCAATACTGGCCGTTCAGGTAAAGATGATAGTATCGGCTCCTTGTGTAGGGCTGGCCTGTCGCCCCCTGCAAATCGCGTGAGAAGACCTCCCGCAGCAGTGTGTTCTTGCCGCCATTGTCGTCGCCTTGGCTGCCCTTGAAGGCCCAGGAGTAATTCTGCTCACACCGCAGGTCCACCTTATCGAAAGTATCGATGCCTTCGTCGTCAAAAAGAGGGTATTGCAGTTTGGGCGGGCCGTAATCGGAACGGAAAAACAGCCGAAAGCCGTGCTTGGCGTTATCTCCCATTCGGCCGTAGCCCCCGCGAATCCTAAGGCCCGCATCGATCTGGAATCCCTCGGTCCCGTCGGGATTGATCAACTCCACGGAGACCGGACGCTCCCAGTCGCGTCCATCCTGCATGGCATTGACATAGATCCCCGTGCTCGAGTTGAACAGGTTGGCCAGGGGTGTTACAAGCGACAGCGAGGGGATGGACAGCAGAGCATCATCTACAAGGTCCTTATACCGGGCATCGTTTACCACGTCGGGATCCATACCATAATCGATTATCTGACTGCCGCCCCCGCCCCATGGGAAACCGCCGCCACCGGATGCTCTTGGCTCCGGCCAGCCCGGCCCGGATTTTGCTCCGGTCGGCGATTGTAGTACCACGTCATTTACAAAGATGTAGGTCTGCGTGCGAACAACGGACGATTTCCAGCCTTGTTTGATAGCGACGGCCCGAAGGCACGTGGTTTTCTCCACGCGCAAAGGGTCCGTATAGATGTTTCCGATGATAGACCGAGCCTGCACCTGGCCCGGCAGCTCGCCATCAAGACTGTAGTAGATAGTCGCATCAGCCGTATCGCACGTCAGGACAAGAGAGAACGGCTCATCATAGAAACCGTGCTCGTGGCTGAATTCGATCTCGCCGACAAGCCCTTCGTAGCCTTCTGTATTCGCTGCGCCGGGTGTGGCGGTAACGAAGAAACGCAACTCGTCGCCGGCGTCGGGATAGCGGCCGTAGGAAACGTCGGAAGGCAATTGTGGAAACGTAATGATGTCGATAAGACTCGTTCCGTCAATATCGAAAAGGCACAGGATTTCTCCGCCGGCGCTGAGCTTGAAACCTGCGTGCAAACCCTCGGTTTCTATGTCACTATCCGCCCAAATCACAAGATAGCCTTGGGGGGTAATGTTCGTCAGGGCCGGATCGGTCGCCGGGATCCGCCACTTGGTGGGATTGTCCGGATTGTCCGTCAGATACATCCCGCCTGTATCAATGGGCATACTCCCATAGTTGAATATCTCGATCCAATCGTCATATTGGCCCTGCGGGTCGGCCTTAGTCGAGCCGTTGGACGCCATTACCTCGTTTATCGCGAGCGAGACATCCTGCCCATATCCTGCACCTCCTTGTGCAAAAAAGCTGGCCGCAATCATTGCCGCCAAAACACTCCAAGTAATCTTTTTTGTCCACATCTTGATTTCTTTTCACCTTCCTAATAGTTCAAAAACGGTAAGAAGAACAGCTCTTCTAACTAAGCCCTTCGAACCATATATAGACGCGTTCAATGAGGCAGTTTATTGCAACAATTTGAAGATTACTTGGGACCTTGACGACTCTGTGATCAATTAATCACATATCTAAAACCTGTCCTGAGCGCAGTCGATTGGATCGTAAATCATAAATCAAGAGGTCATGTGATAGCTGAATTCGAGCACTTTCGGCTCGACCAGCTTTCGATAATCTTCCATGCTCATCCGAATCGCTTTGTCGTGCGCGCCGGCCTGGAACGTGATGTGATCGTCCTTATCCAGAGCCTTGTCCATAATAACCGGCAAATCATACAAGTTGCCGAACGGCGGCTCGGCCCCGAGATCGCAATCGTCAAAGATGCTTCCGATTTCCTTTTCCGTTGCTAAGTCGACAGACCTGGCGCCGAGCTGGCTTTTCAACGCGCCCAGGTCAATCTTATAGCACGCGGAAAGCACGCACATTAAGTATTTTCCGTCGGCCTTGATTATCACCGGCTTGGCCACGTATCTGCCCTGCTCGTGCTCAACTGCCGCCATCTGCTGCGCTGTGAAAGCGGGAGCATGTTCGCTCACCTCGTAGTGAACTGCCGACTTGTCCAGAAATTCCGTTACTCGCATATCAAGCCTCCTAAAAAGTATCGGCAGGAATTATACAAAAAAAGGGAGGCACAGGCAATTATGAAAACTAATTTTGGGCCTGCCTCCCTGTTGCGATGTGCCTTTTTGCGCATTGCCGCGGATAGCGCTATAGCGAAACCGCTGAACTGCACTCACAACATATATATTATAAGATTAAACTGTGATGCTTGTCAAGTAAAATAACTTTATAATATTCCTTTTTACATCTGCCAGGAGTTGTTCAAAGAGCAGGAAAAAAGCGGCCGTCATAATGGTTAATCAAACGGTTCGGATAATTATGAAGGCACCACAACGCAAGCTGCGTCGTGGTGCCGTATTTTACTGCCCTTATAGCTAATCGTAAATAAGAGTTGACTCTGTTTCTTCCACCGGCCGGCTAAGCTGATCGGCATTCATAATGGTCTTAAAGCGTACATCTCCCGACCTTACAGCCTCGACGACCACGCGCCAGGCCGCCTGGGCCTGTGGAGCAAGACTGCCCAGCGGGAAGAATCTCACAGTCTGACCCTCTTGTGAGCCGGCAGTTGCACCGGCGGAAGAAATGTATTGGACGTTGTTTTCCAAAATACATGCAATCCGAATGTTCGTGGCGGTAGCTGAGCCTTGATTCTCAACCCGGATCACATATGTCGCACGAGTCCCGGTTCTGACCGGGTCCTCGACATCGACGACCTCCAGTGACAGCGCGGGAATTCCTGTCACCGACGTTTTCATTGTCGAAGTGACAGCCTCTGCACAGTAAGCCGAAGCGGTTGCACTGTTTATCAGCGTGCCCGCTCTGGTTGGAGTGTAAGTTACGCTTACGTTCTTCGAGCTGTTGGGTTCAAGAGTGCCGAACTCCCAGACCAGTTTTGATCCTGAAAGCTTTGCGCCGGCGGTGGCTTTCACTCCTGATACTCCGTCGGGGATAGAGTCTTCCAAGATGGCGTTTTTCGCAGATATGGCTGAATTATTTCTAATCGTTATTTCATAGGAAGCTGGACGGCCGATGTACAGGTTTTCGGGGCCGGTCTTGTTGATTGTTAGTACAGGCATACCTACGGATGTCGTAGTTGCAGCCGATTCGACACTCAGGCCGGTTGTCGAACTTGCCACTGCGCTGCTTACGAATGTACCTGTTTGAGTGGCCCGCAGCTCGGCTGTGAATTGCCGGGACTGGCCGGCTCCCAGGGTGCCGGCATCGAATACCAGTTGGTTCTTACCGTCGGTTGTTCGCAGACCCGCAGGAAGATTTTCTACGATTTTGACATTCTGTATGGATCCCGTTCCGGAGTTTGTTGCCACATATCTTACAGGAATAAGATCACAAAGCAGGACCTCGGCCGGCGCGGTCTTTGCCAGCTTCAACTCGGGCTGGATGACTTCTATAACGGCAGTGGCTGGAATTACAGGCGTGATGACAGTCGTACTGTGTTTAAGAGGCGCTGTATAAGTGGCCATGCCGGTAACTGTAAATTGTTTGTTTGTCTTTGGCCCGAGCGACGATATATCCCAGATAAGCTTTGTTTCAACTTGTCTTGCCGACGGATTGCTGCTCATGTATTTGAAATTTTCCGGTAGTTGTTCGTTGACAACGATATCAGAGAGCGTCGATTCAGTCAGGTTTGTGATTTTGATTGTGTAGTTGAAAGATCTGTTCAGGCCGACTTCGTTCGGCATGATTTTATCCAACTGTACAATCCCACATTCCGGCCACGGATATGTTCTTGAGATGACAGAAGATCCCGGCGCACTTACTGCTACGAGTCCCGTAGGTGTAGGACCAGGCAATTGTTTCATAGTTGTAGGACTTGACAATTGTGTCATAGGTGTGGGAACTCGTTGTGGCTGAGTCGGAGTCGTTGGTGCCATAGCTCTTCGCGTCTCGGTCTTGAAAAAATCACCGGCGCTGAGACCCGGTTCGGCCGCCCTCCTAACCGGCTGCTTGGGTCGGAACCAGCTTCTGCAGCTTAAGGAACCAGACAAGCAAAACACCAGTAAAAGAAGCGAGATATTAAGAAGTTTTTTCATTGTATATCTCCTCGTATCTTTCGGTAAAACAACAGAAAAAAATCATCCTGAAGGTTCTCAATCCTCTCCTTTGCTGTTCCCTTTCATTAGGTACAACTTTCGTGAATTTCAAGTGTTATATCGGTACATGAATTAGCCAAGTTAACATAAAAACTGAATAGCATCTTACCTATATTATAGCAATTTGGCATAACAAAGTAAAGTGTTAGTATCCTGATAATATGTTTGGCATATCTTGTTCTACGAAGCTTAGCTATACGGCCTATAAGATCGCCATTTAAAGGCTAACAAAGCCGGATATGTTCATTGCCGGAGATTTTTTTCCTTCAACCGGTTAATAAATTAGCTGCTGAGAGCGATTTTTTTCTTGTTCCCGCTCCTTCGGTCAGCGCAGGATTGTGAAATTGGCCCCATTCGACATGCTCAGAGCTTGCCCTGAACGTAGTTGAAGGGGCAAGCTTGATTGGCTTTGTTTTCTTCGGCTCGGCCGGCCGGTTTATTTTCATAATCTCCTTTCACAAAAGACGTTGCGCCCATTAGTTCCGTGGCAAATTGGCTTTGTTTTTTCAAGTTGGGTCATAGCCGCAACAAGCACAAAAAAGCATATAATCCGTCATTGCGAGGCCGAAGGCCGTGGCAATCTTCCGTTTTATAAATGAAATCGATCTTACCCCTTTCAAATTGGGTTTGTTTTTTCGTGCCCCACAGACCACGGTTTTTCCATAATTTCCTTTCAAAAAAGAGTTTACGCCGATTTGCCTGCCGGGAAATTGGCTTTGTTTTTTCAAATTCGTTTACGCAGTAGGTAGCACACAGAACTCAGAACGAGCAAATTGGCTTTGTTTTTTCAAACAGGATCAAAACAGGAAACCACGGATGAACCCGAATAAACCCATCTGTATTTAATCCTGATTTTCTGATACCCGCTTTTTAATTCTATATCGTGCCTCCTTTAACATTAATCGATAGTCAATTTATGGCTTAGCTATAATAAATAGTCAATTAGTTATATATTATACCATAAAGATTGTTAAATATAAAATGAAATTAAGAAAAATCTCCGTGAGACGGCGTCCTTTATTCGTGCTGCGTGCTGAGTGCTGCGGATATTTTTTTATTAACCGCAGATTACGTGGGTAAAATCGTAAATCGAAGATCATCAATCGTAAATCTGTTCGGCTTCCCACCAAAGCCTTGGATAGTCCTGACCTTCGAGAATCCACCAGATGTCTTCAGTGCCGTTGGCCGTCTCATCAACGAAGTCCCAACCTGCATCAAGGAACGTGCCGGCCATCTGCATTTCGGCCGTGGTAAGTCCAGTGCCCCCGCCATCGCTTATAGACTGCCCCGAGGTTTCCACATCCCAGAAACTTGAGGTGATGATCGAATCCTGGTAGTTGTAGCCCACCAGCCCGCCGACTCTGTTGTTTCCACGGACTGTGCCGGTAGTGTAGCATGTAGCAATGCTGCTATAGTTTTCGCCCACAAGTCCGCCGACATCCCATTCCCCTGTTATGGCACCGGTATTGTAACTATTGGCGATGCTGCCATAGTTTCCGGCTGCGATGCCGCCGATATCATCATGTCCTGTGACCGCTGCCGCATTGTAGCTGGCGGTGATAGTGCCCCGATTCCTGCCGGTCAGGCCGCCGATACGTTTATTACCGGTGACCGTTCCTGTGCAGTAACTCGTCTCGATGTTGCCTTTGCTGAAGCCCACAAATCCGCCGACGTAATCGGAACCGGTTATATTGGCATCCGTTACTCCCAGGTTTTTGATTTCGGCCCCGGATTCCAATTGGCCGAACAGTCCCAGATAGCTCTCACCTGTGATTGTCAAGTTTGAGATTTTATGACCGTTGCCGTCGAAGACCCCCGTGAAAGAAGTACCGTTAAAACTCAAGTCACACGGATCAACATCCGGAGCAATCGGGGCAGCATAATACGAATATCCCGACAAGTCGATATCCGCCATGAGCTTGAAATGCTTGTCCCAGTCGTTTGGCTCAGCACCGATAGTGTTTAGCTGCTT
>Ga0154684_1082_pt2 | contig 15648 bp, 11 predicted proteins | sample Rifle2008BG13ft_FD_116113 | JGI IMG/M metagenome (GOLD analysis project Ga0154684, IMG submission 116113) | Planctomycetes bacterium RBG_13_50_24 | reverse complement strand
CTGGGCAAGAGGATAGAAAAACTTGAAGCTGCAGAAGACGATAAAAAGTGAAAACAGGATGCGGGGACTCGGCCTGTTCGGGGGCAAGGAAGCCAGGGTACTGTTCCGCCCTGCTCCTGCAGATTCGGGCATAGTTTTCGTCCGGACCGATATCCCTGAGCCTGTGCGGATTAGTGCCGTAGCGTCAAATCTTGCCGAGCGCAGTCGCCGCACGACAATCAAGAAAGGCTCGGTTAGTATAGAAACCATCGAGCATTGTATGGCCGCAGTGAACGCACTTGAGATCGATAACATGATTATAGAAGTGAATGGCCCGGAGCTGCCGGCTCCGGACTGCAGTTGTGCAGAATATTTCAAAATCCTCAAACGCACAGGTTTAATTGAGCAAAACATCAGCCGAAAAGAGTACGTAATCAGAAAACCTATCACCATTGCCGCGGGTGATACGTGTATTTACGCCCTTCCTTATTCCGATGACGGATTGAGTCTAACGTACGATCTCGATTACGGCGGTCACACCGGAATCGGCAGACAAATTTTCAGTTGCCGGCTAACACCGGAAAGCTTTGAGAAGCATCTTGCACCAGCCCGGACATTTTTGCTTGAGGCAGAGGCAAAACAGTTTCAGGCCCGCGGCATGGGAACGCACATCGGCCCGCGCGATCTTCTGGTCATCAACTCAGACGGACCGATTAAGAACAGTTACAGGTTTCCCGATGAGTGCGTCAGGCATAAAATTGCCGATTTAGTGGGCGATCTGGCGCTTGTTGGCCGGGCCGTGAAAGGGAGGATTGTCGCCTATAAGAGCGGCCACGCCCTCAATCAGCAGCTTGCCAGGAAATTATACGAGGCGGCCCAGCAGCAGGAACGCATTGCCAAATTTGGCACCGACGCCCTTTTGGATATTCGGCAGATTGCCAAAATTCTGCCGCACAGATATCCGTTTTTGCTCGTGGACAAGGTTATCGAAATCGAAGGAGAGACACGAATCAAGGGCATAAAGAATGTCAGCTTTAACGAGCAGTTCTTCCAGGGTCATTTTCCCGGCACGCCGATCATGCCGGGCGTTCTTATCGTTGAAGCAATGGCACAGGTCTCTGGTTTGCTGTTCGCACAGCGGCTCGAGCATACCGGCAAGCTTGCAGTGCTGTTGAGTATGGATAATGTGAAATTGCGTAAATCTGTTGTCCCCGGCGACCAGCTTATTCTTATCTCCGAGACGAACAGACTGAGGAAAAGAACCGCACAGTGTCAGTGCAAAGCAATGGTCGGCGATATAGTAGTCGCCGAAGCACAGATCAAATTTATGCTCGTCGACGATGAAAAAGTATAGAACAAGTTTTTAAAGAGGTAATATGACTCAGATACATCCCAGTGCGGTAATCCATAAAGACGCCCAGTTGCCCGACGATGTCATCGTTGGGCCTAATTGTGTAATTCACAGCGGAGTCACGATCGGTTCCGGCACGATACTCGAAGCCAACGTGGTAATCAATAAGGATGTCAAGATCGGCCAGAAGAACCATTTTTACCCGAATTGTGTAATAGGGAGCCGGCCGCAGGTTCTGCGTTTAAAGACGGATTCCGAGATCGGCGGACTTGTAATAGGCGACGAAAACGTAATTCGCGAACAAGTAACAATACACCGGAGTATTTATCCGGGCGCCCTGACTACAATAGGGAATAATAATTTCATGATGGTCAATACGCACATCGGACATGACTGCACAGTGGCAGATAATACTGTGATGAGTAATCTTGTGCAGATCGGCGGGCATTGCACGATCGAAACAGGAGTATGGTTCAGCGGCCTGGCCGCTTCGCATCAGTTTGTAACGATCGGCAAGTGGTGCTATATAGCCGGATTAGCCGGGATTAACCGGGATATTCCACCGTTTCTGACAGTCAGTGGACATTATCCACCGAGAGTTAGAGGTGTGAACAAGCGAGGTCTGAATCGAGCCGGTCTGAGCGAGGAGCAGCAACTGCGAATATTCGATGCGTATAAAAAGTTATATCGACAGGAAGGCCCGTTACTTGAAAATGCAAAAGCTTTGGCGATGGAGGATGAACTCGACGAAAATGTTCGAGCCATGATTGATGCGATAACCAAAAGCAGCGAGCACCAATTTGGCAGGTACCTTGAGAAGTTTAGACATAGTTGATAGTTCGCCCTTAAACAAATAACAGTGAACAACGAGATCATTGATAATGAATAAAGCTACACAAAATACGAAATTACGAACCGCTGTCATCGGCGCAGGCAAAATGGGAGCAATACATGCGAAGGTCTATGATCAGTTACCGGAGAGCGACCTTGTTGCCGTGGTCGATATCAATGCAGCCAAGGCTCAGAATCTGGCCGACCAGTATCATTGTTTGGCTTCAACCGATTGCTCGGACATCCTGGATAAAGTCGATGCAGTAACAATCGCAACACCAACAGTGACACATTTGAAGTTAGCAAAAATCTTTATCAAGAATAAAATTGCAGTACTGATCGAAAAACCACTGGCGACTAATGTCAAAGAAGGCAGGAAGATCGTCGCCCTTGCCAAAAAGTACGGCACCGTCGTGGCGGTGGGTCATTCCGAGCGATGTAATCCGGTGGCCCAGACAATGAAAAGACTCGATATCCAACCAAAGTTCATCGAGGCCAACCGTATAAGTCCATATCCGTTCCGTTCAACCGATGTCGGGGTAGTGCTGGACGTAATGATCCACGATATAGATATTATCCTGTCCCTGGCGGCAAGCAAAATCAAGAAAGTGGACGCCGTCGGTGTCAACGTTGTTGAAGACAGGGAAGACATCTGCAATGCGAGGATCGTTTTCGAGAACGGCTGTATCGCGAATATTACCGCTTCGAGACTTGCTCTTAAAACCGAAAGAAAAGTCAGGGTCTTCAGCCGGAAGGCGTATCTGAGCGTGGATTATCTCAGAAAGAGCGGTATTATTATTAAAGCCGATCCAAATATTAACGTTCTCAAGTGGATAAAAGGGCACAAAGAATCCGGGGATTTTGACCTGACTTCGGTAAATTGGCCGGATTTGCTGCATATCGAGCAGCTTAATGTCGATGATAAGGAACCCATCCGTCTGGAACAGGAAGCTTTTCTGCAGGCCATTACCGATAGAGAATGCATGCCCGAGGTCAGCGCCCAGGAGGGACTGGCCGCACTGGAATGTGCACAGAAGATTCTGGCCTCAGTCAAAAAACACAAGTGGAAAGAAAAAATCGGCGATGATACGTAACAAACGGCCCATGAAAAAAAATGAAACGGGGCGCCGGCAGAAATGTTTAACTTTGAGAGAGATGTATTATGAATAGAAAATCTTGGTTCTGTGGATTGTTGATGGTTGTTGTTCTGGTCTTTGGCTGCGGTGAGAAAACGAACAAGGCCCAGGCCGATAAAAATATAGTAAACTTGGAAAGGAATATTGTGAAGTCACAAAGCAATGTTGTGAAGTTGGAAACAAGCATGGGAAATATCGTCATCGAGCTTAATGAGCAGGCGGCCCCTGTCTCGGTTAAGAATTTTATCGGATATGTCGAGGCAGGATTTTATGATGGATTGATTTTTCACAGGGTTATCCCGGGCTTCATGATCCAGGGGGGTGGTTTTACACAGCAAATGGTAAAAAAAGAAACGCGAAACCCAATCATCAATGAAGCCAAAAACGGTCTTAGCAATATGCGAGGCACAATCGCGATGGCCCGGACCAGCGATCCCGACAGCGCAACAGCTCAGTTCTTCATTAATCACAGAGACAACAAATTTCTGGACTATATTGATGATAATAAGGCGGGATATGCCGTATTCGGCAAGGTCACCCAGGGAATGGACGTTGTGGATGCCATCGCATCGGTAGAAACAACAACTCGGAACGGCATGGAAGATGTTCCCGTCGAACCTATAATAATACAATCAGCAAAAGTTGTTCCGGAATAAGTTCAAGATAAACTGAGAACTATATGTCGTTAAGTATTCCGTAGGGGCGGTTCGCGAACCGCCCTTATCTTTTTTCATATGTTGCTTTCGGAGAACGGCCAATAAAACTTCATCATGCCGAGAATCTTTCTGCTTGAATCATTTTTTCTGTAACGAAAACTCACTTTTGGGCCTCTTTAATATTGAGCAGTCAATTTGTACGAGACGAAATTTGAAAGGGAAAAATCATGGCAAAAATTTCAAAAAGCTTTGTAGTGTTGGTCGCGGCAACGCTCTGTCTGATGCTTCTGGCAAGTCGTTCCATCGAACCGACCGCCAAAGCACAGGCAAAACAGGCAGAAAAGACTGAAGATCCACACCGGGATACGTGTGTCCTGGTCGAGGCATTTGTCGTTGAGGTCGATATCTCGGAGCTTTACAAGCAGGGAGTCAGCCCCATCGGTCAAAAGCCCGATTCCGTGTCGGTGGAAAATATCCTCAAATGCCTGGACGCAAAAGATATAGCACAGGTAACAACCGGTGTAAAAGTGGCAACTCTCTCAGGTCTGAGCGGAGACGCCAAAATTACAGAGACGATTCATACAGAACGTCCGGTGGCTGTTCCGAACGGCCGAAAAGTTTCGGACAATATACGTTATGTCAATTATGATATTGGCAAAACGTTCAAAGCCACGGCATCAGTCCTTACCAGCGATGAAATACTTGTACGTTTTGACTTCAGTGAAAGTACATATCGGAACATTACCTCCAGCGATGAAACACCACCCAATACCGTAAACAGGGAATGGTCGGGAGCGGTAAATCTCCATGCCGGCCGGCCCGCCATCGCCGGTGCGACACAGAATGAAGAGACTGCGGTTTTTCTGGTTCTCTGTGCCGACATAAAAGACAAGTAGACTTTATTCAGGCGTTCAGTTTCAACCTGCTGACCGCCTGGTGGGCAAGCCGGGTCGGCTCCGGCAGACGATACTTCACGGCACAGTCAAGAACAATCCTGATCGCATCTTCCAGGAGGCACTTGTGCCCTACCGAGACAAAGACCGGCTTGACACGTGATCGTGTTCTAACAACCGCCCCAATTATATCGGATTGTGCGTTCTGCTTTCCCTTTTCATCTTTCAAAAGGCTGTAGGCCCCCTTATCAAGCGGAGGTTCTTCATACGTTCCGGTCAGCCTGCTTTTTGCGCAGCCGATTGTCGGCTTATCGAAAAACAGGCCGAGATGAGCAGCAAGTCCAAGCCGGCGGGGATGCGCGATGCCCTGGCCGTCAATGATAAACATATCCGGCTGATTTTGCAGTTTCTCGACCGCTGCGAGACAGACCGGAGCCTCTCGAAAAGAGAGCAGACCCGGTATATAGGGAAAAGTGACCTTCAGCGAAGCACTTACCGTTTCCACAAGCTCAAACTGAGGAGGCTGCAAAACAACTGCCACAGCAAAAATTTTTTCGCCGTCCCTGCTGAAAGCGCAATCAATTCCGGCGATAAGTTTCGGGCTTTTCTTTAAACACGTAAACCGCACCTTGCCAGAAAGCTCAGCCTGCAGCTCTCTGGCACGTGAATAAGACAAATTCCAGCTATGCAACTTTTTCATTGATTATTAATTGTTGAGTATCAGTTTTTTACCGGACGAAAAGCATTTTACCTTTTCGCTATGTTGTGCTACAATGACTAATTTGTGTTAATGTCAATTTTGTGCAATATTATTACTTAAGGTCAGTAAAGACATAATATGGCCGGAAAAGCAGAAAAAGTAATTAGAATTACAGGTGCCTCCGAGCACAATCTCAAAAATATCAGTCTGAGCATTCCTCGTGATAAAATGGTGGTTATTACCGGTATCAGCGGCTCGGGAAAAAGCTCGCTCGCGTTCGATACGATTTATGCCGAAGGACGCAGGAAATATGTCGAATCGCTGAGCGCTTATGCCCGGCAGTTCCTCGAACAGATGCAGAAGCCGGCAGTATCCGATATTACGGGTTTGCCGCCGACAATTGCCATCGAGCAGCGAAGCGCCAGTCACAATCCCCGCTCCACCGTAGCTACAACTACCGAGATTTATGACTACTTCAGAGTGCTTTTTGCCCGTGTCGGCACGCCCCACTGCTGGGTATGCGGCAAAGAAATCACAAGTCAGCATTCTTCGCAAATCGTCGAGTCCATTCTTTCCCGGCCGGAGGGTACGAAAATCCAGATATGCGCCCCGCTGGTTCGCGGCAAAAAAGGCGAGCATAAGGATATCTTCGCCCATATACAGCAAGAAGGTTTCGTACGTGTCCGTGTTGACGGCACCATTTACGATTTACGTAACGTGCCGGCTCTGGACAAGAACAAAAAGCACGATATCGCTGCGGTTGTCGACCGGTTGATCCTCAAGGACGTGATTCGCATCCGGCTGGCCGATTCGGTAGAGACGGCGCTGAAACTGGCTGACGGCGTGATTCTCGTTTTGACGCAGGAATCTAATGCGGACAAAAAAAATGGCGGTGACGGAAAATGGAAAGAAACGATCTATAGTGAGAAATTCGCCTGCCCGAAGCATCCGCAGGCAAGTCTCGAGGAGTTATCGCCCCGGCTGTTCAGCTTCAATAGTCCCTATGGTGCCTGCAAAAGCTGCGACGGCCTTGGAACCATTCTGGAGTTCGATCCCGACCTGATTGTGCCGGACAAAAGCGTCTCGCTGGAAAACGGCGCTATCGACGCCTGGCGTAAGGGCGGAAAGAGAATGAATATCTTCTACAACAGGCTGGTCAAACGATTCTGCAGAAAGATGGATCTCAGCAAATCAATACCCTTCAACCAGATACCGGAAGAATACAAAAGGATTCTGATGTTCGGAACGACCACTGCCGACGTGAAGACATACGGCGTTTCGTTCGAAGGAGTGATTCCAAACCTTAAGCGACGCTGGGAAAACACAACCAGTGAGTACGTGAAAACCAGATTGACCAGCTATTTGTCACAGCACCCCTGCCGGAGTTGTGAGGGCGCTCGGCTGCGGCCCGAGGCCATCGCTGTGACTATCGGGGGCAAAAACATCCACGAACTGACCGCTCTCAGCATCGAAAAAACACAGGCTTTCTTCAAGAAGCTGAAATTAGACGAGGAGCAGTCACTTATTGCCGCTGCGGTGTTAAAGGAGATAAAAGCTCGACTTAAATTTATGTTCGACGTCGGTCTCGGGTACCTGACTCTGGACAGGATGAGCAGCACCCTTGCCGGCGGAGAAGCACAGCGAATCCGCCTGGCCACGCAGGTCGGAAGCGGGCTGGTCGGGGTCTGCTACGTGCTCGATGAGCCGACAATAGGCCTGCACAAACGAGACAACGACCGGTTGCTGGGAATCCTGCAGCGGCTTACGAAGTTGGGTAATACGGTAATTGTGGTCGAGCATGATGAGGATATTATCAGAAGCGCCGACCATATCGTCGATATCGGCCCGGCCGCCGGCGCACATGGCGGTGAACTTGTCGTGCAGGGCAGCCTCAGTGACATTACCGACTGTGAAAAATCGCTGACCGGCGATTATCTGAGCGGCAAAAAAAGTATCGCCCTGCCGGCAAACAGACGGCGATACAATCTGGGAAAATGTATCGAGGTAAAAGCGGCGGCCGAAAACAACTTAAAGGATATCGATGTCAAGTTTCCACTCGGCGTCTTTACATGTGTCACGGGTGTCTCCGGCTCTGGCAAGAGCACTCTGGTAACCGAGATTCTGCTCAAAGCCCTGAAACGCCGGCTCTATCAGTCTCGCGAGAGACCAGGCAGGCACAAAAGCCTTCTTGGCACGTCGCAGATTGACAAAGTGATAGAGATCGACCAGTCACCTATCGGAAAGACGCCGAGGAGTAACCCGGCAACGTATACCGGGGTCTTCGACGTAATCAGAAAACTGTTCAGCATGACGCGCGAGGCGAAAATTCGAGGCTATAAACCGGGACGATTCAGCTTTAACGTCAAGGGCGGACGCTGCGAACACTGCAAGGGACAAGGCACAAAAAAAATCGAAATGCACTTTCTGCCGGACGTTTATGTCACCTGCCAGAGCTGTAAAGGCAAAAGATATAATCCGGAGACCCTAACAGTGACATACAAAGGCAAGAATATCGCTGATGTGCTCGATATGCCGATTGAAAAGGCGGTGGATTTCTTCGCGAACTTTCCGACTATCGTTCGAATCCTGCGAACGTTGACCGATGTCGGGCTGGGCTATATGCAGCTTGGCCAGGCCTCTACAACGCTCTCCGGAGGCGAAGCCCAGCGCGTAAAACTCTCCGCTGAATTAGGCAAGGCGGCAACAGGCCACACCATGTATCTGCTTGACGAGCCGACTACGGGACTGCACTTTGCCGATATTCATAACCTCTTGAATGTGCTTCAGCGGCTGACAGATTGCGGCAATACTGTTGTCGTTATCGAGCATAACCTTGACGTAATCAAGATGGCGGATTATATAATAGACCTCGGCCCCGAAGGCGGCGAGGCGGGGGGCAGAGTGGTCGCTGCAGGAACGCCTGAGCAGATTGTCAAAAACAAAGACAGCTATACAGCCAAATTCCTGAAAGAGAAACTCGTCAAGAGCAAATAGTGAGGCAAGCAATAAAATGTGGGAATTCCGATTGCGTGATACTGACGATTTGAAACAATTAAGCAAGCGGCTCGGCGTTAACGTCCAGGCGATCGAGGACGTTTCGATTTTAACCGAATCCGTGCAGGTTGGAGAATTGGTAATTCCGAATTCGCTGGCCGTACATCCGATGGAAGGCTGTGACGGCGATTCCCTGGGCAGGCCGGGAAAGCTGACACTCCGGCGGTATGAAAGATTTGCTTCAGGCGGCGCCGGGCTGATCTGGGCGGAGGCAACGGCGGTCGTCCCCGAAGGCCGCGCGAACCCAAGACAGTTATGGATTCATGAGAAGAACAAGGACAGTTTCGCCGCGATGGTCAAAATGATGCGTCAGGCCGCCGCCAGGAGCATGGGGCCGGGCCATCAGCCCGTCATTGTGCTGCAGTTGACTCATTCGGGCCGGTACAGCAAACCGGAAGCTGCGGCAGCTCCGATCATCGCTCAGCGCGATCCGTACCGCGATCCTATGATCCCACAGCCAAAACCAGATCCAAACAGAAAAAGCAGGATACCGGACGACTGGCCCCTCGTGACGGATGACTATCTCGACAAGCTCCAGGACGCTTATGTCGAGGCGGCAAGAATCGCCTTCGAAGTCGGATTTGACGCCGTCGATGTCAAGTCCTGCCACGGATACCTGATCAACGAGCTTTTCGGCTGCCGCGGCAGGAAAGGAAAGTACGGCGGCTCTTTCGAGAACCGAACCAGGTTTCCGCTGGAAGTCATCGACAAGATTCATCAGGAACTCGGCGAAGACGCCGTCGTGGCGATACGCCTCGGAATTTACGATGCGATCCCCTATCCTTACGGCTGGGCCGTAGATGAAAAAGATTACACGAAGCCGGACCTGACCGAGCCAAAGAAGTTTATCGGGCTCCTGCGCCGGCGTGGACTCAGGCTGATCAATGTCACGATAGCGAATCCGTATTACAATCCGCACGTGGGCAGGCCCTTCAACGAACCGATCGTAGGCGGATACGAGGAGCCGGAACATCCGCTGGTGGGTGTCGACAGGCTCGTCAACCTGACGGGTGAGATGCAAAAGCAATTCCCCGATATCGCCATGGTCGGCACGGGTTATAGCTGGTTAAGAGCTCTTTTTGCGAATGTTGCAGCGGCAAACAAAACTAACGGCCTGACCACTCTGGTCGGTGCCGGGCGTATGGCCTTTGCATATCCCGATTTTGCAAAAGACATTATCACCGACGGCAGAATGTACCCGGAGAAAGTGTGTGTAAGCTGCAGCGCCTGCACGCAAATCATGCGCGACGCCGGCATGACGGGTTGCGTAGTGCGTGACAACGAAGTTTACGGGCCAATTTTCGAGCGCGGCCGAATGAGTGACAGGGACAATCTTTTCAGGCTCGCATCACCCTGCCGCAAGTGCCAGGAGCCGACATGCCGGTTGGGCTGCCCCGCCGGCGTGGATATCCCGAAATTCATCAGCCAGTTCATGGATGGCGAAGAAAAGGCCGCTTACGAAACACTCAGAGAAGCGAACATATTTCCGGAAGTATGTGCCTGGCTATGCCCGGTCGAGCAGCAGTGCGAAGGTCATTGCCTGCAGAAATTTATCGGCGACGGCCCTCTGCCGATTGCCGAGATACAAAGGTATCTGGCCGAGCAGGCCAACAAGAACGGCTGGTCAAAACTTCATATCCCGCAAGATAGTACTGGAAAGAACGTGGCCATTATCGGTGCCGGCCCGGCGGGTTTGTCCTGTGCGGCAAAACTCCTCGAAGCCGGGCATACCGTGACAATCTTTGACGCGCACAACGAATTCGGCGGCATGATAGCATCGGTCATCCCGGCCGACAGACAGAGCAATTCTCTCAGGAACGAGATTGCGGCAATTTTCGCCGATGTGCCGAAAGAACGCATGATTTTGCGCCTCGGCAAAGAATTAAACGCCGGTTTCAATCTGGATAATATAATCGATGAGGGATTCGACGCCGTCTTTATCGGGATGGGCCTGCCGAATTCCGTCAGCATCGGCGGAAAAGACAAGAACATCGACGGTCTGTGGAATGCGATGGAGTTTCTTTCGGCGGCCAGAAAACCGGGAACGCTGAACCTCAAAGGCCAAACGGTAGCGGCGATCGGCGGAGGCAACACTGCGATGGACGTCGCAACCACAGCCATGCAACTCGGAGCCAGGGACGTTTACGTAGTCTATCGCCGCTCGTTCAAGGAGATGCCCGCCTGGAGAGGCGAGCGAGACCGGGCGATCAACGAAGGCGTTCATTTTCTTATATTGACTCAGCCGGTCGGCTTTAATTCTACCAACGGGAAATTGACGGGAATTAAAGTCTGCCCGACGAGACTGGGCGAGCCTGACAAGAGCGGACGCCGCAGGCCCGAAACAGTCGAGTCGAGTGTTTACGTGCTCGATATGGATATCGTCGTCGAAGCAATAGGCCAGGAGCCGATCGAAAACATCGGTGAAATTCTGCCGGGCGTCGATTTTAAGGACGGCCTTATCCGGACAAACGAAGGGACACTGGCGACATCCATGCCCGGAGTTTATGCCGGCGGCGACCTTGTCAGAGGGGCATCGACGGTCGTTGCCGCAGTGGCGGATGGATTGGCCGCCGCGAATAAAATAAACGAATTTTTGAGACCATAGAAAAAAGAGAGGATTTTTAAAATGGCAAAACGACCCGTAGCAATCGTCACAGGAGCAAGCCGCGGCATCGGAAAAGGCATCGCAAAAGAATTAGCGTCGCTGGGTTACGACCTGGTGGTGAACTATTTCGACTTTAACGCCGAAGGAAAGCCGGACGATTCCAAAGCCCTGCAGACGCAGAAGGAAATCAAGGGACTCGGCGCGGCATGTGAAATTCTGAGAGGTGACATCAGCAATGCGGAAGACCGCAACAGCCTGGTTAAACTGGCAAAGTCCAAGTTCGGGCGATGTGACATTCTTATGAACAATGCTGGTGTCGCTCCTTCAAAACGGATGGACATTCTGGAAGCCACGGAAGAGAGCTTCGACAGGGTGCTTGGAATTAATCTCAAGGGCCCCTACTTTTTAACCCAGCAAGTGGCAAACTGGATGATCGAACAGAAAAAGGCGCATCCCGATCGGGCGTACCGGATAATAAGCACAGGCTCCATATCGTCATACACCAGCTCGCCGGCTCGTGGTGAATACTGCGTGAGCAAGGCCGGAATCAGCATGATGACCAAACTTTACGCGGACAGACTGGCCGAATACGGCATCGGAGTTTTCGAAATCAGTCCCGGTATTATTATGACCGATATGACCAGCGTCGTTAAAGACAAGTACGACAAGCTGATAGCGGAAGGCCTGACTCCGATTCAACGATGGGGTCTTCCGGAAGATATCGCAAAAGCGGTCGGGGCCATCGCGGAAGGCAGGCTCGATTTTTCGACCGGCCAGATCATCAACGTCGATGGCGGATTCCATTTAAGAAGACTTTAGGGAGTGACAATGAATATTAAAAGTACAATCGAAATACTGTTAAGAGACGGCTTCATTCTCGTCTTCAACCAGGACAAGCTCGACGTTGTGAAAACCGCCGAGGCTCTGATAAAGGCGGGCGTTAACAACATGGAAGTCACCTGCCGGATAAAACAGCCTCTGAAGAAGATGTCCCGGCTGCGCAAAGAGCTGCCTGATTTCGCAACGGGTGCGGCCAGCCTTATCGACTCGCCGCAGATGCTCGAGCTTTACAACAAGGTCCATCCCGCCGATCCCCTGCCTTCGATCGACCAGGTTGTTGACGCAGGTGCGTGTTATCTCGTCTCGGCAATCAATTTCAGTGACGCCGGCTTCGAGAAATACGCCGGTAAGATTCCCATGATACCCGGCTGCGGCAGCACCACGGAAATCGTCAGCCAGTTTTCCAAAGGAGCGAACCTCTGCAAGATATTCCCGGCCAAACAGCTCGGCGGCCCGGAATTTGTCAAGGCCATCGATCCGGCGATTCATAAGACCATCAGTCTTGTTCCCACGGGCGGAACCAATGCCGGCAATATCCCCGACTACGTCGATGCCGGCGTTCTGGTTCTTGGCGGCTCGTTCAGCATGATTGAAAAATCCACGCTGAAGAAAATCATCGATGAACAGGACTACGGGCTTTTGGCCGGGGAACTGAAAAAGATCAAAGAACTGATCGATAAACTGCGGGCGGGAAAATACCCCGGCATTGATTTCAGCTCTGCTTCAATCGAACAAATAAGCCGGGTCACAGGCAGAAATTTCAATATTTCATAGGAGCACAATTCGTGCAGAGTGGGCTCCATGCAAATTCAGAGAGGGAAAACAATTGCGGTCTCTCACTCTTGTAATTTTATTGCTCGCAACAGCATCTGCGGGACAACTTTCCGCCGGTGAAAGCCAAACTGCCCAGGCATCTACTCTCAACGCAAAGGATACGGGCTATCACGGCATCCGGGCCGACAGCCACGGCAGAAAACCTTCATCTTCTTCTCTTTACTTCTGCGACAAACAAAGAAACGTCCGTGTTCTGCCGCGGGAAATGACTGGCGATGTTGGAAATGCCATCATGAGAATCGCCATCCCCAAGCTTCGCTTGAGGCTGCCACCCACCGAAGAGCTTGTCAAGCCGGAGCGATTGGAGTATAACTCGAACGATTAAGCTGATTTACAAAACCACCGTTTGTCGGATTGGAGCAGTAGAAATATGAAAACAAAGCGAATAGCCAATCAAACCGTAACTTTCCACAGTTATAATACCATCATTGTCGGTTCAGGCGCCGCCGGTATGAACTGCGCGGTGCACCTGTGCGAGTTCATGAAAGGCAAGGGCGTCAAAAATCCCGCCGAGAGAGTTGCCGTCGTAACAGCAGGACTGGGGCTGGGCGCATCTCGAATGAGCGGCTCGGATAAGCAGACCTACTATAAGATGGGCACGAGCCCCGACGTTGCCGACAGTGCCGAGGAATTTGCAAAGAGCCTGACCGCGGCCGGCTGCTGCCATGGCGACTCGGCGCTCGCCGAAGGAATCGGCTCACTTCGCGAATTCTACCACCTGGTTCAGGCCGGAGTGCCTTTTCCCACGGATTCGATAGGGACCTTCATCGGCTATAAAACCGACCACGACCCGTACGAACGGGCCACATCGGCCGGCCCGAAGACCAGCAGGTTCATGAGCGAATGTCTGCAAAAACAGCTCGAACAATATAACGTCAAGATTCACGATGAGCAGGAGGCCGCCGGCCTGCTGACAGTAGGCTCCGGCGAATCCAAACGAATCGCAGGCGTTGTAACCTTAGACAAAAATAATGCCGCCGGCACGAACCTTGCCCTAAACGTATTTCTCGGCGCAAATATCATTCTCGCAGCAGGCGGCCCGGGCGAACTGTTCAAAACAACCGTCTATCCGAAAGCCCAGCCTGGAATTCACGGGCTGGCTTTCAAGGCGGGCCTTATCGGGGCAAACCTGACCGAATCACAGTTCGGCCTGGCCAGCATAAAGTTCCGCTGGAACGTCTCTGGTACATACATGCAGGCGGTGCCGCGCATTTTCAGTACGGACGCCAAGGGCAAAAACGAGAAAGAATTCCTGACGGATTTCTTCCCGACAATGAGCAAGATGGCAACGGACATCTTCCTCAAAGGCTATCAGTGGCCTTTCGATCCGCAGCGTATTGAGAACCTGCAATCGTCACTGATTGATATCCTGGTCTTCAACGAAACCCAAAAAGGCCGGCGGGTCTTTATGGACTTCCTGCACAATCCCATCGGCAATGATTCGATGGACGAGTTCGACATCGACGCCCTGGAGCCGGAAGCCAAAGAGTACCTTCAGAAAGCAGGTGCATTACAAAAAAAGCCTATCAAGCGGCTGGAACATATGAACATCCCGGCCATCGAGATATACGAGGAAAACGGAATAGATTTGTATTCGGAGCCGCTTGAGATCGCGGTTTGCGCCCAGCACAACAACGGCGGCTTTGCCGTCGACAAGTGGTGGCAGTCCAATATACCGGGAACTTTTGTAATCGGAGAAATGGCGGGCACTCACGGCGTCAAACGGCCCGGCGGTTCCGCCCTTAATGCCGGGCAGACAGGCGGGCTGCGAGCGGCGCAATATATCGTCAATGCTTACGGCTGCGAACTGCCTGACTATTCAGATGCCCAGTCCGAAATCGACCGGCAGCTACGCGACCTTGTGACAGGCTTCAAACGGCACGGGAGCTCTTCGGGGCTGGATCCCCAAGCAGTGTTGGAGGAGATTCGCAGCCGGATGACTGCCTCGGGCGGTCACATCAGAGAACTCAATGACGCCCGAAAGGCTCTCAAAGAGGCGATAAAACTATACAAGAACATCCGAAAGAAAGGATTCAATACAAAAAAAAATAAGGCCATCGTTGCAGCGATACAGGCCGAGCATCTGGCACTGACCAGCGCAGCGTTTCTCAAAGCAGTAGTCGAACTGCTCGCGCAGGGCAGCGGCTCTCGCGGCTCGCATCTGGTACTTGCCGAAAACGGAGTTGAAATCCACACCGACGTGATTGACAAAGCCACAGGCAAGCCGCTGAAGTTCAAGCCCGAAAACCAGGCGCTGCGAAACTCTATCCTGCATATCGAGTACGACGAAAGCTCACCTGATTTATTCAGTAGCACAACCATCAAGTTAAGACCGGCGCCGAAAGAGCGCAAGGCATTCGAGCCGGCCTGGCAGGATTATCGAGAAGGTAATATTTACAGCTAACACAAAGCATTTAGGAGAAACGCCATGTCAGTTATCGACGTAAAATCCAGAACTGAATGCAAATATGACATCATCTCGCTGGGTGAAATAATGATCAGGCTGGACCCCGGCGAAGAAAGAATTCATACGACCCGTCACTTTCGCGCCTGGGAAGGCGGCGGCGAGTACAACGTCGCCAGGGGTTTGAAACGCTGTTTCGGCAAACGTGCGGCGGTTGTCACCGCTATCGTCGATAATCCCGTCGGGCGGCTGCTCGAAGATCTTATTTACCAGGGCGGCGTCAACATGGAATACGTCAAATGGGTGCCGTACGACGGGATCGGCAGGAAAGTCCGCGTCGGCCTGAATTTCACCGAGCGAGGCTT
>Ga0154684_1148_pt1 | contig 15817 bp, 11 predicted proteins | sample Rifle2008BG13ft_FD_116113 | JGI IMG/M metagenome (GOLD analysis project Ga0154684, IMG submission 116113) | Planctomycetes bacterium RBG_13_50_24 | reverse complement strand
CAGTTTATAGCCAACGCCGTGAACAGTAATCAGATGGCGTGGTTTTGAAGGATCGTCTTCGAGTTTTGAACGTAGTGACGCGATGTGATTGTCTACCGTACGTGTGGTGGGATAGCACTCATGGCCCCACACCTCGTCGAGCAGCTCATTGCGAGTGACTACCTTACCGATGCGAGCAGCCAGCAGGCGCAGCACACCGAATTCCTTACGCGACAGCTTCAAGACCTGTTCGGCCTTCCTGGCATCGAAACACGTGAAGTCCACAAAGACATTGTCAAAGCTCAAATTTTCCAGAAGAGCTGTCTGTGGTTGCGCACGGCGTAAAATGGCGCGAATGCGAGCCAGCAACTCCGGCACAGAGAATGGCTTGGTGACATAATCATCTGCCCCAATATCCAGTCCGTGCACGCGATCCATTTCCTCGCTCCTCGCCGTTAGCATCAGAATGGGCACGGCCATTCCTTCGCTCCGGACCTTACGGCAAAGCTCATATCCATCCATCCTTGGTATCATCAAATCCAGAACAATCAAATCGGGACGATGCTCCCGGATCAGCCGGTAGCCCTGCTCACCATCCGTGGCCGTTAGAACTTCGTACGACTCAAACTCAAGGTTGTCTTTGAGTCCGCGTAGTATCGCACGGTCATCTTCAATAACGATTATTCGGCTCATCGTTTATTCTCCAAAGGCAGGTGGATGGAAAAAGTGCTTCCTTTGCCGGGAACGCTCCGGACTTCGACGTGCCCGTCGTGGGCTTTTACGATGTGCAATACGATCGCCAGACCCAGCCCGGTTCCGGGTATTCGCTGGTTTTGCTCACTCGGCACACGGTAAAACTTTTCGAAAATACGTTTCTGCTGCGCCGGGTCGATACCGATGCCCCGGTCGCTCACTTCGATTACGATGTGGCAGGCCTTCTTTTGTACTCGCAAGTCGATTTGGCGGGATTCTCCCGAATACTTCATTGCATTTGAAAGAAGATTCAGAATAGCCTGCCCGATGGCATCTCGATCCACACAGATATCCGGCAGCTCTTCTTCCATCTGGACATTGAGATGAAAATCTTGCTGATTGAGAGGGTACTGCGTCGCTTGAACGGCCGCATTAACGATTTCGGACAGGCAAGCCGGCTCCATACGATACGTTCTTTTGCCCTTTTCGATTTTTGAGAAGTCGAGAACATTGTTTAGCAACCGTGTCAGGCGGTGACTTTCGTTGACAATTGTATCGAGATACTCCGTTTTAGCTTGTGTGTCTTTGAGGCGATCCATACGAAGCGTTTCGGCAAAAATTCGAATGGCCGTCAGCGGCGTTTTCAACTCGTGCGAAACGCTCGCTATGAATTGAGATCGCATTTCGGCCATCCGCAGCTCGCGCCCCACATCTCTCCACAGGAAATATGCTCCAAAAAGGGTCGCGCACAGGACCAGGAATAGAGCGATCAGGTAGAAGCTGCGCTGAAGGCCCCAGTCACTTACCGATGAGACCCCGTTATCTGTCGTATAAGCAAGTCTCAGGCCTGGAAAACTTGGCCCCAAAGGTTCTCCGTCGAGATCTGTGCCGGTCGTAAGCCGGACATTTGCCGGTATCGTCTCTGAATCAGGAGTGCTCGCTGCTATTGAATCAATAATACTCTGGCCTCGCACGACGATAGCCAGGCGTTGTCTTTCTGCTAAAGCCGGGGCCAGACTGACCAACCAGAGTTCTTCGCCGTAAGGAATCCAAACGGATTCGGTCTTCTGCTTCGGGCTTACCCACTGTGCTATCATTGCCAGCTTCGGAAAGTCTCTCTGCAGGGCGAGAACCTTTTCCTGCAAGCTGATGCGATCCATGATTTGTTGTCGAAAATTCTCTGCCGCCTGCCGCCTGGTACTATCCTCATTTCCGGACTCGACGAGCGTTTTCACCAAGTCACGGACTACGTAGGACTCAGCCGGCGACAGCCAACGCTGCGCATTTAGTTCACTTTCGATAAGCTGCATGACTTCGTCGTACGAATCGCCTCTTTCGAGCAGGCGACCGGCCGCATATAGACAGAAAGGAATGCCATGCTCATCGTTTATCCGCGAACTGACCGCTAAAACCTTGCGGTATTCGGCCACACTTTCATCCTCATGCCCCGACTTTGCAAGGACCCGTGCACGTAAAAGCCGCGCGTAGGCTTGCTCAGCGGTTTTTTGTGCCTCTTCAATACATTCGAGATACAAGGTATCAGCTTGATCTAATCGCCTTCGGGTAAATTCCTCCTGTTCGGCGCGACGAATCTTTTCAGAGAATGCGGTCTCGTCCGGAGTGAGTCTATCATACGACTGATTTGCCTCCCACGGCAGCATCAGCCGCTCACCTTCCGCCATGCCGGTCAGAATAATCTCATTGCTGGTGTAGTCGATATTATCCGGCGGATTTGCCCCGCTCGCCGTAGCACTAACCTCATGCAGCTTAATCTCCTCGAGGCGAACGAGCAGCTTCTGGCCAATTTCTGTTGCCATACGATGGCGTTCGTCCGCTAGTACCTTAAAACAATCGAATTTGTAAGTCCTATACTTGCGTCTGGGTGGCAGCCTCAAAGCCGAAGGCTTTGGGGATGGTGGGGTAAAGCCATCCCCAAGCTTCGCTTGAGGCTGCCACCATTTTCGGATGACTCACAATCTTGTCTGTTATGACGTACTAGACGCTTTTCGCTTAATTCCTGCTGCTGACCGATCATGTGCCAGGTAAGCACTACCAGGACGGTGCTGGGGAGAACGACAGCGATCAGAAACAAAAGGACTTGTTTGTGGTGACTATGTGTACGCATGTTACTATTATTGCGTTTCATAACTATCCCACAACTCTTTCAGAGCCACCTGCCTTAAAATATCTATATATTCGCATTATTTGTACGATTGAGCAACAAGCTTAACGCATCTTCGCTCACTTTATTTTATGTGTCGGTGGATAACAGTTGTCACGAAAATGTCATGAAAAAGACAGTAGAAAATATTCTCTTGTATTTGTTGTTTAATTTTATGATAATCAGACAGATAAGATGCTGCAAGAACAGGTAAGGAGAAGACAGGTGTTAAGCAGTCATAATCCAAAGATTTTATTTGCGATGATCTTTTTAACTGTCTTGGTTGCTTTTCTGCCGGTCTTGAGAGGGCAGGATGCAACGAGCCTTTCGGCCGATTTCAGAACAATTGTTGAGGCGGATTGGGATGCTCAGGAAAAGCGCCTCGGCCGGGATGTTTCTTCGCCAAAGGCGATCGGAGCGATACTATTCGCGGCCGAGCGGCTGCTTGCCGACCTTTTACGAGAGCCGGATGCCCCCGAACTTGGCGCCGAGAGGGCGGCGCTCGCTGAGTTGAAAACACGTTCGTCGGATGTTGATTTGTTGGCCGATTCGGAACGTATCAAACTGTATCGTGACATTCGCTGGGTGGCGCGCAGTATCGCTTTGAAAAATCCGCTGATTGCGGGCAAACGCGTTATCTTTATGAAGCGCAAGCGTTTTATCTGCCAGATGCTGCATGAGTATCTCGGCTATTATTATGACTACGAGGACATTGCCGGCGGGGGGATCTATCTGCTTGGGCGGCCCGGCTATTCGTTCGAGTTGCAGCATCTGACGAAGAATCTCAACGCTAAGGGCAATTATACCACGCTGGCTCTTTCTTATGACGCCGGGACGATATATTTCGCCTTTGCAGAGCGGGCCGAGCAGAAACCGGATTATTATTCCGACCAGCGCAAATGTTTTCACCTTTATGCCATGGACGCCGACGGCGGCAATATCAGGCAAATCACCCACGGCCCCGACGACGACTTCGATCCCTGTCCCCTGCCGGACGGCGGCCTGGCGTTCATGTCGTCGGATCGCGGGGGCTTTACTCGCTGCAACAATCCGTGGGAACCGCTGCCGGCCCATACCCTGCACCGGCTCGACCCGACATTGCAGCACCGGCGTATCCTGTCGTTCCATGAAACCAGCGAGTGGCATCCATCGGTGCTGCATGACGGGCGCATCGTATATATCCGCTGGGACTACGTGGACCGCTCGGCGGCAAACTTTCACGGGCTCTGGATCGCCAATCCGGACGGCACTGCTGCCATGGCCCTGTTCGGTAATTACACTATGCGCATCAATGCCTGTTATCAGCCCAAGGCGATTCCGAATTCGCACAAGCTCGTTTTTCTTGCCGGTGCACATCATGCCGATGTGGGCGGCTCGATTGTGATGCTCGATCCGTATCGTATTGCCCTGGATCCGGACACGGGCCAGGATTCTTTCGATTCGATCGAGATGCTGACTCCGGAGGTGTGTTTTCCCGAGGCACCCGGCTGGCCCGACAGCTATTTCCACAGCCCCTGGCCGTTGTCGGAAAATTATTTTCTTGTATCGTTCAGCTTCGATCCTCTGCCGGGGATGGGGCCTAATATCAAGCGTGACACCGAGACTGGGCTGTATTATTTCGACCGGTTCGGGAATATGGAATTGCTGTACCGGGAAAAAGGCATTTCGTCCATGTATCCAATCCCGCTCGAACCGCGGCCGATGCCGCCGGTCGTACAAAGCAAGCTTGATGAAGAGCTGGGCGACCAGGGCGAGTTTTTGCTCACGGATGTACGCAAGAGCCATTTTCCCATGCCCGAAAATCGCCGCATAGTTGAGCTTCGCGTTTTCCAGGTTTTGCCCAAAAGCCGTACGCACGTCGCCAATCAGCCGCGAATCGGCCATGCCAACGCCGAGAGCGCCAGGATGCTTCTCGGCACGGTTCCGGTCGAGGCGGACGGCTCGGCTTATTTCCGCGCTCCTGCGGGAAAGCCTTTATATTTTCAGGCTGTGGATGAAAGCGGCAGGGCGGTCCAGTCCATGCGCTCAGTTGCGTATTTGCAGCCGGGCGAACGGCAGGGCTGTGTCGGCTGTCACGAGCCGCGCAATCGGGCCGTGACTACTCGGAAAAGTCGTCCCATTGCCATGCGGCGTGAACCTTCCCGATTGAAGGCGGGTCCGGAAGGGACACTGCCTTTTAGTTTTCCATTTCTGGTTCAACCGATTCTGGATAAGAACTGTGTTAAATGTCACGACGGCAGTACCGGTCCGAACAAGAGCAAGGTAGTATTGACCGGCGAGCCTGTGGGAGAATTTACCAAATCGTATGAGAGTCTGAAGCCGTTTGTGAAATGGTATGAGTGGGGCGGGGCCAGCATCGAGCCGATTATAACCCGCCCGGGCAGGATAGGGGCCGATGTCAGTCCGTTGACGGGGATTTTATCCGATGCTGTTCACGGCCAATCCGTAAAACTTGATGATGATGAACTCAGGCGGTTATATATCTGGCTGGATGGCAATGTGCCGTTTTATGGTACCTATGAATCCGACGTAAGGCTGGCTCAGAAAAACGGCGTCTCGGTTCCTCCGCCGGCACTTCAATAGTCTGAAGGTTCATCATTGACTGATGGTGACAGAAGGCGGCTCATTCGGAAAGCCAGCAATCTATTATTTCCCCGGCGGCTTCTGGCATGATGCCGAGAATCCACGCAAGGTCTATAATGGTCGGCCGTTTGCGGATTTCGTGCATGTGCAGGGCTGCGGCGAGCAAACGCTCGCGCGAGCATCCGATGCCGGCGAAAGTATGGGCGGCGCCGGCGGTTTTCAGGCAATTCTTGATTTGTGCGGGCGAACGAACCAGTTTCCGGGCGGCGGTAATAAAAGAGTCCCATGTTTTGCCGTCGGCCAGCTTTTCGCATATTGTTCGCAGTATGGGTAACTTCAGCTCGTATTCCTGACGGACGTTGTCCGCCAGAGGTCCCCAGAACGCTCTGTCGATATCTACTGGGTAAGGATGACAGGCGGGCTTTTCGATTTTGAAGATACGCTCATAGAGAGCCGAGGCGAATATGGTGCCGAGGCCGACCTGCCGGCCGTGAAGGTCGTGGAGGGCGCCGTCGATGCTGGACATCATATCCAGCGTATGGCTGAACAGATGCTCGCCGCCCGAAGCTGGCGCCGATGTGCCGATGACAGTCATTGCAATGCCGGAATAGAGCAGGGCGTTAAACAACGCCTCGATGGCGGCGGGTTTGCGGTCGCTGATGTCCCCGGGCCGGTCGAGGTAGTACGGTTCCAGGGAATTGATGATTTCGCTGCAATAGCGGCAGAAGGATTCGCCGCAGAACAGATGGTTGAATTTCCAGTCGGCGGTGCTGACGGGCTTGGCGATGGCATCACCGAGTCCGGCGGCCGTCAGCTCGAAAGGGGCCTCGACAATGATAGATGGAATCGCAAAGACCGCCAGGGGCGCCTGTGCTCGGATCAGTGTCTTAATTCCTTTGATTGTGGGAGCGACATTGGCGGCGGTAAAGCCGTTCATAGTCGCGGCGGTTGCAAAGACGGCATAAGGAATGTCCTTATCGAAGGCCGACCACTTGGTCAGATCGTTGACGACGCCGGTGCCGACTGCAAGGGCGATGTCGGCGGGGGGCATCAGATCGTTGAGCCGAACATGAGTCGCATCGTCGCAAACGGGGCCGCCGTGGTTTGTATCGGGGACAATAATTTCGTGAACGGACCAGCCTGTTTGTTCGAGGGCTTTTTTTGTACGCTCGCCGGCTATGGCCCGGGTCCGTTTATCGGCAACAAGAACAATGCGACGGCCGCTCACGAGAGAGCCCAGCACCTCGTCCAGACGCTCTATGGCATCCTCTGCATAAATGATGCTCCTGACGGGAACCTTGTGGCTTCGCCCGCATTCGCAATCGAAAGTCGTATTGGGCAGTTTTTCAGGATTCATTGCTCCAGCGTTCCTTTAGTTTTGCTCACCCTTCGACTCCCCCTTCGGCTGCGCTCAGGGCTAAAGGCTAAATCAGGGTGAAGGGCTTCTTCATGCCGAGCGGAGACGAGGCATTATTTCGGTTTTACATAATCTTTTCCACAATCACTTGCTGGCCTTCGGTAAAGTGTGCCGAGGCGGCGTCTTCCGGGCTGATCCGCAGCATATCTGCGTCTTCGGATTCTATCGGCGTACCGGCCTTGACATGAACGGATCGCAGCCCGCCATACCACCAGCGGATATGGCAGGCGTAGAGCAGGTCACCCGGGTCGGCTGCCATTTTATCGAGGGCCGGCTTCGAGACGATAACCACGTTCCGCCCTGAAAGCTTCGGATCGAACCTGGTTATCAGCCGTACTTTCTCGCCGGGGCGGCGGTTTGGTGTGCCCCCTTTGAAACGACGCATAGCGTCCAATTGTGTCCCGGCGACAAGCCCTCTTATTTTTTCTTCAGGCTTCGGTTTTGTAAACAGTGTTACTGACACTCCCAGCGCCCCGGCCGCCAGCAGCCCGAACAACGCCCGCATGAAATCGTAACTTTCCGGCCCCATTCCGAAATCGAAAGGTCCGACCAGCGCATCCGGCCAAACAAAAGACAAACCAATCAAAATTGCTCCACCCACAATTGTCACGAAAGCGGCGGCAGGCGAATATCGCTTCCAGGTGATCCCTAAGAAAATAGCTATCACCACCGGAGGCGTCACCGCCGCGGTGAACATGCTATGCGCGCTATAAAGGGTCTTATCCATAAATATAGGAACGAGGGCCAGGCCGAAGCCGGCGGCGCACAAACTCGTTATCCTCGCAACCAGCAGATAGTGCTTGTCCGTGCTTGCAGGCTTGACGTAGGGTTTCCAGATATCGTTCACAAAGATTGCGCTGACGGCGTTTATAAGTGAATCGGCGGTACTCATCAGGGCGGCGGTCAGGGCGGCGAGCACAAAGCCGAATACTCCCGGAGCACACAAGAAGTTGGCTGCCTTAACAAACGAATCGCCCGGTTCCGTAACCAGTTCGCCGTTGTTCACCAGGGCCTTGGCGATCCACCCGCCGCAACTCGTGGCAATGGCGGCTAACGGAGCCAGCACCAGAATCCAGCAGACGACCATGCGGCGCGAGTCTTTGACACTTCTCAGTGAAAGAAACCGCATGATAAAACCCTGGTGCATCAGCATGAGCGCCCCGGTATTAGCCAGCCCATCCTGGACATATATGCCGATGAAGCTGAAATCCGGGGGGCTGCTGAAATCCGAAAAGGCGTACTTATGCTCGCGTGGAAGTAATGCCCAGAATTCACCAAAACCGCCGAAATGATAAATAGCGGCTGCGAAAAGCCCCATGCCTGCCACAAGCAGGATGATTCCCTGAACGAGGTCGGTCATAATGACCGCGGTTTGTCCGCCGGCGTAAACATATAACGCCACGGCAATCGCCGTCACCGCGGCTCCGGTCATGATTCGCCAGCCTAACAGAGTTTGGAGCGTCCTGCCCAGAGTGACCAGGTTGATGCCTATGTATCCAATAATGTAGAACAGAATGATGAACGTGGCGGCCACACGCGTCTTTTTATCGAAACGGGATTCCATGTACTCGGGAACGGACGTAATTTTGTTGTAATATACGATGGGCAGCCAAACCAGCACCAGGATGGGCATCCAGAACCAGTCGTTGAGGTAGGACTGCGTGCTGGATATGCCGTACCTGAATCCCGCTGCGCTGTACTTGATAAAACTGTAGCTTCCGACGACCGTGGCGATACACGAAAAAGCGATGAGCCACCATGAAAACCTTTGCCCGCCGAAAAAGAAGTCTTGTGTAGTTTTAGTATACCTGCCGAAATACAGCCCGAATCCGAGCACGGCAACGAAATAGCCCAGCATTACCGCGTAGTCGAGATTTCCGCCGATAGCCTGTGCAATCATAGCGTCCCTCCGTTTGCCCAGTTGGGCGACAGGAACGTGAAAATGCAGATAATGCCCAGCAGGAAAAAGTAGCCGCCGACGAGTATCAACAGAAGCCGGCGGTCATCGGCGTTTTTCAGATTAAGATATCCGCCGCGTAATCCGCACCAGATTCCAATCATGCACAATATTGCACCTATGCCGAACTCGCAAACAATCGGCCAAACTCGCAGCATATCCACTTGCCGTCTCTCCTGTTCTTTATCTCGTTCTGTGTTTATCGTTCTGCGTTTTGTTCCGCGTGGGCAAAAAAGGCATTTGCCCACCCTTCATGCTTATTTTCCGTCAAAAATCTGCCTGGCAGGGATATAATCTTTTAACTGCTCACGAAGCCAGCCCGGACGATTGGTGGTAATTCCATCGACACCGAGTTTTATCAGCCGGATTGCCTCTTCCGGGTCGTCCACCGTCCAGACGTAGAGCTTCAGCCCGGAAGCTTTGACGGCATCGGCAAACTCCTTTGTAACGCCGGCGTAATGAACGTCGAGCCCGTCGAGGCCCTTTTCCTTTGCCGTTTGAGCAAGCTGCGGATCATGAGGAATCCACTGCTCGGTATCCTTGATCTTTTCGGTTCCCTTGAGCCAGTATGTGGGAACGTCCATCAGCTCTTTTGACATCGCCACCGTCTCCAGGTCGAATCCGATGATGACGATCCGGGACATTTTGCCGCTATCGGCGATAAGCTGCTGGAGATAGGGCAGAATCTCCCGGCCGCATTTGATTTCGACGTAGAGTTTTCGCCCGGGGGGGATTGTTTCGACGATATCGGCAAGAAAAGGGATTTGCTCGCCGGCGTATTCTTCGGACTTAAAACTGCCCACGTCGAGCTTGCGGAGCTCGTCGGAGGTTGACTCGGCAACGTTCACATCCGTCACGGCTGTACGCTCTGTGGTCTCGTCATGGATGACGACGATTTTATTGTCCTTTGTCAGATAGACATCCACTTCCACGTCTGCACTTTTTTCCCAGCCAAGCTTAACAGACGCCATGGTATTTTCCGGAGCCAGGTACGAGGCGCCGCGGTGTCCGATGATTTCGACGGGCCTGGAACACCCTGATATGATGAAAATGAACAAACAAAGTAATCCGAAAACAATCAGGTATTTCATTACATGCCTCTCATTTAATCGGGCCATTTTCAACATCGGATAGCTCTGCCACAGGTATTCTGGAACCTTATCGCAATCCGTTATGTCCAATGTCAGCCGCGCAAGTATAATATATATTTTGTCCCTGTATGAAGAAAAAAAGGCTGCCGGTTTGGTAAAAAATTAAACGGAAGGTAATTGAACTTCGTATGGGATTAAGCGTGGCGGTCATATCATGGATTTGACTGGCCTGTGTACCATTTGCGGGGGACATCCTCGCCGGTAGTTTCCTTTATCTCTGTCACGTGTCCATCCAGCCATACTGTCATGGATACGCCGCGGTGGCGAAAACACTCCTGGACCGTGTCATGCCACTGTTCTCCCGACCAATAGCTGTCGACAAAGCCGTTCCCACCCTGGCTTCTCGGACGCCATTGTGGTAAATTGATACTATCTCCGGGCCGAATGTGAAACATGTCTCCGTTGTCGTCCAACAATTGTTCAATGTGGTCCTGATAAGCAATAACCTCGCTATGATGTTTGAATTCAATATCAATCTTCTTATCTGTGATATAGTCATTGAGGCCGTAAGAGCAATACTTGAAGTATTGCTGCGACTGGCGTCCCCAATTCCCCCCCGATTCCGGCCAATCATCAGCACGCTTCATGCCGGGGCAATGGAAAATCTTCTTATTCTTGGCATAAGGATAATATGCGATTCCCCAGTAGGCGTAATTTTCATTTGGCCCGTACGGCTTTACAATCGCTGGATGTTGCCACGTATTATCCCAAAGACCATTATTGGGCGAGTCGTGTGTTTTTCCATCATAGTCGTCTACGTACATTCTTACGGCGAGGACGAGTCCCTTGATATGTCCGGTGCAGACAGTATTTTTGGCCTGGTCTTTCGCAGCCCTTAGAGTAGGCATTAGAATCGCCATCAGAATTGCGATAATAGCAATCACCACCAGCAGCTCAATTAACGTGAAGGCTCTTCTCTTTTTCAACTTGCTGCCTCCTGAAAACCAATGGACAGCTTATCCTGTTTATGCTCACACAACTGTCCGGTGAGCCTCATTCCATACAGAATACCAGATTCCATCGTATCGTTTCAAGCTTTATTTGCAGATATATGCGGCGTACTTGCTTTTGCAATAAAGATTTATGCATATGTAAATGACACCTTTTAAATCGTCGCCGGGATGAATGCGGATTGCACGAACGAAATCTCCGGCCCTGCAAATCCTCGGATAATCAGGAAACTTAAATGTTGATTTTTCTTGACGATATGCCGATCAATCTGGTATAAATACAATTGTCGCGTTTTGTGCATTCTTTGGGTTTTCCTGTGGGTGCATTTTATGAATTTTCGACACTCGAAGGAAGGAGGCATGAGAGCAAAACCACAGAGGTACTATCCGAATCATATATATGTAGAGCGAAGAAAAACTCAATGACCGTTTTCAGTTTCTTGGTGTAAATATTTTTGAAGGAGGATTATTATGTGTAAAAAATTGACTTATTTATTTTTTATTCTGCTTCTGGGTCTGGTTCCGGCGGACCTGGCCGATGCCGCTAAGAAGTCAAATCTTATCGGCTGGTGGAAATTTGACGGCGACACTCTGGACTATTCCGGTCTTGGTAACAACGGCACCTCTTTTGGCAACCCGACTTTCATAGCCGGCAAGGTCGGATCGGGGGCACTGAATTTCGACGGAGACGATTATGTCACTATGGATGGCGTGGTTGATGATTTTACGGGCGATGATGTTACTATGGCCGCCTGGATAAAAACCACGACCGCCGGTGAAGGGGACTTTTTCTCAATGAACCCGCAGAGCGGAAACCAGTTTTTGTTGTGTATTCTCGGCGGCGACATTCTTTTTTATGAAAGTGGCTGGGAGCCTGCGGCGGGTGTGTCGGTCAACGACGGAACATGGCACCACGTTGTCGCTACCAGGGAAAATATGTACGTTAAAATTTATGTGGATGGTGTTTACATGATCTCCGGGTCCTATACCTCGACGGTTAGGTTTGCCGCGAGTAATCGATGGTCCATCGCCCAGGAATGGGATGATAGCACGCCGAGCGACTTTTACACGGGAAGTGTAGATGATGTGCGCCTTTACGACCGCAGCCTGACGGCCGAACAGGTGGAAGGCCTGTTTAACGGTATTGACCCGGTGTTCGTTAAGGCAGAGAATCCCGATCCGGCTGATGGTGCGATGTATGGAGAAACCTGGGCGAGCCTAACCTGGTCCGAGGGAGATACCGCGGCCTCGCACGATGTATATTTCAGCGACAATTTCGACGAGGTGAATGACGGTACCGGCGATGCGCCCCGCGGCAACCATCCCTCAACGTATTTTGTTGTCGGTTTCGCGGGATTTCCTTATCCGGACGGTCTTGTTCCGGGTACGACTTACTACTGGAGAATCGATGAGGTCGAAACCGACGGAACTACAACACACAGGGGCGATGTCTGGAGCTTTACGGTTCCGGTCCAGACGGCCCATGATCCCGATCCGCAGGATGGTGACAAATTTGTGGATCCGAATGTGGTCCTTGGCTGGACGGCGGGCTTCGGCGCGAAGTTGCACATCATATACTTCGGTGACGTTTTTGACGTTGTTGGTAACGCCACCGGGGGATCGTCTCAGGCGGCCGCAACCTTTAGACCGGGACCTCTTGCCTTGGACAAGGTTTATTACTGGCGTGTAGACGAGTTCGCCGGTACCAATACATACAAAGGCGAGGTGTGGAGTTTCACGACAAGACCCGTTCTCCCGATTGTCGATCCTAATCTTGTCGGCTGGTGGAAGCTCGATGATGAGGGTGGCCGCGTCGCTGTTGATTATTCGGGCTATGACCACTACGGGATATTCAAAGGAGACCCGCAGTATGTAGCCGGCTATGACGGTGACGCTCTGGAGTTCGACGGCGACGATTTTGTGGTGCTGGGCGACGGGGGCGTTCTGGATTTTGGAGACGCTACCGATTTCAGCATTTTGCTGTGGATTAAATGGGCCGGTACGGCAAGTGACCCTGCGTTTATTTCCAACAAGAACTGGGACAGCGGCAGCAATACCGGTTACGCTATAGCGGATGGCGGCAGTACCTGGCAATGGAACTACTCCGGTTCGACGGGCAGCCGGGCCGACTACGATCCGGACGGTCCGACGCTGACCGACAATGAATGGCACCATCTTTGCATAACGCACGACCGGGATGGGTATGCCGTATTTTATGTTGATGGTGTATATCAGGACAGACGTGACATTTCGGGCAGTACCGGTACTATAGATACCGGCATGCCCCACGTGCTCGCTCAGGACGGCACCACGACCTACGGCTCCACGTATGCCGGCCTTATCGACGATGTCCGCATCTATAATAAGGTGCTGTCGGAGTCTGAGATTACGAAAGCCATGAGAGGTGACACGCGGCTTGCCTGGGGCCCGAGCCCGGCCAATGGGTCGGTGCCTGATATAGCAGGGGCAACACCTCTGAGCTGGTCGCCGGGAGAAAACGCGTCCCGGCACGATGTCTACTTCGGCACCGACAAGGATGCCGTCAGTAACGCCGACAGTGCGTCAACGACGGATATATATCGAGGCCGTCAGAGCGCAACGACCTATACTCCGCCCGAAGGAGTTGAATGGGCCGGCGGTCCGTACTACTGGCGGATCGACGAGTATAATACCGACGGCTCAATCAGCAGAGGCAGGCTCTGGAGCTTTACCGTGGCCGATTACCTTATAGTGGACGATTTCGAGAGCTACGATACGGCTGATAACCAGATATGGTACGCATGGCATGATGGCCTCGGATACGGTACGCCGGGAACTGATCCGTACTTTGCCGGCAACGGCACCGGAGCGGCGGTAGGCGACGAAACGACTTCTTCATATACCGAGGAAACCATCGTTCAGGGCGGAAGCCAGTCAATGCCGCTTTCCTACAACAACAATAAGCAGGGCTACTCCTTGTATTCAGAGGCGGAGCTGAAATTGACGTCACAACGTGATTGGACCAGGGAAGGAGTCGCGGAGTTGTCATTGTGGTTCAGAGGTTATCCGGCATCCGCCGGCAGCTTCACGGAAGGCCCGGCCGGAACATATACGATGACCGCCTCCGGCGAGGATATCTGGGGCACGTCCGACCAGTTCCACTACGCGTGGAAAGAGCTCTCCGGCGCCGGTACGATTATAGCGAAAATCGATAGTCTGCAGAACACGGACGGCTGGGCAAAGGCCGGTGTGATGATTCGCGATTCGCTTGATCCGGATTCTGCTCACGCGATGGCGGTCATGACGCCCGGCAACGGAGTTGCGTTCCAGTATCGCGGCACGGCCGGCGGTTCCAGCGGCTCCGCCAACCTGGGCGGAATCACTTCGCCGCAATGGGTGAAACTGGAGCGTAACATCGGAGGTAACGTTTCGGCCTCTTATTCAGCCAACGGCAGCTCCTGGACCCTGGTGGATGCACCTGTGGCAATCGCCATGAATCCGCCTGTGTACATAGGTCTGGCGCTGACAAGCCATGTGTCCGGTGTGGCATGTGAGGCCAAATTCTCCAATGTTACGATTACGGGTACGGTTGGCCCGCAGTGGACGAACCATGATATCGGCATACTCAGCAACGCTGCTGTGCCGCTGTATGTGGCCGTGTCCAACAGTGCCGGCGCGCCTGCGATAGTCGTCTACGATGATCCTGGCGCTTCGACGATAGATACATGGACGGAATGGGTCATCCCGTTGCAGACTTTTGCCGATCAGGGCATAGCCCTGACCAACGTTGACAGGATCGCTATTGGTTTGGGAACCAGGGGCAACACGACAACGCCCGGCGGTTCGGGCAAGATGTTCTTCGACGATATTCGGCTGTATCGACCCGCTCCGTAAGCCCGGCTTTATTGGGTGATAGATAGCGGATTTACATAAGTTTGGGGCCTGTGCTGATTATTCAGTATAGGCCCCAATTGTTTTGGACAGTTCGCATCGGCAGCTTTTTCTGATTTTACAAATCTTCCATGCAGGGCGTACCTTCGACAAACTCAGCTTCGATGCCGAGTCCTGTGAAATATTCCACCATTGCCATACAGGCGAATTTCTCAGTTGAATAGTGCGTTGCTCCCACTAAGTTAATCCTGGCTTGCTTGGCTATCCGGTGAAACTCCATGTTCGGCTCGAAGGAAGGTATCGGCCTTGTGCATCCGGTCAGGAACGTGTTAATGCCTGATGCGGACAGTTCACGTGCTACAAAGTCAATACACCCACCACCGGCGGCAACGGCAACTGTTTTTCTTTCAATAATCTCGGCACCGTATCGCCTTACTTTGATTGCGTGCCCAATTGTATTCTCTACATGTAACACGAAATCTTCGAGTTTCGTAAAATCCGTTTCGCAGATTACTCCGACTTTGCAGCCGAGATACTCACAAAACTCGCCGGTGATTTCCAGTTGCAATTCTTTTGCCAGGTTCACGGAAGTCGAGTAATCCCCGTTGTTGTCGAGCGGAATATGCAGAACATAAAAAGATATACGCCGTTCTTTTAGTTTCTTCAGGTAGCCGGCCGGAATATTGTAAAAAGGAAAGCCTTCAAGCTTTGGATCGTAACCCATTGCATGATGGCAGAACAATAAAATGTTGGTTTCGTTTCGGTTAAGGATATTATCGAGTACTGCCGAATCCGGGAATGTGGACGTATAAACCTTCTCAATTTCGGCCGTGTTGTCGAGCATAACTCCGATGTATCTTTCTTTGAAATCCGGATTGATAAATTCGTTGAATTCGACGAAACTCCAGTCGTCCTTGTATTTATCAATCTCAAAATCTCTGCCGATTTTCTCGTATAGCTCTTGTGCGTTCATCCGTATATGAAAAAGTGTTACGCAGTAAATGATAGAAATTCTTGAGCGATCATTTTCGTGTATCTGCCGGGCTTGCCGTCACC
>Ga0154684_1008_pt1 | contig 15987 bp, 12 predicted proteins | sample Rifle2008BG13ft_FD_116113 | JGI IMG/M metagenome (GOLD analysis project Ga0154684, IMG submission 116113) | Planctomycetes bacterium RBG_13_50_24 | reverse complement strand
AGCCTCGCGAAAAATATGTGCTTTGTATCGCTTTTGACATCCATATTTTACCGCCCGCCAGTATGATTCGCAGGTTGAATTCATCGTCCTGGTTCCGCACTAATTCCTCGTCGAAATAGCCGATCTTATCGACGATCCACATATGGTGCGTGCCGAAGGCAAGCGTATCGACCCAGCCTTCATAATCTCCCAGCCTGAACCGCGAGTTGCCAACGCCGATCGGCGAGCGCATCGCCGAGGCAATCGCCTGGCCCACAAAACTATCCGCTACTGTTTTAATATAGCCGCCTGCGACCCATGCTCCCGGGTGTTCGTGCAGGGACCGGATCGATTCAGCGATAAAATCCGCGGGAATTTCTACATGTCCATCCACTCGAATAAACAAATCGCCTCGTGCGGCCTTAAGGCCGATATTCATCGCCGCCGGAGCTGTCCGCTTCGGATTATCCAGCATCATTACCCGGCTGTCCGCCTTTGACAATCGAGTCACAATTTCTCTCGTGTCGTCGTCGCTCATCCCATCCACAACGAGAATCTCCATTCTCGCGGCGGGATAATCATTATCCAATACGCTTTTTATCGCCTGCTCTATAAAATCGGCCTCGTTGCGAATCGGCACAATGATACTGACAAAAGGCTGGACTCTGTCAGGCATAGGTTAGAGTCTCCAACAGGGTGTTTTCAAGATGGTCAGCCAATTTCTCTCGAGCGAATTCACGTTCCGCAAGCGCACGGGCATTTTTACCCATTCGCCGGCATAGCTCCGGCTCAGCCGCCAGCTCTTCGAGTGCGTCGGCCAGCATTTGAGGACTGTTGGCGTCGAGACACCTTCCGCAGTTGTTTTCCTCTATCGTTTCACCCAGCCAGCCCGGCACATTGATCAGCACGGGCTTTCCCGCCGCCAGGGCGTCGAACATCTTGTTCGGAGACCATGTGTGCTCCTTAGTTGCCCGATAGATAGTCAGGCATACGTCACAACCGGCAACAATTCGAGCTAATCGCTCCTTGTCGGGCAGCGGATCACTGAAGATTATATTTTGCAGCTTGTATTCGCGCGACATTTTCTCCAGTTCCGCACGCTTTCCACCATTTCCGTGCAGTACGAAGACGATTTTGTTGCCGCCACGTTCGGCCAGGATTCGTGCGGCTTCAATCACGTACTCAAGCCCGTTCGCCAAACCCATCGCCCCGAAATAAATCGCGGTGAATCTGTCTTTCAATCCCAGCCGCTCGCGCTGTTCCGAGCCGTCAATATCCGGGCCGAACAAATCCAGGTCGCTGGCGTTCGGGATTACTGTTACCTTCCCTGCCGGCACGCCCGCGCGGACGATGCCTTCTTTCATGCCGGGTGACAGGGCAATGATATGTTTTGCCCCGGTGTATATTTTTTTTGCCATTCGCTCCAGCCACCATATCGCCAGCGGATTTTTCAAAGCTCCGACGTTGACCAGCGCTTCGGGCCAGAGGTCGCGTACCTCGAAAACGAACGGGACTTTGAAATATTGGCTTAGCGTAAGGCCGGCCAGCCCGATTGTCAGCGGCGTGTGTGTGGCAAAGACTACATCGGGCTTCGGTAGTTTCTTGCCGATACGGCAGGCCGACCACGCAAACTGATAGAACTTGAGCATCCGCTGCAAACCACTCATGCCGGTGCCGACCTGCGGATCGTTGTAGGCCGCGGCAATCGCAACCACGTGAATTCCTTCGGTTTCGAACTTGGCGTATTGTTTGCCTTCGGGCACGGGGAACTCCCGGTTTGCCAGTCCAGAGGTCATCATCGTCACACGGTGACCTTTGCCCACAAGGCGGCGGGCGAATTCGTAGGACCGCGTCCCAGTCATTCCTTTTCGCGTAGCAAAATATTGGTGCAGATAGAGAATGTGCATGCTTGTGATATTACCAGTAAATGCCTTCGTAGCCGTCGGTGCTGCGATCTACACCAGGGATATCCGCCAGGTCCAGCACGCGTATACCGGCGTTTAGCCACTGTCGAATACAATCGGCGTCTACAATCGGTTGGTTTATAATTATCAAATCTGTTTCTCTGAGCTCTTCTATTGAACTGACGAGCAGCTTCTCCAGATGTCGAAGCGCCTTTTGGACCTGCTGTTTATTGCTTCCTATCAACCGCTCCGGCTGGACAACCGGATCATAAATTCTCAGTTGTATCCCCTCACCCAGCATCGCTTTTGCGACCTTCACAAAGGGGCTTTCACGCATATCGTCCGTATCGGGCTTGAAAGCCAGACCGACCATCCCGACTATACCCGGACGGTATTCGAGTATCCGCCGGATAAGCTTATTTATCTGTACCTCATTACTCTGGAGGACGCTTTCCAGCATTGGAAGCTGCAGCGATTTGAGCGAAGCGTATCGCAGAATAGCGCGAAGGTCCTTTGGCAGACAGGAGCCGCCGAATGCAAAGCCGGGACGCAGATATCGCGGGCTGATATTGGATTTCATGTCGGCGCAGTAAACATCGGCAATCCCGCGGGCGTCCAGACCTGCGGACCGGGCGAGAGCACCAACTTCATTCGCGAAAGTAATCTTCAAAGCGTGCAAAAGGTTGTCACTATACTTGACCATTTCGGCTTCACTGAGTCCCATGCGGAACAACGGAGCATCGTATTTATCGTAAATCTTTAAGAGTAAATCTCCCTCGCCGGGATGAGCTTCGCCGATGACGATTTTGGGCGGCTTGTCGAAATCATCGACCGCCGAGCCTTCACGCAGAAACTCGGGATGATAAACAAGATGTATATCTTTTCCGACCGTCAGGCCGGATTCTTTTTCCAGCAGGGGAATAACAATATCCGCAGTGGTTCCCGGAAGACAGGTACTTCGAAGAACGATCAGCGGACGTACCTTCGAATTGCGAAGTATTCGTGCAATTTGCCCTGTGACATTCTCAACTGCCGAGAGGTTGATTCCACCGTCCGGTTCGGATGGGGTCCCCACACAAATCCAGGCCATCTGGCAGTTGGTCAGGGCATCGTGAGCTTCGGTTGTAGCTCGGAGCCGACCGGTCTTGTGACCTTTTTCGAGTAATTCGGCTATACCGGGTTCCCTGATGGGGGAGCATCCCTGTGCCAGGTCTGCAACTTTTGCAGCGACAGGATCCACACCGACAATCTCATGTCCATCCCGCAGAAGACATGCGCCGCTGACAACTCCCACATAACCCATGCCGAAAATACTGATTCTCATTTATTTCTCCATTACCAATTCCGGTTAAGTCTCACTATTCTATAGCTTAGCCAGGTTTTTCTGGTATTGCAACTTGTCTTGAACTGTTCATATCGGGGCTGTTGAAAAACGTGAGATTGCCGCGTCGCTCCGCTGCTCGCAATGACAGGATGTGCATTTTCGCATCATGCGAGCGATTCGAAGAATCGCGCGGCAATCTCAACTGTTACGAATAGACTTTTTCAACAATCTCATATCGCCCGTTTATTTGTTTTTTTACTTATGTAAGATATAATATAAGTATAAACCGACTCAGGGGTAATATTGCATTTTTGCCCCGTTCCCTATATGACTGAAGCACATGAAACAAAGCCGGCATAATTTAAAAATGCGGAGTCCTATAAATAGTATTCTGTTTTTGGTTATTTTATGCTCAACATTTATCTCGGCGGTAACATCCCCGGCTGGAGAATCGGATATTCGTCTGCCCGAGCTTAACCCACAAGCAAGCCCGCTGGACCAGGCCAATCAATCCCTGTTGCTGAAAAGGCTTATAGCAGCTTTCGACCGGGAATATGCAACGCATGTTCGAAAAAACACGTCCAAAAACCTCTCAGATGACATGGCGGTTTATTACCTCCGCCAGGAGCTTCAGGCCCTGATTGACATGTGGCGGGCTACCGGCAAATCAACCTATCTTGAACAGGCAAATAATCGGGTTATTAAAGCAATGGCCGACGCAAAGTCGAATCAGCGTCCATTGCTCCGGCACAACCGGTCCAGGGGAACCTGGCCGTGCTTTTTTTTGAAGGAAGCCGAAGAGCAGACCGGGGGTCATAATCAAATCTGCGACTTTCAGGGTGCCGCCGGATTTCTCATGGTTGCAGACGCCCTCAATCAGGCCGGGCTGGATGGCTGGAAAGATATTGCTGATTTCGTGGAAAAAAATATTGTCGAAAAATGGCTCTTTTACACACCATCGATTAAGCCCGAAGATTTTGATGGCCCCAGATCAAAAATCTACCTTCTGGCCGTATTAAACACCGCCCGGGATATACGTGAACATTTTGCCGTAATTTGTATGGATCTTCATAAATTAGGCTATCAAAAGTATCCCTATCTACAATGGGCTGAGTGCCTTACGAATTTATACGTCGGCTTTCGATCCGACTTATATCAATCTCCTCCCATGACCTGGGAGCTTGGTCGCCATAGCCCGAGTGACTGGGGTGTATTGCCTCGCGAATCGACGGGCGGCTACGTCTGGTATTTCATTCCCGACTGGAGGCGGAAAGGAAAAACAGCCGTCCTTGATACCGCACATGCAAACCGAACCGTCTGGCTCGCCGCCAGGGCATACCATGAAGGTTTGATTGACAAAACCGGACTCGATATGTTTATAAATACTTTAAAAAAGCAAATCTGGAAGCCGGAAAAGAATCCGTTCTACTTTGCAAATTTCGTCGACGGCAGTGATATATCCTACGATGATCCCAAACACGGCACACTGCCGCCCGGATATAAAGGTCATGTCTGGTTCGGCTGGCATCGGCTTGCCGCATATGACAATGCCGTGAAAAACCTGTTTCTTTCGTTGGCGTATGATTTGACCAACGGCGGGCCGAATATGCCTTTGTCCCAGAACAAAACCATGGAAAACGCGCCGCTGTGTTTTTATGCCTGGGCGGCAAGGCTGTTGGCTCCGGATGGGAAGCCTCAGGAATTTCCATAGAAATTTTCCTTCTTCAAGTTCAAGTCAATAGTAGCTATAACCCGCCTTTTTTTCAGTATGTGTTTAGTTGACCTATGGCATTCTTGACCATCCCCAAAGCCTGCGGCTTTGAGGCTGCCGCCCAATTTTCATCGATTCTATTGTGTGGCAGCCTCATCCCGATTGTTGTTATCGGGATGGAGATGGTTTTTCTTGGGCTCAACACATACGTTTTGCAGAATATTTATATGGTTATCTTTTAAGAAAAAGTAATTGGTGCTTTTGTCGCCGGGACGGCGTTTTCTGAGTTTGCTGCCGTCATACCACCACGCAGAATAGCCCTGATTGCATAACATTTTAAAAACACTATGAGCCGCCGAATCTGTATCGTCCGGTTCTCCTGAAATCTCGATAAGCCAAGCAGCTTTAGACTGCGACAAAAACTTTGCCGCCCCTTTTAGACAGGCAAGCTCGTGTCCTTCCACGTCGCACTTGATAAATGATATTGTTCCGGATATGCTTAAAAATCTGGAATCGATTGTGGTGGCCTGAACATTTGTCGCTTCTGTTTTACCTTTCTTCACTCGATCCGTGACTATGGAAGCCCGGTAGTGAGTCTCGGCTCCGGATGAATCATAAGGAATCGCCATAGTCACGACAGCCTGGAAATCGGAAACGGCGACGTTTATGGGCTCAACATTATCGAGGCGTAATTTTCTTATATTATAACACAATATTTCAAAGGTTGGAGGGAACGGTTCGATGCTGTATACACGCCCATCCTGCCCGACTAATTCCGAGAGTATTTTCGAATAAACTCCGACATTGGCCCCTATATCGATTACAGCGTCTCCTTGTTTAACCAGATATCGGACAACTCTCAGTTCCGGCTCTTTTTCTAATAACGATGAGCGCAGCAGCCTGAGATAGTGACGTTTCTTTATTAATTGAACCGTCGGGTGCGGTAAAATCTTCCATGCCGTCCTTTTCAATAACAGCTTTATCCGGCGCAAAGTATACTCCCGATTTCGCCCCTACTGTTTTTCCCAGGGATTGTTCAATCCTTTCGGGACATAGCTTCGAAACGCCGATACAGGGCGGCGGTCTGCTCGGCTATTTTCTCCCAGTTGAACTGCTCAGCGGCGGCCCGGCGGGCATTCCGGGACATTTTCTCGTAGTTCTCACCTTCAAAACACTTTATGATGGCATCGGCAATCGCCTGCGGGGAACCGGGTGCGATAACGTATCCTGTTTTTCCGTTCTCAGTCATTTCACCCAGACCGCCAACATCCGTCGATATAACCGGCACTCCCGAGGAGTACGCCATGACCGTATTGCCGCTTTGCGATGCGCTGATGTAGGGTTGAACCAGTATATCGATAACCGAAAGATATGCTATGACGTCCTCGACCGGCACGAAACGGATATCCGCCCACAGATCGTCGGGCTTACAGCTTCGGGCAAGTTTTTCTTCCCAACTCTTCTTATCGCCTACGAGCACCGAACCGGCGATAAGGAAGAAAGAATCAGGCATCCGTTGTTTGATTAGTCCGAACGCATCGACGAAAACTTCCAGCCCCTTGTACGGACGGATATGGCCGAGAAAGGCAATGATTTTTCGATTTCCCGCCTTCTGACGTACATTTTCAGCCAGATTGTCGTTACAACCGTATCGTGAAAACAGTGCCCCGTAATCCCCGTGGGGCAGCACGGAAATCTTTCCGGGTGATATCCCGCAATGTACAATTATTTCGTTTCGCGTAAAGTTCGTCAGGGCGATTACGTGGTCGACTCTTTGATAAATCCCGGAATACTCTCGGATGTCGCCGGCTTTGGATTCGTGCGGGAAAGGATTGTGTGCAGTATAAACCACGTGACAGCCTGTCAACTGTAACAGCCTTATGAGCCAATAGTCCAGCCCGGGCGAAACGATCCATATAAAATGGACGACCTTAATGCGTTTTATAAGCACGTACGCCAGCAGAATAATAAGATTCAGAGGATACTCGATCGCCCGAAGAAAACGCCGTACCGGTCCCGACGAAGTCACCCGGCCGGCCAGGCGGGCAAGGAAAAAGAAACAACGGAAAACCGTTACGTCCGGCGGGCCGGGAATATGGCCGTGAGCAAATTTTGTTGTGGCATAGACTATTGTTTCCCCTTTTTTAGCCAGAGCGTCCAACAGGCAATAATTGTAGTTGGCGGAGAATTGACAGGCGTCTATTACCAGGTGTGTTTGTTTCATCGAGCTGCTTAGCCCTTTTGTTTTGCCTTTTTTTCTTCTACGATTTTTCGTAGATAATTTAAAATCAGGATTGCATTACGTTTTACGCCGAATTGTTCTTCCGCTCTCTTTCGAGCGGCTATTCGCATATCAGCCCGCAATTGATTGTCGTTAATTACCTTCACGATGGCTTTTTCCAGGTTGTCGACGTTCTCAGGCTGCACAAGAATAGCACCGTCACAATCGCCAATCGCCCCGGGCAGGCCGCCTACCGCTGTAGCAACAACCGGCAGGCCGCAAGCCATCGCCTCCATGACGACGTTCGGCATCCCTTCTGTATTGGAAGCCAGCACAAACAGATCGCTTGCCTGCATCCATTTATTCATTCGTTCGGGTTCGATCTCTCCGGCCATGTGAACCGTATGCTCCATGCCTTTTTCTCGAATCAGTCTCCGCAGCGCTGTTTCTTCGGGACCGGCTCCGCACATAACCAGCAGCAAGTCCTGGCACTTTTTTTGTACTCTGTATATTGCTTCAACCAGCTCATAAACACCCTTGCGTTTAGTTAAGTAGCCGGCGTATAAGGCTATGGTTTTATCCGGCGGCAGGCTTAATTCTTTCCTTGCCGGGATTTTGTCCGGTGCCGGCGAGAACTCTTCCAGATCCAGAACGCCGTAAACGCACAAAGGACTCTTGCCGGTTACAGCTTTGATTCGGTCTGCAACGCTTTGCCCACAGGCTAATGTGCCGTCAAGAGCCTTTGCCGTCTTTATAAAATGCCTGTATATGATTCCGCTTGAATGGGCGGTTATATTTACATCTACGCCGATGCTCAAACAGGCAGCCGGAAGTTTCAGGTATTTAGCCAATCTGGCAGCCGCATCGCCGTCTGGAAAAAAATCCGTGGCGTATATCACATCGAACTTCCTGCTTTTGTGTAATTCGAGAGCTTTACTTTTCATAGCTCGAAAAGCGGCCAGCCCGGACCATCGGTTATAAAAGTTCCCGGGCAGCCTTAAATACGGCATGCTGAAAGCTTCTATCCCTTCGAACCGGCAGAGCGGGCATTTGTGGTCGTAATTTTTCCATCTTTCGGTGTGCCTGAGTAATCCCGGGCACCAGACGCGCGGCACAATAACCGATATTTCTGCTCCAAGCCTGTGAATCTCGGAAAGCTGCCGGGCCACGAAGATGCCGTATCTCTTTTCTTTGAGATCGGGAAACAGGTGTGAAATTGCCAGAATTCTCACTATGCTAATGCCTCATCCGATTGAACCGGCTCATATTCTGTTAATGAGTCATCTTCATATTCGCCGGCAGATTCTGAATCGTCGGTTGGCGTATAAAATTTAGCGATCCGTTCGCCCGCCATTATAAACGCCAGAAAAACCCAATAATATTTGTGAAACATCTGGCCGATGGTCAATCCCATCATGATAAGGAATATGAGAACTGCCCTGACGTATATTTTTTCGAGTCCGAGCGGGATACGCCTTATAGTGGACAGTAGTATGCCCATGAAACATGTAAAGAGCAGGGCGCCTGGTATTCCATAAATTCCTAAGATGAGGAAGAAATCATTGTGCGGCCAGATTAGAGTTCCGGTTTGTTCGAACCAACTGTAATATCCTGTTCCCGCCGGCTTTTTGGCCACAGTCTTGACGGCCAGCTTTATGGGTTCCATCCTGTAGCTAATGCTTTCTTTTGCGTACCCGACGTCGGTTAGCCGCTCTGCGACCGACCTTTCCAGTCCATTCCCTTTTATCAGCAACCCTGAGCCGATTGAGGCCAGCAGAAAAATCACGAGCAGCAGCACCGCCAATGCAGGCCTTCTCGCGACTTGCCTTATAAACAACAACGGTGACAGCATGGTAAATGCCAGCGCGACCAGAGCGCCGCGGGACCCGATTTTTAGAAGCATTAAGGGCAGAAACAAAATTGCAGCGAAATTTACGATTCGCCATAGAATATTCTTGTTGCGGGCAAACAGGTAAATGGCGGCCAGAAAAGCCGTGCTCGTTAATGCTGCCAGCATATTCGCATCGATTGCCTCGCCCAGAGTGGCTGAATATCTTGTCTGAGAAGTATCTTCCAGTGCTTTGACCGTAGTTCCGGTGATAAATGCCAGCATGATGGTGCCCAATGTTCCGACGACATATGCTCTCAATGCCCATTGAAAAGTTTTTTCACCGTTTGTTTCGAGTATCCAGTATACAATCAAAATAAGCAAAAGAAGCTGAAATTGGGTGAAGGCACGCATTAACTCGAGGCCGAGATAGGGTCCCCCAAGCGAAACCAGAAATATCCAGATCGAATATAGTCCCATTACCCATATTGCCTTGTTACCGATGCGTAATCCCGGACGGGTGATAAGTACATTCAGCGTGAAGCTGACCGCAAGGGCCAGACCAACTCCCCGGTCGAGACTGAAAGCCTGCTGAAATCCTATGCCGGCACCTGTCGGCAGAACCAGCATCAGGATGCAGAGTCCAAAAGTCGGTTTTAAAACCATGCCGATGAATGTCGGCACGCCTATAATGATAATGCCCGCCACAGGATTTTTTGCGAGGGTAATGACTGCGGATCCGATCAGGGAAATAACAATCCAGCCTGCAAAAAGTAAAACGTTCATTACGGGCGGTAACGGTATGTCGGAAAATCGCTCGCCCTGTTCGTAATACAGGTAATCCTGGTCGAATTCTATTTCATTCGCATATTCGGCATACATAATTAACCGGAGCCTCCGGTAAAACTATCGGACTTAACCGTGTCCGGGATTATAACGTGCAAACCTTGGGTAAATCATAAACTGATACAGCAGGTACCTGGCTGCTTTGTACCATGACCGTTGTTTAGCGAGGTACCATACAGTCTTACGGTAATATCGACGCATCAGCGGCTTGAAATCACCGGATAAACGCTGAATTATTTCAGGTCGGCTTTCCGCGTATCCGGAAAGGAAAGCGTTGGCCATGCCCTGAGCGTCCCAGTTGAAAAGGCAGCGTCTGGGAGCACCGTAAAATATAAAGATAACAAGCCAGATTATGTCGAAGAATCTCGATCCATAAGTGATATTACGCCCCAGAAGCGGTGCCGAACTCCAGTCCAAAATCACGAGCCGGCCGGAGATTTCGTCGAAGCACAAATTAAAACCTGCAAAATCGCCATGGATATAAACGTTCTCATCGGGGTAGGCCGTCCACTCGGCCGGAAGTTCATGTTTCATCTCCCGGGGTAAGACCAGTTTTTCATGAATGATTGCCAGTGCCTGCCCTGCCTTTTTCAAAAGTTCTAATAACCGCTCGTCTTTACGAGCTGCCATGTCGAGCAGTGTCACCAGGCCGTTAAGCCGCTCGAATTCAAGCACTCCTGTCTGGGCATCGAAGTTAACGATCTTCGGCACATAAAACAAGCCGCAGTCTTTGCCGATGTCATACGCTTTGGATGCCTTGGCTGCTTCTATAGCCAGCATGCCTGGTTCGCCGTTTTTTCGTATAATATCGCCAACGATTTCCATTGACTATTTCCTCGCTGTAGAAGTATCGCTGTTAAGATTCTTTTTCCGGCGACAGACGGCTATTGCGCTTTCTGAGAATCGGTTCAGGAAATTGAACTTGCCGGCTGCCCAATCAATCGCACGATTCAGGCGGTATGAAACCGGAACTTTTGGAGGGTGAAAAAAACCGGCCGGGTAAATCTCGACGATTTTCAGCCCCGCTTCTTCAGCAAGATATTTCATCTGCTCGATACTCATTACATTGAAAGTGTCTTCCGGATTCTTTTTTCGATGGCGCGCATAGCGTAGTTTTATCCAGGGCGATCCGGAATTCTGGTGATTGTTGAATACGAGGTAGCCGTCTTCATCCAACAGCTCGGCAATCGCTTTGATCGCTGCAGAGCGCAGGTCCGGCTCGGCGTTGAGAAAAAACCGAAAAGCTGTAATCAAATTGAATTTCCTTGGCTTGAGAATATTCTCCGCCGTGATGTCCATTTCGATTATCTCAGTCCGTTTGAGCTTTTCCCTGGCGATGGCAAGCATGGAGCCGGACACATCGATACCCGTCGAAGTTTTGACGCGATTTTCAAGGAACTCTGTTATACGTCCCGTTCCGCAAGCAAAGTCGAGCAGATGAATATCACTGCCCGTGAAGTATTTCTCCAGAATCTTCAGGATAATCTCCTGCTCGCGCGACCAAAGGAATCTTTGCCACGCTTTGTTCTGGTAGTACGCCTCGTATTCGGCGCCTTTGCCCTCGTATTTATGAGAATCTCTGTAACTAATCTTGGCCACTTTCCTTTTTTCGCAGAGCAATCTTGACGAATCGTTTCTTCTCAACCTCTTTCAAACTCAGGAACCAGCCGCCCATAACTATCAAGACCATTGCAGCAACTACAACACTCACAATTTCAAGCCATGAATTCGGTGGTGCCAGATATTTCCAAATGCAGATCATCGCCACCGCCGGCAATGAACCCAACAAGGCCGGGCGCCAAACGTTCCGAATGTTTTCCGACGCGGAGATGTGCATTTTCCGGTTGAAATATATCGGCAGAATTAGCACCGATGTTATCGCCATCGGCAGGAAATTCGACCAGGCGATTCCGAGCAAGCCCCAATGGAAGACCTTTACCGAAAGAATAGAAGCCAGAACACAGAAGAGTGCCGTTAAGGCGGTCAGAATCCCGAAAATCTTATGTTGCCCGCGCCCCACGAGCACAAGGAAGTTGCTGTGCTGCGCCAACATCAAACAATGCCCAACGGTGAGGATGGTCAAGACAACGGCCATTTCACTAATGGCTGCCGGGTCCTTGAACTGGTTGCCCACCCATGTCTGAAGGAATTCCCTGCCCATCATGACCAGGAAACAGCCGCTCGGAAAAAGCAAAAGAAGGCTATACTTCTGTGTCAAGAAAGCTATCTCTTGTACCCGTAGATGATCGTTTCTTGCGTCGAGGTCGCTGACGGCCGGTTTTATCGCCGCCGTGAAGGCCTGCAGCAGTTGTGACAATAAAAAGACGCCGGCGGCGGCAACGGTGAATTGACTGACGTGTGCGATACTCATGAAAATACCGATGACCAGAATGCTCGCATTGTAGATGATTATGGCCCCCATAGCGTAGAGAAAAGTATTTATTCCATAGGCCAGCATTTCCCTCAGAAGACCCAGATCGATCCTTCCAGAGAACAGTGGTACCCTGGGCAGCAGTCTCCTGACAAAAATGCCATGCAGCGCTCTGAGGGTAATCTCGCTCAGACCGAACACGAGTCCCATTGCCAGCAACCCGTAACCTTGCAGCAGCAGGGTGACGACTAAAACCGTTCGCAAAAACAGCACAGCCAGTGCAAGTGAATTGGTGATATCGTAGCGCTGCAATCCGCTCAATATGGCGGTGGATGGCTGCAGGGGCATCGCAAAGGCAAAGCAGAATCCCACCACGAGCACGAGTCTGCCGGCGGTCTGCACCAGTTCGGGTTCGATCGCAAACCAGGAGCCGACATTCCGGTAAACGACCAGGCTGATAATAATAAGAACTACGGCCAAAGCCATAAAGAAAAACAGTGAAGTGCTGATGACTCGCCGGACTCCCTCGTCGTCGTTCCTGGCCAGGTATACGGGTATGTATCTGTTTATAGAACTACTCAAGCCCAAACTCAGCAAAGGTGCATACTTGAAGATCGAGCCGCCGACAAGCAGCCATAAGCCGTAGCGGTCCTGGCCGAGCCGGCCGAGGAAGAAACGTATCAGCAGAAATGCAATGACAGCGTGACTGACCAACGCTGCAACGTTGAAGAACGTGTTGTGGACCAGTCTTTTCGGAGTTGTCAAAGATTGCTGATTCATTTGTTCAATATTGATTCAGTTCGTTCTTTAGATTTAACCACCTGCCACAGGATACCCACTCGAACAAAATCGTAATGGTCAAGCACGAATTGCGGACAATACCCAGGCCTGGGCGAAACAACGTATACCGGCCCGGCCTCCAGCAATTGCCCGATAGTCCGCTCATCGAACTTCGGTGCATTCTTGCTGTTAACTGTGCCCGAGACAATCTTCACATCGGGGCGTTTTCCTTTGACCTCCTGAAGATATAAAAGCGAACCAGCAGTGGTCGTATCGGCATAGATGACTGTATTATCCCCCGGCAGGTCCAACGCCTCCTCGGCGAAACGCTCGGCCCCGATATATCCTGTCTTCCATGGCCGCAGGAAATATTTGTAATCATCGCGGTGGGGTATATCGTTTCTCGTGCCGATATCAAGCTGTATTTTTTCGGCAAGTGGTGGTAACGCGGTGTATATGCCGACAGGCAGCACGCAAAAAAGCAGCACTAAAAACGCATGAACCTTAAGATTCTTCTGACTCCGCAAATTATCCGCCCCGAGGGCTATCAGGACCGAAACCAGACAGTAGAACGGGATAAAGAACGCATACCTGTCAGGAACGGTATACCGAAAGGCGAAAAGAAAGAACATGACGGTCAGCGCCAGGACAATATTTCTAAAACTTCTATTCAGTGACATTTTGAACAGCCCGATACAGCCGGCGAAGAACAGCAGAAAATTCGGCGTGGGAAAGTTGAGCAGGATATATAGAAAGTTCTCCTTCACTATTGTCATTGAAAGCGAAGTATTAAGGACCGCTCCCTGCCATCGCCGGCCGAAGGCGGCAGAAGCCAGAGTCCCTGTCAGGTCGCCCGTTTGTACTATATTTTTGACTATCAAATATTCGTAAGGCAGCGCACCGGCAATCCACAACAGAAGAATAATCGCCAGGTTTCCGATATGAATTTCTTTTTTAGCAAGAAGAAAGGCAGCGAAGAAAGCGTAACATATAAGCGGTATAGAAGCGAGCATGTGGACGGCGATTGAAAGGCCGCTCAGTAATCCAAGCCAGTACAAATAACGCACTCGCCTGGTTTTGGTATATTGCAGCAGCATTATCAGTTCGGCAAGAAACAGGGCGGTCCAGAGTGTGTATGTTTCGATGATGCTTGCATGGTGCCAGAACGTATGGGACACGGCCAAAGTGACAGCCGCGACGACTGCAGGCAGATTCCTGCCGAGCCACAGGCGCACGAGCAGGAAAATGTTCGCGACCGCAACCGCCCCGGCGACTGCCGAGACAAGATTGACCCTGTGTGCAAATTCACCGAGCGGGATGTACTTTGCGCCGATAGCCAGTATGTAAAAGAGCGGATGAGAAATCGCAAGGCCGAGAAAACCTTCGATATCATTGTGCCAGATGCGATACTGAATCAGCCCGCTGTCCTGCCACAAAGCGCCGGGAGCACAGCTTACGATATAAAGCGCAAGGGCACCGCAAAGAACAGTCAGGTAATGCTGAGCTAATTTTGATTTTGCGAATTCCACGAGTGTGTTCTCAGGAACTTCAACGTGTCCTGGCAGTGAGATACCAGAATCGTTCGGCTTCGAGCATCTCTCTCAAGGATCGAGCGTATTCTGCCGATTTGCTTTCCGCCGGGATTGGGCACAAGCATTATATCGCGAACGCTGCTGAGAAGCCCCATATCCTGCCGGACTTTGAGATGCGATTCATGCGCCCGGGCATGCGCCTCTTTGGAAGCGGTGACGATCAGTTAGTCCCACTGATTCAGTTTTGCTTGCATAGGGATACTCATGGTCTAAAATCAATCAACTCTCGGAAAGAGGTTTCTGCTTCAAACTCCCGGCAATCAGTCGCAGTGTTTCGTCCAGGCTTGTTTTAGGTTCCCAGCCGATTGTCTTGTTTATTCGCTCTATGCTTGGCACACGCCGCATCATATCTTCTATGGGTCTCCCATAGGCAACCTCATACGGCACAAACTCTTTTTTGCTTTTGCTGGACGTTATACGGATAATCTTGTCGGCCAGCTCTTCGATTGAAATCTCTTCATTCGTACCGATATTATATACCCGTCCTGCCGCCCGCTCGAAATTCATCAGGCCGATGACAGCCTCGACAAGGTCGGCCACATAACAAAAACATCGTGTTTGCCTGCCCGTTCCGTATATTTGTAGCGTTTCACCTTTTAGTGCCGTTTGAACGAATCGCGGCACGACCATCCCGTATCGGCCTGTCTGCCTCGGCCCGATGGTATTAAAGAACCTGCAGATGACCACATCCAGTCCGTATTGCTGATGAAATGCCAGGCCCAGAAATTCGTCCACCGCTTTACTGCACGCATACGACCACCGGGACAGGCAAGTGCTGCCGAGCACGATATCGTCATCTTCATGAAAGGGGACCGCTTCGCTTTTGCCGTAGACTTCGCTGCTCGAAGCGATGAGGATTTTCCTGCCGAATTTATTGGCGATATTCAGCACGATTTCCGTGCCGCCAATATTTGTTTCTATCGTATGCACCGGGTCTTCGGCGATCAGCCTGACGCCTACTGCGGCGGCCAGGTGGAAAACTACATCGCTTTGCTCGACCAGCGGTTTCATTAGCTCGACATTGCGGATATCGCCTTCGACAAATTCGAAGCCGGTATGATTTTTAAAACTTTCGATATTTTCCAGACTGCCGGTGCTGAGATTATCGATGACCGCCACTTTATTACCGTCTTTAAGCAGCCGTTCGGTCAGATGAGACCCGATAAAACCCGCTCCACCTGTAACTAATGCTCTCATGTAAGCCCCTTGGAATAAGTTTTTATATGCAAAGAATAATGATCAGTGAATAATAATCAATACTAAAGATCTGTCTGTGTACGGGTCAATCTGCTTGGACTCCGTCCCCGTCGGTTGCGCATAAAGCAAATGCAGCCTCTATGTTAAATCCAGCTTATTTATGGAAAATATTTCTTAGCCGTCGAACTCGTGTCAATCAGGCGGCAGGCCGATGAATTCTGATGTCCAAACAGC
>Ga0154684_1090_pt1 | contig 16074 bp, 15 predicted proteins | sample Rifle2008BG13ft_FD_116113 | JGI IMG/M metagenome (GOLD analysis project Ga0154684, IMG submission 116113) | Planctomycetes bacterium RBG_13_50_24 | reverse complement strand
AAGCTGCCCTATTCGATGTTTTCTTCAATCGGTCTTAACGAACTGCCGCCGAATGTCCTCGTACTTAAAATCCAGCCGGAAGAAGGAATATCGCTGAGATTCCAGGCCAAACGGCCCGGCTCGAAAATCTGTATGAGCACCCTCAATATGAACTTCAGTTACAAAAGTGTCTTTTTAGTCGACCTGCCCGAGGCGTACCAGAGATTGCTTCTCGATTGTATGGTCGGCGACCAGACGCTTTTTACACGTCAGGATGATATCGAAATCTCATGGCGGCTTTTGACGCCGCTGCTGGAGGTCTGCGAACAGGGTGAGTCGGCGCCGTACATTTATCCCGCCGGCAGCGAGAGTTTCGCTCAAGCCGACGCTTTGATCGAAAACGACGGCCGGCAGTGGCGAAAACTTCTCGCAAAATCGATGTACGATACTTATCAATAAAATCAGGAGAAACTCAAAATGTCCGACCAAAATACTCAAGGCCGAACATCCTATGATATTTCAATCGTCAGGCCCCAGTTAAAGCAAGACGATTTCAAAATGAGAGGCCGGGACATGGAGCCGGCAAGACTAAAAGCCATAAAAAAAGGACTGCTCACGCTGCATACGCTGGAGCTTATGGCCATAACCATCTACAGGTTTCAAATCACGAGCGAAAACTGCCAGTTCAATCGCTGGTTGATAGCGGCGATGTGTAACGAGATGACTCATTACCAGGATTTTCAGGTTAAGCTTTGCGAATTCAGCTTCAAGCCCAATCTATTCAGATGGGCGTTCTGGATAGTCGGCTTTACATTCGGTTTCGGTTCCCGGCTGTTGGGCAGAAAGGCTATTCTCAAAACAGGAATCTGGGTCGAATCGAAAGCGGTCCAGCATTATGCCGAGCTTCTTGAGACCATTGACTGGGACGAAGATACGCGTAAGGTAATTGAAAAGGACCAGGCCGATGAAAACGGTCATATCAACAAATGGAAAACGCTGCTGGAATCAGAGGTAAGCCGATAAGAAGATGGAACTTCATGACGTATTGTTCGCATTCGGATTAACTTTACTTGCGGGCCTGTCAACCGGGTTCGGCAGCGTTTTGGCGTTTTTTGCCAGGCGAACAAACACCAGGTTTCTTTCCGTAGCCCTCGGCTTTTCCGCAGGGGTGATGATTTATGTCTCGTTTGTCGAGATATTTCCCAAGGCAAAAAATTCTCTCGTCGCCGAATTCGGCCCCGCCAGCGGCTATTGGGCGACCGTTCTGGCATTTTTTGCCGGAATTGTTTTTATCGCCATTATCGACAAGCTGGTACCCTCGTTCGAAAACCCTCACGAAGTTCACAGGGCCGAGGAAATGGACCTCACGGAAAGGGCGGCCAAATTCAAGAAGCTTTACCGGATGGGCTTATTCACGGCCCTGGCTATTGCCATCCACAATTTCCCGGAAGGTCTCGCTACTTTTATCAGTGCCCTGAGAGATCCGAAACTCGGTATCGCGATTGCCGTTGCCATAGCGATACATAACGTCCCCGAGGGCATTGCCGTCTCAATCCCCATATTCTACGCTACGGGCAGCAGAAACAAGGCTTTTGTCTATTCGTTTCTCTCCGGATTAGCCGAACCGGTCGGGGCGCTGGTTGGCTACGCGATTCTTTCTTCGTTCATTAACGACATCGTATTCGGCATTATCTTTGCCGCAGTGGCGGGAATTATGGTCTTTATCTCGCTCGACGAGCTGCTGCCGACCGCCGGCGAATACGGAGAACATCACATGGCGGCTTACGGATTAGTCGGCGGAATGATGGTTATGGCTGTGAGTCTGCTTTTGTTCGTTTAAGCAGCAGGATAATTTTAATCGACAATGTAAAAAAGTTCGGAAAGGATACTGAAGTGCTGCAGGATGGCGATAAAGGTGTTATTATTCAACGAGACAAACAAACCTATGCCGTAGCCCCGCATATACCATGCGGAGTTATCGAGCCCCAGACTCTTCGCAAACTCGCGGACGTGGCGGAAAAGTACGGGGCACAGGCCCTTAAGATTACAAGTGCCGCCAGGATCGCTATCGTCGGCGTGAAGGAGCAGGACGTGGAGAGCATCTGGTCGGAACTCGGGATGTTACCCGGTGCTGCTGTCGGGCTGTGTGTCAGAAGCGTCAAGGCCTGCCCGGGCACGACGTTTTGCAAGCGAGGCCAGCAGGACAGTCTGACGGTGGGTCTGGTGCTGGACAGGAAATACCACGGAACAGAGCTGCCGGGAAAGCTAAAGATCGGGGTCAGCGGCTGCCCGAATCAGTGCGCCGAGACCTGCATCAAGGATATCGGGCTTGTGGGAACGCTCAAGGGCTGGAGAGTTCTTGCCGGTGGCAACGGCGGAGCCCGCCCGAGATTGGCACAGGAAGTCGCCAGGGACCTCTCGACCGAGCAGGCACTCGATGCAGTTGATAAAATGGTCGAATTCTATAAAGCGAACGGGAAAAAACATCAGAGACTTGGAGCGATGATGGAAAAGATGAGTATCGAAGAATTTAAGGCGGCGGCATTTCGTGATTAAAAACACCGCTCAAATCAGGGACGTTCTGGAAAAACTGTACGAAAGATATAATCGCCGTGAATTGATTAGTCCCGATCCTCTACAGTTTTTATATCGTTATTCCGATCCGGCCGATATAGAAATCACAGCGTTTCTGGCCTCCGCTCTGGCATATGGCAGAGTCCAGCAGATAGAAAAGAGTTTGGAAAATCTGCTCGGCCGAATGGGTGACAGGCCTTCTGAGTTTGTCAAATATTTCGACAAAGATAAGAGAAGAACACTGAAAGATTTCAAGCATCGCTTCACGACCGGCGACGATATATCTGATTTATTAATGTTGTTAAAGACGGCCGTTAGCCGCTGCGGGAGTATAGAACAGTATTTTGCCCTGGGCTATAATCCAAATGACAAGAATATCATTCCGGCACTATCCCTGTTTTGCGACTCCCTCCTGGATATACATGCCGCCGGACGCAGGGGACAGCCTCCCAGCGGATTGAAATATCTGCTGGTAAGCCCCGACGGGGGCAGCGCATGCAAACGGCTCAATCTTTTTCTGCGATGGATGGTCCGCGATGACGATGTCGACACCGGGCTTTGGAAATCTATTGATAAGGCCAGGCTAATCGTTCCCGTTGATGTACATATGGGCAGACTATGCAAAATCCTGGGCCTGTATGACCGAAAAACAGTATCTTTGTCGGCAGCAGCAGAAATAACAGAAAGTTTCGCTGAGATCGAGCCGGCCGATCCGGTCAAATACGATTTCGCGTTATCCCGAATCGGCATTCTTGAGAACTGCAACGGCCGACGTCGGAAGGGCTGTGAATTCTGCGAATTATCCGGATTTTGCAGCCGGCGATGATTTGGCTCCGGTTACTTTGCGGCTATTTCTCAAATTCCGGTTTGGTCCTATCGCCGCCCGAGCCTTTGACCTCGAACACTTTCGCCGGCTTGCCGTTTTGCAGTAACTGCTCGACCTGCTCTTCGATGATCATGCATCTTTTCTTGAGCTCGTAGAATCCGTGCCACCAGGCGTAATCCGGCGCCATCATCGCGGCACCGAACCGGGCTCGCCTTCCCTCGTGATGCCATAATTCGTACATTTCGACTTCAAGCTGCTCGTCAAGATTCTTTTCACTGCCGAGCAGTTTCTTCTCGTATAGCTCGTCGACGAGTTTCTTCATCGGTTTATAGTAATTGTCGTTATAATTCGCCACAGCGGCGTCGAGTCGCTCGAAATGCCCTTTCGTCCAGGCCGGAGAGTGACACGCCAGGCAGATTTGCTCCATTTTCCGACGCTCCGTTTGCCAGTCCGTCTTTGCGGGCCAGGGTTTGAATTCGTTCGGCCGAACCGTTAGAGGAGCCTGAGTTTCCCACGCGAGCCGCTCGGTGACATCGTGTGTAGTGGCAATCTTGCCGACGCCCGACATGTGACAAACCGAACAGCTCGGCGCACGGTAATCGACGCCGGGCGTCCACGTGCCCGGGGCGGCGTTCCAGTTCCAGCTATCGCCTTCCGCATGATAAATGGCGCCGTGCTTGGACTCTTCGAATATTTCCATCTGCGGATGGTCCGGCCCCAGATGGCACTGGCCGCAGGCTTCCGGCTTCCTTGCTTCCGAGAGGGAGAATCTGTGCCGGGTATGGCAGCTCGAGCAGCTTCCCCTGCTGCCGTCCGGATTTATCCTGCCGACGCCCACGTTCGGCCACGTATCGGTATTGAATTTTCCATCTTCGACTTTCAAAACGCTGCCGTGGCAGTGGTAACAGCCGGTCTGCCGCTCGATGCTGTTATTCATGCCGTCGTTCAGCCACGGGTCGATCTTCCATATCAGATCGAGGGTATTGGCATGTTTACTCCGCGAATACTGTGCAGCCTCCGCCGGATGGCATCTTGAGCAATCCTTTGGCGAAACAATTACACTGATCGGGGTTTTCTCAAGCGTAAGGTGGTTCTTACTGATATCGGGATCAGCCGGACCGGCGGCATGGCAATCAAGGCAGGATACATTTGCATGGCCGTGCCGGCTTGCCGCCCAGTCTGCGACAATTCCCCTGCTCTCGACGGCATGACAGTCGATACATCCCTGGGCCTGTTCCGAAACGCCTCTGACGATTCGGTATTCCTTAAGAAGCGGTGAGACAATCTGTGATGTTTCTTCAGCTCGAACTATAGCGACGATTGCAAATCCAATAACAGAAGTGAATACTAAAAGCTTTGAAGCACTTCTTTCCGCAGTTTCCATGGTTTCTTCCTTCCCTTTCTACTGTGAAAACAGTTTGTTCCGACGCTGATGACCGACATCTTCGTGACATTCGACGCACCTGTTCTCCGCAGCGTCAGGCTCGGCCAGTACCGCCGTATGTGCGATCCTCGCCGCCGAACTGCCCGGCCTGCCCAGCAAATTATCATGACAATGCAGGCATATCGGATTCGATATGTGATTTAGAACCTTCTTTCTCGTTTGCTCGATATCGTATTCAGGACCGAAGTAATGTTTATAGACATCCTTGGCCCCTGCATAAGCCTTCGCCGTAATATGTGTAAAGTACTTGTCTTTCGGCGGAAGGTGGCAATCGACACATTCGACACGAACGCCTTGTGCGTTGGTGCCATGCGGGGAAAGTTCCCAGCTCAGGTACGCGGTATTCATTTCGTGACACTTGCCGCCGCAATACTCGGATGTCGATACGGGCGTCATGGCCGCATTAAGTGCGACAAAGCACAGTATGGCAAAAACTATCCCCGCAAGAAATGTCAAAATCCTTTTTTTCATGACCTCGAACGTCCTGGTACTGAATTTATATACCCTATACTCTTTTAATGTAATCAATACAAGTTTTTTTTGCTCCGGCGGTAAAATTCGTCGAGGTATAAAACATTATTTATAATATTCTGGCAAAGGATTTTTTTTCTGATATAATGTAAAAACTGTAGCGGCTAATTTCATAGTTCGTTGTTTTACCAGCTCAGGCTCTGTAACCAAAGTCGATACAAATTAGAAGTATTCGATTGTAGAAGTGGAGTATTCATGCGTGAGACTAAAGAGAAAATAAAAATTTTATTTCTTTGTACGGGAAATGCGTGCAGAAGCCAGATGGCCGAAGGCTGGGCCAGGCATCTTAAGTCTGACGTAATCGAGGCCTACTCCGCCGGCGTCTGGCCGGTCGGAGTTAGTTCGAGAGCGATACAGGTAATGGCAGAAGCAGGAGTCGATATTTCATCGCAGACATCGGATCACGTTGACGATTTCCTGGAAATCGACTTTGATTATGTTATAACATTGTGTGATAATGCAAGAGAATGCTGTCCTGTATTCAGTGGCAAGGCCAAGCTGATTCATAAGCCTTTCGAGGATCCCACATTTGTGGTGGGCAGCACAGATGAGATCATGAGGGCTTTTCGCCAGGCACGGGACCAGATACGTGAATTCGTCGAAACGCTGCCGGAAAGCCTGGCGGATGATGAGTGAGCGTTTAATGAATGGAGTGAATGAAGAATGAATTCGAACGAACTGGAGAAATATTCGTCCGCGTTTACGCTTTCGGATATGGAAATCTTCGTATTTCCGGAATTAATGTACAGCTTGCTTCTGGCTAATATTATGAGCCCGGTCATCTGGCAGTGGCGCGAGCTTGACTGCTTCAAGAAGCTCGAAGGCAAAAGCACGTACAGAACGTTGATGCGGCTCAAACAATTCATCATTGACGAATTCGAGTTCAATCTGGACCTTGAAACGTGGGGCCTGACAAATCAGGCCATAGAGATTAAACGGTTCGAGAAATTCATTTCGCCCGACGATATTTCCAGGAGTAACGCCCTGTTCGGCTACCAGGGCGACAAATATTATTTCGACGTTGATATACGCCGGCACTTCGGACTCGATAAATACGACAGCGACATCATCCCTTACTGGAAGACCGAAACCATCGAGGCCATGAACGCCTTTCGCCTCAAAGAAGGTTACAAAACGGCGGCCGGCGAATGCGTATCGCTCGCGGCTTTGTACGCGGCGGCGGCTTTTGTCGTCTGTGAAATTCCTCTCGAAGACATCTACATGATACTGACGCCGCTTCACTCACAAAATTTTATCGACATACAGGATGGAATTCTGACTAATAACAGAAGACTCGTCACTAAAACAATGTGGTTCAACGGCACCGCCATTTCAAACAAGGCGCAGCGGGCGCTTCGCAACGAAAATATTACGATAGTCGCTCACAGCAGCGGTTACGTGCATTGCCTCTATAAAGACGCAACGATCGACAAAAAACGCTACCAGGAATTCAACAGGAAACTGGATGCTTATTTGTCGACCGATCTTTCACTCGCCGTTTTTGCGAATTTTATGCGATCGAACCAGAACTACCAGAAGCTCTTCCAGGTCTGCCGTGACTGTCACGGCCAGCCGCAATTTGTTAAGGCTGAGATCCTTTTCCATTACGAGCATGGCAGCAATTTCAGAGTGGCCGACAAGACGTTTGACAAATTGATTGACGAAGTATCCGATGAAGATTTTGTTCCATTTCAACTGCCCGGCAGAATTCGCTGTGACGAGCTCGACAATTTTATACAACAGCAGAAACCCGACCTGAGAACCGATCAGGGCAAATCCGCCTTTCTAAAATTCGTTGAGCCCATCATCCCGGACGCTCAGAGCTTTATGGACGACCTGGTTGACTTTATACACACCCAGGCAAAACTGCCGGATATGGACAAGAATTTTCTTCCTCCCGATCCCATAGAAATATCCCCGATGCATAGCAGGGAGCAGATTATCGATTACCTGCAGCAAAAACGGCAGAGCAACACAACGGCTGACCTGGCTTTTTACGCCTATCGCGATATGGAAAGCTGCCGCTGGGCTCCCTTTGTCAAGGCCGCTGTGCAGCGTAATCCGGTCTCGATAACAATGGCCGGCTCGATGCCGGTCGAACAAGTCTACGAATGGCTTGGAAAAATGCCCGGCGATTCGATTTACGACAGCTCTCGACTGGCACAGCCCGACGAAGTGGCAAACTACGGTACCGGCGACGGCCTCGAAAAGGCCTTCCTGCTGGCCAATGTAATCCACGAAAGAGAACCTAAACAGGATATGGAAATCATCGCAGAGGAAAATAACGTGGTCTTGAAAGGGCGGAACCAATACCGATTCACGTCCACGAAAGGTCTTAAAAAGAGAATTCGTATCGATGCCGCGGAGGTCTTCCGTATCGTCGAATAAAGGACGGTTTGACCGGCGGAAATAGATTCACCGACTATCCAACACGTGCCGTCGGAAAAAATATTAAAAAATTTTCTTTATCTGTGTTGACAAAGCGAACAAGTAGGACTATATTTGTCGTATTGGATTATATAAGTCTTATTTGGTTTGTCTATGATGATAATTTTATTTATACAGGCAGGGCTATAATGGATGTGATTAGACGCAATACAGATTATGCCGTTCGTTTGATGGTACATCTTGCAAAGCACTATGGAAACGGGCCCGCATCTACCAGGGCGTCGGCAACCAAAGAGCATGTTCCATATCAGTTGGCATGCAAACTAATGCAAAAGCTAAACAATGCAAAACTCGTCACAAGCTGTATGGGGCCCAAAGGCGGCTTTGTATTGGCAACAGCGCCCTCGAAGATTAGTTTGCTCGATATAGTAGAGGTGATTCAGGGGCCCGTTAATTTGAATCGGTGCCTGATGAGCGAAGATATCTGTCCGCAACAAACAAACTGTGCCGTAAGGGGCAAGCTTGCCATTCTACAAAAGAACATAAACAGCGGCATTGCCGCAATTACGCTCGATGAACTGTCGCAGAAGGGGCCGAAGAATAAATTAGTCAGGAATACTAAAAGGAGAAAGCAATGACCGGCCGGGAACAAAAGGCCCATGTTTTGCCCGATTGCCTGGGCAAAGGGCAAAAACTGGTGGAGTTGATAGAATACTCGAAAGATTCGATTGTCAGCAAGACGCTGCTCGATAAATCTGCGGGGACAATAACACTGTTCGCTTTTGATCAGGGACAGAAGCTGAGCGAGCACACGGCACCTTACGATGCGGTCGTCCAGGTCCTCGACGGCAAGGCTCAGGTAAAAATAGCAGACGAAATCAATGAACTATCGCAGGGCCAGCTCATTATTATGCCGGCCAACGTGCCGCACGCCGTTGACGCCGACGAGAGATTCAAAATGCTGCTGACAATGATTCGAGCATAGACTATTTTTATGTGAAATAAAGGAAGAGGCTATTTCTTAAAAAGCCGGGATGTCAATAGATTTGAAAGTGAAAGGAAAGTTATGTTTTGTTATCAATGTGAACAAACAGCGGGCGGTACAGGGTGTACGAAAGTGGGTGTCTGCGGCAAAGACCAGGACATTCAAAGCTTGCAGGACACACTTATGTTCGGGCTCAAAGGCATCGCCGCTTATGCATATCATGCGAGGGAACTGGGGCAAAAAGATGAAGAAGTCGATGCTTTCATGCACGAAGCGATGTTCTCAACGCTGACGAACGTGGACTTCGATTTGAACCGCTATCTCGGGCTCGTGCTGAAGGCAGGCGAAATGAATCTCCGCGTTATGGAAATGCTCGACAAGGCGAACACGTCCACTTTCGGCAATCCGACGCCGGCTACAGTTCGAAGCGGCACAAAAGCAGGACCCGGAATTGTCGTAACCGGCCACGATTTGCTCGACCTTCACGAGCTGCTAAAACAGACCGAGGGCAAAGGAATCAACGTTTACACCCACGGCGAGATGCTGCCCGCCCACGGCTACCCGGAACTGAGGAAGTTCAAGCATCTTGTGGGCAATTACGGCACGGCCTGGCAGAACCAGAAAAAGGAGTTCGATCAGTTTAGCGGAGCTATCCTGGTAACGACCAACTGCGTAATGATTCCGAAGGACAGCTACAAGGACCGATTGTTCACGTGCGGAATCGCAGGTGTTGCCGGAGTCAAACATATACAGGACCGAGACTTCAGCCAGGTCATAAAGAAGGCCCTGTCACAACCGCCGCTACCTGAAAATCAGCAGGGGACCTTGAGCACGGGATTCCACTATACCGCCGTGCTCGGCCTGGCGGACAAAATTGTGGAAGCTGTAAAAGCAGGCAAGATTCGCCATTTCTTCTTTATCGGCGGCTGCGACGGAGCCAAGCCCGGGCGAAACTACTTCTCCGAGCTGGCTGAAAAGGTGCCGGACGATTGCGTTATCCTGACGGCGGCGTGCGGAAAGTACCGGTTGAACGCGCGTGACTACGGCGATATCGACGGGATTCCGCGACTGGTCGATACCGGCCAATGTAATGATTGCTACTCCGCCATCAAGATCGCAACAGCACTGGCCGGGGCGTTTAATTGCAGCGTGAACGAACTGCCGCTCTCACTGGTAGTTTCGTGGTACGAACAGAAGGCCGTGGCGATACTCTTAACACTGCTGCATCTGGGAATCAAGAACATACGGCTTGGGCCGAGCCTGCCGGCGTTTATCAGTCCGAATGTGCTGAACATCCTCGTAGAGAACTACAACATCAAGCCGGTCGGCAACGTCGATGAAGATCTGGCAGAAATGCTTAAATAGTATCTGTTAAGGAAAACAAAAACCGACGAAGTCAACCCTGCTTAGTACGTGTTTAGCCAGGGAAAAACCATCTCCATGTGGCGAGGGCATCTTGCCCTTGTTCTCTGCCGCCGGCAAGCCTGTACTGAGTGTAGTCGAAGAGATGCCGGCTGGACGCAAGGTGGCCAGGGCGTCCCGCCCTCGAATAGAAAACAAGGCCAGGATGCCCTCGCCACACACGGCCTGGCCACAAAAGACAATCGGGAAGAGGCAGCCACCCGATAGAATTGATGGAAAACGGGTGGCAGCCTCAAGCTTGAACCACCGCACGGCGGGATTCAAGCTTGGGGATGGTCGCGAATGCCTTCAGGCCGGCTAAACACGTACCCTGCGTAAGCAGGGATCTATAGCGAAAAAGCTGGATTCCTGCTTCCAGGCCTGTTGAAAAAGTCCAATAGTGACGTTTGAGATTGCCGCGCGATTCTCCGAATCGCTCGCAATGACACTAAAATGCCTTCCTTGTCATTGTGAGCACCCGAGCTGATTCTCAGGATGTGTAGAAAAGAAAATAGCCCACCAATGTCATTGCGAAGCAGCGCAGCGACTGTGGCAATCTCAATCCTTCCGCAGCAAAAACTGTCCATTTTCTTAGGAGAAGCCCTTCGACTACGCTCAGGATAAACTCCGCGACGAAGCAATCTCGTATTTGGCAACAGGCCCTTCCGCGGGAATGACAAATATTGTTTCCTCAACAGGAACTAAATAGATCTGTTTGGGATGAAGCACAACAAAACTGGTCTATCATAATCACGATTGGTACAACTTGCCATACGTGCAGGTTCGCTGAGAAATTCCCGGATATTTACGTATTTCGTCTGTAAATGTAAAATCCCGTGAACAAGTAGGACTATTTCTATCGTATATAGTAATGAAGGTTTTATTTGAAGCAGGTTATAGACTATCCTTCAAGAGATAACAGACAACGGTGATTATAAGTAAAAAGAAGGAGTTAAAAATGGTTAACAAAACGAAATTACAGGAAATATCATGGATAGCAATCGGTATTGCTGCAATTACAGTTGTGGCGGTTTTTGCTTCCGTCAGAAACCGGTTAGCTCTGCCGCAAGATGCAAGGGGCAAAAATCCGGAATTTATCGCCGAATCTCTAAAGACATGGGACGTAGCCTTTGCTTCATCGTTCGGGAAGCATGCCCCGGATTTTTCTATCAATGATATCACGGGTAAGGCACATAAGCTCAGTGAATATCGCGGCAGGAATGTGGTGGTCGTTTTCTGGGCAACGTGGTGTCCGGCGTGTAACCTTGAGATACCTCATCTCATTGAGCTTCGTAACATGCTCGGAGAAGACAAGCTGGCAATTCTGGCGATATCCAATGAGGAGCCTGAGTACTTGAAACATTTCGCCGAATCAAAGGGCATAAACTACACCGTAGCGTCCCTTGGCGACAACCCTTTGCCGGAACCCTTTGCAAATGTAACCTCAATACCGACGACTTTTTTCATCGATCCTGAAGGGAAGATAAAATTCGCCGCGGCAGGCGTGGTGCCACTGGCAGATGCAAAGGTAATTATGAACATTCGGCAATAAAAGTTCCGATCAACAGTTACGTGCCTAAATCATGATTGTATAGAAATGAAAAGATTGGAAAAGGAAAAAAAGACAATAGGAATAATGATACGGATATTCTGCGGTGCCCATCATGGAACCGGCAGGAAACTTTTATGTCCGGCATGTGCAGAACTTTTGGATTATGCCAAAGAACGTTTGAATAAATGCCCGTACGGTGAAAACAAAGGTGCCTGTTCCAAATGTAAAATTCACTGCTATAAATCCGGCATGAGAAAACAGATTACCGAAGTAATGCGTTTTTCCGGCCCCAAGATGTTAACAAAACATCCTTTACTTGCGATCGATCACCTGTTAAGGATGAAGTCTTCAAGACCCCGGAAAACTGATTCCGGAAAAACTGATAATATTTGATGAGGTATTTTATATGGCCTTGCGGAACATTGTAAAAATAGACGAGGAAAAATGCAACGGCTGCGGCCTGTGTGTGAATGCCTGCGCAGAAGGCGCCATAAAGATAATTGACGGCAAAGCCAGGCTGGTCAGCGAGATTTACTGTGACGGCCTTGGGGCATGTCTCGGGCACTGCCCCCAGGATGCGATAACTGTCGAAAAGCGGCAGGCCGAAGATTTCGACGAGCAAGCCACCAAAGCATATCTGGCCAAAGAAAAAAGTAAACATGCGCAGGCTGCTTTTGTCTGCCCCGGCATGGCAGCGAAACAACTGAGAAAAAAGGCCGGGCCGGACGATGAAGTTCTCGCCGGAAATGTACCGTCCCGGCTTGGCCAGTGGCCGGTGCAGTTGAAACTGGTTTCGCCTCATGCCCCATACTTTGCCAACTCCGATTTGCTGCTGGTGGCGGACTGCGTGCCGTTCGCGATGGGTGATTTTCACAACCGGTTTCTAAAGGACCACAGTATCGCCGTAGGTTGTCCGAAACTGGACGATGTGCAGTTCTACATCGAGAAGCTGGCAACAATCCTGCAGGCGAACAAGCTCAACAGTTTGGCCGTAATTCATATGGAAGTTCCGTGCTGTTCCGGCCTGACCCACATTGCGCGACAGGCTATCACCAGAAGCAACATTGAGATGACCTTCGAAGATGTTACAATTGACTTGCAGGGTAATGTAAGCCGAACTGAAACGATAAAGATTTAACTCCGGCTCGAAAACAGCGGTTGTTCGTCGAGCAAAGGAATATACAATGGTCGATTTCATTAATCTGATTATTACGGATTTCTGGGGCACCATAGCGGAGATGTCGCCGTATCTGCTTTTCGGCTTTTTTGTCGCCGGGCTGCTTTCCGTGCTGGTTTCGCAGCAGCTTGTGGAAAAACATCTGGGCGGCGGGGGGCTGTGGCCTCTGCTGAAGGCCTCGCTTTTCGGAGTTCCGCTGCCCTTGTGTTCGTGCGGCGTCATTCCGGTCTCGATGTCACTGCACAAGCACGGAGCGAGCAAAGGCTCCACAATAGCATTCCTTCTTTCGACGCCTCAGACCGGCGTGGACAGTATCTTTGTGACATTGAGCCTGCTGGGTCCTGTCTTTGCCGTTTTCAGGCCGGTGGCGGCTCTCATAACCGGCCTTGTCGGCGGCGCTATCGTTGACGTGTTCGAGCAGGGCGGAAAGGCTCCGAAAAGCCCGCCGGAAAAATGTACGGACGAGTGCTGCAGCAGCAAAAAAAACGGCAGAGTTGTCAGAGGATTGAAATACGGATTTATCACGCTGCCGCGCGACATCGGAAAGGCGATGCTGCTGGGGCTGGTTATCGCGGCTTTTATTTCCGCCCTTGTGCCGGACGGTTACTTCGCGGAAAAACTCGGAACCGGAATTTTCGCCATGCTCGTAATGATGATTCTGGGAATACCGGTTTATGTGTGCGCGACGGCCTCGGTGCCGGTGGCGGCGGCATTGATATTGAAAGGCCTGACGCCCGGCGCGGCCCTGGTCTTTCTCATGACAGGCCCGGCGACAAACGCCGCCTCATTTATAACCATCTGGAAGACCCTGGGCAGGACCACCGCAATCATTTATCTGGGCACAGTGGCAGGCTGTGCTCTTCTGGGCGGTATTCTGCTCGACTTGCTGGTTACCAGCGCGGATATTGAAATCGCCGCTCACTCACACTGGATGCTGCCTGCTGCAGTAAAATACGCCTCGGCGGTTGTGCTGCTGGCCATATTAGGCTATGCATTATTCAGCAAGACCAAAGCCAGTCACAAATAGCGATTGAAACTACCTCGTCCAGTATTCCACAAACAGGGCTAAATCTTCAATGTCGACAATTCCATCGCCGGCCGGACCCGGAGCAATATCGGCGGAAAGCTGCTCCGAAGTCTGCATCCACTGATCCATTAAGATATTAAAATCTACGCAATCCACCACGCCGTCGCCGTTAAAATCGGCCGGCACCGGTGATGTCAGCTCGATGCCGTCGCCCACGCCCAGATTACGGGAGTATTGCTTTAACAACGAATTATTCCAATGCTCGTGCGCCCCCTGGCTTGCCAGCCCAATGCCGTCATTGTTCGGGTCATAAAATGTCCCCGATGGCGGATTATCGGCCAGCGCCGCCTCGTGCAGGTAGTCGTCGGCGCCGTCGTAGTGCGGATAATCATTCCACTCGGTCTGGAGAAAATCGCAGCAGACCGAATCGATAGCAACCGGGTCCTGAGAAACGAACACGCTTGAGGGCCAGTCGTCATAAAACGGCGCCATATTCCACTTGACCGGCTGTGAATCCCAGTTCCGCCCGGCGAAAAGACCATCGACAAGATAGAGAACCGTCTTGCCGCCCAGCTCGGGATGCCCCATCAAATCCACGAGAGCACGGTAATGTCCCATGCCCCTTCGGTTCACCGGCAGGCTGCTGTGCATGTCGTAATAGTCATACCTTTGACCTCGGAGCGTGCGGTCCGGGTTCCTTAGAAGCGAGCCGTAATGGTTCTTGCCGCAAACCGTAATCCCGCCGCTGTCATGGCTTTTGAGAATGGCAAAGTTAATCAGATAGTCCGCCTCGGCAAACGAGCTCGGTATATAATCCTGCCTCTTGCCATTGGCGGCGGGCGTGCTCCAGTAAAACTCGACATCGGAAAATGTCGATTGAGTTCTCCCAAGCCCGCCGTAGACGGACATATAGCATACGTCAGGGAACAGCGGATAAACGATATTATAATAAAAATTCGGAAATATCCGGCCCGGATCGCCAATAGTAATATCCGCCTGATTCACCCCGGCTACATTCACCAATTGGCCCAGCAGCGAGATGGTCATCTGCGGCGAGTTATCAATCCTGTTTTTATTATTATCCCGCTGCTCGAACGTGCTGGTGTTAGCGTTGTAGCACATCGTATTGTTTATCTTTATGGCAATCTTCTCGCCAGCGGTGTAACCAACGTCACCTTTGCCCCGGCGGATGTTGAAATTCCGGAAAATCGCATCCCACGCCGCCGCATCCGAACCTTCGCCGGCCAGACCGCGAATCGCTCGTGAAACCATCCTGTCGACCACCGCCTGGTTCGTATGGTTGTCGTCGTACCAGTGCTCGGGCGAAGAATAGCCGTCCCAGTCCGTAGCGTTCGGATCATGTATCCACACGACCCGCCCCGGCTGCACGCCCTTAGCTACCCCGATAGGATCGTTAGCCGTTTGTTCGGCAGCCAGAGTCATCTTTTCTTCGGTCGAGCTCAAAGCCAGCCACACACAACCAAGGCTTAAGCAAACGAATACGCCATACAGCACATAACGCGCTTGAGCTCGATAGTGTTTGGCTTTACGCAAAGCGCTGACCGAGCCGGCCAGCCCCAAAAGCCAGATGATAAAACCCGATGCCAGTGGAAAGGCCACCCGCTGACAGGGATACGTCGCCCGCGAAGGCTTAGGCAAAACACGTACAAGAAACCATATAAGAGCAACAAATCCGGTAAATGGAAAAAACCATATCAACCAGCAGCGTTTTGGCTTCGGACCAGTAAACTTGCCCGTTTTTGAACAACCTGATGAAACAGACTTTTTTCTTAATATCAGCATTTCGCTACCTTTTAAATAATAATGAATAAATATTCACGACTCCTCTTAATCCTTCAAAAATACCCCCTAACAACACATGTAGCTATACTTGCAAATCGAATAAATCGGGGCGACAGGACTTGAACCTGCGACCTCTTGACCCCCAGTCAAGCGCGCTAGCCAAACTGCGCCACGCCCCGTAGTTAGAGTCTATTATATTACAAGACCACGCCATAAACAAATAAATTTTCATAATTCACCGGTATTTAATCGCACTTGACGAATAATATTCATTTCCATAGAATCTTCAAAAATCCTTTATAAAGTGACCCGTATCCCGTTATTATTTTGAATAAGCGGAGAAATTATATGCAAATTATTATGGCAAATCGAAAAAACGCAATTATG
>Ga0154684_1166_pt1 | contig 16131 bp, 17 predicted proteins | sample Rifle2008BG13ft_FD_116113 | JGI IMG/M metagenome (GOLD analysis project Ga0154684, IMG submission 116113) | Planctomycetes bacterium RBG_13_50_24 | reverse complement strand
AAAGCTTAAAGTCCACTTCACCTTAGCCATTTGGCCATTTTCTCCTTGACCTCTGAATTTGGATGTCGGTAAGTCAATGATTAAAAGTCACTGCGAACGGCCAGGGTTCAGGCGCGGGGCGGTAAAGTAAAGGCACACTCAAACTACTCGAACCCCGCCCCGTCGCCTGCAACCCGAGTTGGGCGGTTGTTTGCATTGAAATTACCGAGGTCTACCTGAATTTGGATTGATCATCGTGATGTTGAGTATTTCGATAATTGCAAAGGTGATAATGTGATATGCGTCTGCTTCTTTTTGGTGCAATTTCATTATCGGAAGGTCGCTTTCCCAATTGTAAGCAACCACGTAGGATTCATCACCGACTACTTCCCAATCGAATCCCCAATGAGCGAAACCATTTCGTAGTGTGTAAAACTCCTTATTTCGTAAAAAATCGCGGGCGGCATCCAACATCGGAGAAGCAACAGGTAAGGTTTGGCTTAGCGGCGACTCGTGGCTATTCAGGAAACGCCCGATTGGCCCATCAATGACAAGAAAGGTTGGAAGCCATCGGCCTAAAAACCAGCCACGCGTCGTGATAGGTCGGATTGCAGGCGGAACATTTTCCCAGTCAGCACGCGCTGACATAGCAATATAAGTGAAGAACATTTCCACAGAACGACGCAGAATGCTTCGCACTCGTAAATACTCTTCGACAGATTTGGCAAAAGATTCGTTACGCATGACGCTCTCGCACTCATTTCGAAGTTGGGTGAAAGGCGTTGCCGATTTTGCCAATTCGGATTTGATGCCGCGAGTCTCCAAATCCCGAAAGGCTTTCAGTAAAAGTTTGTCCTTGTCTTGTTCTGACCAATGTTTAGATGACATTTGCTTCCACATGGGCATCTCAGTCTGATGACTTCAAAAATGCGCGGCAATGTAGTGAACCGCCCAACAATAATTATACAGCCTGTATAAGACGGCAACCATAGATTGCCTCTTTCTGTATAAGAAGTTTTCGTCTTTTCTTGCCTTCTCTCGTAATGCCATTGGTATCAAGCTGTTACCCGATTCTTGACTGCCAACCACTCCCGTTTTATACAGGCTGTATAAAACGGATCAAAGCCTATCAATAGAACTGTGAGCACCAAGCTGTCCACGGTGGAGAACATGGGTGTAAATCCATCGCCATATTCCCATTCCTTGGCTAAAAGTGTGGTCTTGCTCTCGACAGCCACACGAGTATCCTCCGACGAACCTTCGGGGCAACACTTCTCTCTTTCATACAATGGCACAATCTTACTGTGCCCGCAAATAGTCAAGCGTGAATTTGCTGTTTTCCAGTTTTTTTCATAAACCGGTATGCACAACACGGTTAGCAACATGTGGCCGATGGCCGCCCGTAATTCCTTAACGATGACCGACATAAGACACCGCTTGAACAACCCGGTGTCAAGTTCGTTCACAATCTGATTCCAAAAGATCATTCACTTGGTCAATCGAATGAATGTACACTATTTTAAGCCGAGTTTTTTGCCCATTTCCAACAGGGTGATCGATTCTTCTATTCTACGCTTTTTTGTTTCCGGCCTTTTTGCTACGGTAATCCAGCCAATATAGTACTTGCGATAGGAAGGTGCAAGCTTATCGAAGTTCTCTTTTGCCTTTTTATTACGAGCCAGCGCCCTAGCGAACTCGGGCGGGACATCGTGTGATATTCGAGGCCGGACATCTTTGTCCCAAAGGCCTGTTTTCTTGGCCGTCTTAATCTTAGCCAGCCCAACTTCGGTTATTAGCCCCTGCTTTATCATTTTATTAGCCCGCTTCTTATTAAGCGGCGACCATATACTTTTATCCGACCGCGGCGTAAACTTACGCACGAACCTGGCAGCGTCGATTTTCCTGACAATGCTGTCTATCCACCCGAAGCATAGTGCTTCCTCGACGGCAGCTTCATATGCAATGGCCGGCTTCGATGTTTCTTTTTTGTAGAAAATAAGCCATATACCGGCTTCAGTTGCATGATTTAGAGAAAGCCAGTTGCGCCATTCGTTTCTGTTAGTCACATATAATTGCTTCATTTCAGGAATAAGCGAATAATTATAAATAATATCTCAATACCCTGGGCAATTATATTCTCGGCCGAGCTTTGCTCACTCTCAAGCTCGGCTTCAAGCCCGATTTTCGCAAGCGCAAGATTCTCATCCATATCCGGGCGGTGTATTTTCCTGACCCTGGGAAACGCTTCAAGCTCATTGCTGTCAAACCACATCAACTGGCACGTCCTGCAGAAATCAAGATGAATAAGCCGATCATTCCTGCTAACCGTAAATTCCTTCAGCATTTGTACACAACAAGGGCACTTTCTATCCGATGTAGAGCTTCCGGCAACGGCTTGGAGCCAGAGTTTTCTGACAGTGCCATCCTTCAAATACTTTCGCAGCACCGCCAAATTCGCCGCTACGCCCGAGCACGCTTTACATTTCCAGAGCAATCCCCCGGTGCCCCGGGTCGGGCTAAGCATCATATTACATTTAGGACAGTTCAAATTGTTAACCTCGTCGATGCTTAAAAACAAGGAAATCAAAAGATTTAATATAGCACGATTCTTACAACATATCAGATTTCATTATTACAAAGTTCAATTGTGTGATCAACAAGTTCCAACCCACCGGGCCGGCCGTGACCAGGAATGACAATCTTTGCCTTCGAGTACTTTTCCCTGACCCTTTTAAGGGTAGCGGGATAATTTTTCAGGTCGGCTTCCCTGGTATTTCCGAGATTCCCGGCGTCCAAGGACTTGACCAGGCAGCCGCCGAACAATATTTTCTTCGAAGGAATCCAGGCTACGATATTGTCAACTGTATGGCCGCCTCCCCAAAAAGCCAGTTCCACGCTGGTATTCCCACAAGCAAGTGACATTTGCCCGGTGAACCAGTTTTTAGGGGCAGGTTTCTCCGCTTGCTTCAATAACTCAACGGTCTTTTCCAGGGCAAAAGAATCCGCTCCTCTTCGATGCGCCTCGGCCAGGCTTCCGGCGCAGTCAATATGAAAATGGGTGGGTACTACTTTTTGAATTGCCGCTTTATGCTCACGGGCAACCCAGTCGAACAGCACTCCGGCCTGCTCATCCGTCCACGGCAGGTCTATCATCATCGCTTTCTCACCGTCAATCACAATTAATCCATTAGCCGGAATGTTCTCCAGCCCAGAGATGTCATAATACGTAGTATGAAGCCAGAGCCCCTCGGCAAGTCTTCTAACTGTAACGTCATCTTTAAGCCGGATTTCGACATCATCCGATTGTGCATGCGAGGTTGACAGCCCTGTGCACATCCAACAAGCCAACGATATAAGCACAAAATCATGGACAATTTGGATACAATTCTCTGTTCGCATGAAAGCCTCGTTAATTTAACTGCGAATACTGAGATAATTTCTTTTTCGCATCCTCAAGATGACCTAATAAATATTCCTTTTCGGGTCCGCCCAAAAGTTCCCAGGGAAGGATTTGGTCAGGCTCGAATTGCCTTTGTGCAGCGGCGTCGACATCGATTCCTTTTTTTTCAAAAGCTTTTTGCCAAATCTCAAAGTCGAAACATTTGTCCCACAGGTCGAATTTCGCGCCAGCCCGCCAGGCGGCTTCTATAACGTCGCACAGGCGTCTGTCCCCCCTGCCGATCGCCGATTCCAATATGCTGCGGTTTATATGGTGGAACTTGAACTGCAGGAACTTCGCGCGGAACTTTGTTTTCTCCTCGATGATTAATTTTTTTGCCTGCTCGAAATACGACTTCGGTTTTTGGCCGAGCAGGCCGAATGGCGTGTGCGGCTTGGGAACAAACCAGCTCACGGCAGCATTGATCTGGCCCGTTTTGCCGTCAACTCTTTTTCGCAGCTTCGCCAATTTGAATGACAGCTCTACAATCCGCCTGACATCCTCCTCAGTCTCGCCGGGCAGACCGACCATAAAGTATAGCTTAAGTTTCTGCCAGCCGGACTGGTACGCCGCCTCGACCGCAGCGAATAAGTCATCATCCTTCAACGGCTTGTTGATAATCTGCCGTAATTTTTCGCTGGCCGCCTCGACTGCAATCGTCAGTCCACCCTTTCTGACCGAAGTCAGCAGCTCAGGCAACATCTTCAACTGCTTATCGACACGAAGGCTCGGCAACGATAGCCCAACGTGCTTATCGTGGAAATATTTGTGAAGGCCGGCAACCAATTCTTCGAGATTCGGATAATCGGCGCTCGATAGACTCAGCAGGCTAACCGTATCGAATCCCGTCGAATGGTAGCAGGCTTTTGCGATATCTAAAATCCTTTCGACGCTGCGATAGCGAATAGGCCTCCTGCAAAAGCTCGCCTGGCAGAATCTGCATCGGCCCGGACAACCTCGCATAATTTCAATGCTGACCCGCTCGTGCACGGCCTGCACAAACGGAACTATTGGTGCAAGCGGCACAGGGGCATTGTCAAAATCTTCCGCTACGGCGTTTTGCAGCCTTTGGCCCGTATGAAACTCGGGAACATAAGCCCAGTCGAATTTGCCGGCAATAGAGGAAAGAATTTCATTTTTAGTCGCTCCGGATTTCTTTTCGGCCCGAATCAATTCAGCAAGCCGGACTACAGCTTCTTCGCCTTCGCCCAATAGAAATACATCAATAAACTCCGCTATCGGCTCACAACAGTTGGACATTCCCCCGCCGGCGATTATCAATGGTTCGTCCTCACTTCTGTCACGGCTGCGGATTTTGATGCCCCCAAGATCGAGCATATTGAGCACATTGGTATAGCACAATTCGTTGGTCAGGCTGAAGCCGACAATATCGAAACTCTTTAACGATGCTTTGGACTCCAGACTGTACAAGGGAATCTTCTTCTCTCGAAGCACCTTTTCAGCATCGAGCCATGGCGCGAAGACTCGCTCGGCGGCAACTCCGTCGATTTTGTTCAGGCAATCGTAAATAATCGCAAGGCCCGTATGAGACATTCCCAATTCGTAAATATCCGGAAAGCACAACGCGATTGTCAGCCCGCATTTCGGCAGGTTCTTCTTCATCTGGTTTATCTCGCCGCCGATGTACCTGCCGGGCTTACGAACGTACGGCAGAAACTCCCTTTCAACCTGCTCAGTTAATATTGTTACTTTCTTTTTATGCATAACAGCATTATATACTGATTACCGACTAATTTCTATTGATTCCCGCCTGATTATCCATTATCAATTCCTGTTTGCTGAAAGGTTATTTATGAACAGGATATTCAGTCGCAATATAATCATACTCGTTTGTCTTTCTCTGGGCGCAACGCCTTTTCTTTCATGCTCAGACAGGGACCGGGCCGACGCCGACAGCGGTTATCAATTGATTATGGGAACTTTCGCCCATGTTGTCGCCGTGGCTGAAGATTCAGGCACCGCGAAAAAATGTGTAGAGGCCGCCCTGGAGGAAATTCACAAGGTTGATGTGCTGATGAGCGATTATAAGAGCGATTCGGAAATCAGCCGGGCCAACAGAGAAGCGTTCGAAAAAGCCGTCAAAGTAAGTGAGACCACATATGAGGTACTGCAAAGAAGCGTCGAATTCAGTAAAATGACCGGCGGCGCTTTCGATATTACCGTCGGACCGCTCGTCGCTCTGTTCCGTAATGCGAAAGCAAGCAAAATTGCCCCCAGCGAGGAACAAATAGCCCTGGCCAGATCTAAGGTAGGTTTCGAAAAGCTGAAACTCGATAGTGAAAACATGACGGTGCAATTCTCCGATAAAGGCATGCTCCTCGACCTGGGAGGCATTGCCAAAGGTTATGCCATTGACAAGGCAATCGAGGTAGCTCAGCGCAGCGGCGCAATCGGAGCGATGGTCGATATTGGCGGAGATGTTCGATGCTTCGGTATTCCGCCGAAAGGCAGAAACTTCTGGTTAATCGGTTTGCAGGATCCAAATTCCGCCATTGAGGGCATCGAAGGAGGCGGGCTTCTGCTGGTACTTAAAATAACGAACGCAGCAGTAGCAACCAGCGGCGATTATCAACAGTTTGTAATAATCGAAGGTAAACGCTACAGCCATATCATGGACCGCAGGACCGGAACCAGTGCCGAAGGTCTTTCCAGTGTCACCATCATTGCCGACAACGCAACCGACGCCGATGCGCTTGCGACCTCGGTCAGTGTAATGGGTGCCGAAAAGGGCCTTGCTTTGATAGAGAAGCTGTCAAATACTGAAGCGATTCTGATACCCCCCCCACCAAATTACAAAATAATAAAAACCGGAGGTGCTGAAAAGTACATAAAAAGCGCCGGCCCGGGAACATAAATGCTCGATAACATGATCTATGCTTTTGTTGCTTCAGTTGTTTCTTTGTCCGGAGCTGGTGGTACCGGGGCGGTTTTACCGCGGTAGATGATTACCCTGGTAGGACATTTATTCATGGCAGTTTCTTCCTTTTCGGTCATCTGGTACTGAGAGTAATCAAACCTTGCCAGATTCTCCTCGACTATGAACAGGTCGGACTGTTTGGCGCATAGGCCGCAGCCTATACAGCCGACTTTGCAGATTGCCCGCGTACTTTTACCGGTCTCTTTACTGCTGCACGCAACCGTCATCATATTTTCATGCCGGAATGGAACCATCTCAATCAGATACCTGGGACAAGCCTTCGAGCATGCAGTGCAACCGGTACACTTTTCATAATCCACAGTAGCCAGATCGTCAATAATGTGTAAAGCATCGAATTTACAGGCTCTCGTACAATCGCCGAAGCCAAGGCAGCCGAAAGCGCAGGCCTGTACATTCGCCAGGGCGTTTGCCGCCGTGCAGCTTCGTATACCCTGATATTTTGCATACATGGATTTGTCCTCGGCGTAAGCACGGCAGTGCACGATTGGCTTTTTCTGCGGGCCCGAGTCGCTGATCTGCAAGTTCAATATGTCAGCGATTTTGCTCGAAGTGACCGCCCCGCCGGGCGCGCATTTGCCCAATAGTCCCGGATCTTTCAGCACGGCATTCGCGTACTGACCGCAACCGGCGAAACCACATGCTCCGCAGTCCAGATTCGGTAATGCATGGTGAATTTCCTCGACCTTCGGTTCAACCACGACTTTGAGCTTGACGCTTGCGATTAAGAGCACCAGTGCAAAACCGCTGCCAAGACCGAACATTGTCAGGCCGGCAGGCCAAGCACTATTCCACAATTCCAATACACCAGCTAAGATCATCTAATCATTCCCGCAAAACCCATGAATGCCATGGAGAGCAGCCCTGCCGTTATCAGGGTAATCGGAGCACCTCTGAGGCAGTCCGGGACATCCGCCAAATTCAGATTCTCACGAATGCCGGCCATAATACAGATCGCCATTGTAAAACCAATACCGGCTCCAAAACTGCGGACCGCCGCGTCCAGCAGATTATCTACCATCCACACGCTCAAGAACAAGCATAGTCCCAGAATAACACAATTTGTCGTAATAAGCGGCAGAAATATTCCAAAACTGTCGTACAGCAAGGGAAAGAACTTTCGCAAATACATCTCGACCAGTTGGACCGCTCCGGCAATAACGACGATGAAACACACATACCGTGTCACTTCGAGACCGAGCTTCATCAGAATCCAATTGTCAATCATCCATGTCAAGGTGCCGCTGAGGGTCACAACAAACGTCACCGCCATACCCATGCCGAACGCCATGTCGATTCGGCCGGATACTCCAAGGTAAGGACAGGTGCCGAGAAACTTGGTGAAAACAAGATTGTTAATAAGAACAACCGAGATAAAACCCATCAGTACAATGTTAAATGTATCCATTCGTCTTACCTCTTACGCTTTCTTTCTGGTCACGATGTTTACTAGCCCCAGCATCAGACCCAACGTCAGAAACGCTCCGACCGGCATGCCCATGGCCGACCACTGGACAAACCAGCCGCCATCCTTTGCCAGGGTGAGTATCTGTATTTCAAATATGGCCCCCGTAGCGAGCAGCTCTCTGATAGAGGCCAGGACGCATAACGTCAGGGTAAAGCCGACGCCCATGCCCACGGCATCGATTATACTTATCACAAGGCCGTTCTTACTGGCACAGGCCTCCGCCCGGCAAATGATAATACAATTGACGATGATCAACGGGACGTACGGCCCAAGGGTCTCACTCATTTCCGGCTGGAACGCCTTCAGGAGCAGATCCGCGATGGTCACAAAGGCCGCGATCGTCAAAGTGAACATAAGGATTCGCAAATGCGGCTTAAGAAGGTTACGCATCAGGCTGACGATAATATTGCTGCATATCAGCACAAAGATAACACAGCATCCCATCGTCAAAGCCGGTTTTACCGCAGTGGTCACCGCCAGGGTCGGGCACATTCCCAGTAGCAGCCGAAGGGCCGGATTCTCACGCCACAGCCCGGCCAACAGCGTCTGCCAATAACGTGCGGTTGTAACGTTACTATTTGTCATTACCGATTATCCCTTTCTTCCGCATCTGCTCTTTAACCTGCGTTACGGAATTACGCACTATCTCGACGACCGCTTCGCTGCTTATCGTCGCGCCGCTAATAGCGACAATTTCAGAGTCGATCTTGCCGCGTTCGCCGATTGTTACAAGCTTGAGTTCCCCGGCCGGAGCACCCTTGAATTGGCCTCTATAGTAATCATATTTTATCTGGTCTCCGAAGCCGGGAGTTTCATTGCTTGCGAGAACATTTATACCGGCGATACTTTCAAAATTCTTGTCGAGGGCAATAACCAGCTTAATCTTATCGGCGAAACCCGAACCTGTAGCCTCGAAACTCCAGCCGACACATTCACCCGCCGATGACATCGCCTTGTAAATCTCCAACTTTTCCATCCTGCCCTGGAGCGATTTAATTTCGACCGGCTCGTCCAGTAAAATGAAATCCTTTGCTTCCGGCAGCAGCACTGTGACCATACGATTGCGCTTATTAATTTCGTTCTGCCTGATTTTCGGGGATAGAGCGGCGTTGGTTACCGCTATCAGCAGTCCGAAACAAAACGAAGCGACAATCAGAAGCCAGCTCTGTTGCATGAAGTATTTTATCTTAGACACTTGGTTTTCCTCCAACCGGCACCCGCTTGAAAAATCTGTCTATCAGGGGCGTCAGGGCATTCATCAACAGAACGGAAAACATCACACCTTCGGGATATTCTCCGACAATTCTTATCAGCATCGTTAATGCTCCGACACCAATACCGAAAATCCACATTCCCCTGTGTGTCAAAGGGGCGGTTACGGGATCGGTAGCAATAAAAAAGGCGCACAAGAACAATCCGCCGCTCGTCAGATGGAAGAACGGCTGGACATAGACAAAGGAATCGATTAAATAAGCAATCCCGGCAAAGACAAAAGCCGCCGCCAAAACAGCCAAAGGAATGTGAATGCTGATCGTTCGTCTTATCAACAGGTAGAGACCTCCGATCAGAAGCGCGATGACGCTTGTTTCTCCGAGGCATCCACCTACCTCGCCCGTGAATGTCGACTTGAATTGCTTTTCACTATAAATATCAGCCCCAAGCCGATTTTTAATGGCCAGCTTGCTCCATGCCAACGGGGTCGCCTGGGTTCTTGCGTCGAGTATATTTTCCTGTGCAACCGCAGGCATGGCCGGATCTATAGTGGCCGGCACGGTCCAGCTTGTCATCAACACGCCGAACGAGACCGTAAGAAACGTTCGGCCGACCATCGCGGGATTGAAGATATTGGAGCCGAGCCCGCCAAAGACCATTTTGCCGATGGTTATGGAAAAAACGCCGCCAATCACCGCCGCCCAGACAGGCAGGTCCGGCGGAAGTGACAAAGAGAGAATTACGCCGGTCACGACGGCGCTGAAATCATCGAGAGAGTTCGGCTTTTTACGAATCATATTGCTCAGCCATTCGGCGGCAACACATGAAATTACACAAGCGGCAATGAGTATGAGCGCATGCAGGCGGAAGTAATACCCCGCCGCCGCCATCGCCGGAGCCAAACCGATGATTACATCGATCATTACGCTCCGCGTCGAATATCGCTCGCTGATATGCGGCGCACACGAAACCCTTATATCCCTTAACATTCCACGCTTTCCTGTCGTAAGAACATATTTGTTATCCTTTTAATCCGCGTACTATCGCCCGTAAAGGAACGACATTACCGCGGCATCTTTTGTTTTTGTCTGGCCAGAAATATTTTGCCTGTTTTGATATATCCCGTCACTTCTATATTGGCCGGGCAGACGTAACTGCAGCAGCCGCACTCGATACATGCACCGATATAATAACGTTCAGCCACATTCAGGAAATTATTTTTGACGGCGTGTGCTATCCTCGTCGGATTCAAATTCTCAGGGCATGCCTGAAGACATCTGCCGCAGCGAATACACGGCGTCTGGCGCCTTGCGAATTTTGCTCTTCCGATCTGCTCTTTTGTTAAAACTGTGACGGCGTTCGTGGTTTTTGTAATCGGCGTTTCCAAATCGGCAATTGCTATTCCCATCATTGGGCCGCCGAGAACGACCTTTGCAGATTTTTGTGTCACTGACCCGCAAAATTCCAATAATTCTTCGACCGAGGTTCCTATCGGAACATAATAGTTGCCGGGCTTTGCGATTGCCTCCCCCGTAACGCTTACAACCCTGTGAGTTAAAGGCAGATCTGAAACGACCGCTTCGGCTATTGCCGCAGTAGTCGCGACATTAAGCACTACTACACCGATCATAGGGGGAATGCCGCCGGTCGGAACTTTCTTTTTCAATATCGCATTAACAAGCTGTCTTTCACCGCCCTGAGGATATTTTGTTTTAACAGGAACTACTTTTATCATGCCGTCGTCCCCGCTACTTCTCAGTGCCGCATTCATAACCTCTATTGCCTGCGGCTTATTATCCTCAATACCTATGAAGACCTTCGAACAGCCGGATCCTTTTCTTGCAAGTTTAATACCCGCAATGACCTGGCTGGTCCATTCGAGCATAACGCGGTAATCACAGGTAATATAAGGTTCACACTCACAACCATTGATAATCAGGACCTCCTTAGACATTCGCGGATCCTGCTCTATTTTTACCCTGGTTGGAAAACCGGCACCACCCATACCGACTATGCCGGCGCTGCGGACAGCCTCACATATCCGTTCGGCCGAGTAGTTACCCACATCGAAACTGTCGCCTAACTTGAAATATGACCGCTTAGATGGATTGTAAGTCAGTGCATCTATAACTACAGCCATGCTTCGGCCCAGCACGGCATGAGATCGCAAGGCGATTTCTTTTACTTTTCCGTTAATAGGAGAATGAACAGGCGCAGAAACAAAAGCATCGGAATCGCCGATTTTCTGACCTGCCTGGACAGCTTCTCCTCTTCGAACCAACGGCTTGCAGACAGCACCAATATGCTGGCGAAGCATTACCGCAACCTGCTTAACTTCCGGCCCCGGCTGTATCGGGCTATCACACGTCAGGTCTTTTTTTTCCGGAGGATGTACCCCGCCGCGGAATGTAAATCTACCTTTCGAACGAATGTCCATAGAATTAAAGCTTCAATTATTTACCTAAAACAAGTCATTCCTTTACCACTCTTGTAATCAATATGCACATGAAAGTCACCAGCAGAGCCAACACGAAGCTGATGAATGTCTGCATCTGCTCGGTATTGATCACACCGGCAAGCACTCTTTCAAAAACTGCTAAAGAAACTATAAAAACCATCAGCGGCAGCAAGAAAGCAAGAATAGCCTTAATCGCGATGGATGGCCCTGAAGAATCTCCCAACTGCTCGTATATCTTTTTGCAGTCGTGCTTTTGGATACAATCCTGACAGAATCTTTGTAATGCCATAATTGTTAATTACTCTATACAACAAAAATGAAACTTATAATAGAAATACTTTATCCGTTCAAACATAACTTTTAAAATCTTGAATGTTATTGATGAAAAATAACAAGTTACTCATCATTGGGAAATACTATTCGTCCGTGCACTAAAAACAAAAACCGATATATAATCGTTAGAAAAGACCTGATGTATATTCCCTCAAATAGTATAAGACATTTAGAACAATATATACAAATAAAATATTATTACCTTGAAGAGTTAAAAGCTTGAAATAGAAGCCTTGTTTGCGAAGTGCTTCATGCCCGGCGAAATACCCAAACCGTGACCGGCACCGGTAAATCAAAATACAGTTATTTTCATGCCGCAAAAAATTTTATCAAAAATCAGGAGTTATAACCTTGACAAAATATCCTTATTGACAACACTTTATATTAATCTTCTTATATTGAAGAACAAGGATGCTAAAATTGCCATTCACAGATTGCCCATGATAAAAGAAGCTGGGGAAGTCGAGGAAAAAATCGTAGCTCAGGAGCTTTTCGCCGAAGTAAGGACACAGGCAAGAATACTTTCTTCCGTCGAGGGAGTAAGGCAAATGATAAGAATTCCATTTTCGATACTAAGGAATCTGGCCGCCAGGACTAAAATTAACGACCTATCAAACACAGAAACAAGAAAGGAAACTTTAAAAATGAAGAAATTTAAGCTTATTCTGATCATCGTAATTTTACTGATAGCACTCGTGGTATCTATCCAGAACACAGAGTCGGTGGAAACCAAGTTTCTTCTTGCCACTATTAAATTACCCCGTGTGCTGCTTCTTTTGCTGACTTTTACGCTCGGATTTGCCGGAGGACTCATTGCAGCAAGCTTCGTTCTAAGGAAACCGGCCAAATCGAAAGATGAAGTCAAAGCATAGCAATCTTAGAATAGCTGTCATCATTTCAGAGCAGTGATTTTAGAATGCATCAAACGAAGAATAATGATGATCTATTCCTCGACACGATATAAAAGTGGACTATTTCTAATGAACCGTGTATCTTGCACGTTTTATCTGATTTTTGTTTCCATTATGATTACTTAGTTGACCTGCTCTATTATGTTGTTTCAGCCGGCGTAATGGCCTGCTGTTTCAAGCACAAAAAATGATTGTGAACGATATACAAGTAATCTATAATTTTTCATTATGGTATATAAGTCCGGATTGAAAGGAGTTACAAAATGAAGCGAATTGCACTTTCATCAGCGTTACTTTTAACGATTGTTTTGACTGCCAAAGTCCATGGTGAGGATAGTCCGCGATTCCGCGGCCCGGTCTGTGACGGCATGTTCTCCGAAACCGGATTGCTGAAGCAATGGCCCGAGGGCGGACCGAAGCTCGCCTTTTCCGTAAAGGACCTTGGCAAAGGCTACTCTTCAGCCACGGTCGTTGACGGCACCGTCTATGTAACCGGGATGGACGACCAGAAACAGGGACATTTGTTTGCCTTCGGTATCGACGGCTCGCCAAAATGGAAGACGCCTTACGGCCCGGAGATGGACAAGACCGGGCCGGCCGCTGCCGGTACGCGCGGTTCAGCATCCATTAGCGGAGACCGGATATTCGTCATGAGCGGCTTCGGCAAGCTGATTATTTTTAACAGAGAGAACGGCCGACTACTCAAATCCATCGACCTGCTGGAGCAATCCGGCGCCGAACAGGCAAAATTCGGTTTCGCCGAGTGCGTGCTGGTCGACGGCAAAAAAGTCATCTGTACACCCGGCGGTCCCGATGCGTCGCTTATGGCAATTGACAAGGAGACGGGCGAGAAAATCTGGCAGACCAAAGGGCTCAGCCAGCAGTCGGCATATTGCTCTGCCAGGCTCATCAATCGCGGAGATCAGCGGCTTGTTATCACTCTCGCAGAGAAGGGCATAGTCGCCGTCGATCCGGACACCGGAAAAGTGCTCTGGCAGCACGAGCAGCCGAATCGATTCGGCGTCCGGTCAAGTCCGCCGCTTTATGCCGACGGTTTGATTTATTTCTGCGCGGGCGGCGGATCGGGCGGCATGCAGTTGGCCCTTGCGGACGACGGCATGAGCGTAACACCGACATGGACGGATAAAACACTTGATCCCCAGATGCACGGCGTCGTTCTGCTCGACGGCTGCATCTATGGGACCGCCCAAAGCGGCAACAAAGGTCTTGTCTGCCTTGATTGGAAAACCGGCAAGGTCATGTGGAACGCTCCAGCAGTTAAATCTGGTGTAGTCGTTTCTGCCGACGACATGCTGTACGTCTATGCAGAAGACGGCACGGTATACCTCGTGAAGCCCAATCCCAAAGTTTACGAGCCTGTCAGCCAATTCGCCGTCTCGGAGGGAACCGACGAGCACTGGGCCCATCCGACGATCGCCAACGGCCGGTTGTATATCCGACACGGTGACGCTCTATTGTCTTACGACATCAAAGCCGGTTCCTAAGACAATTCAGAGCCGATTTCCAAACGAGGTTGAATCGCATGCCGGCCCGGAAGTGACATTTTGAATCCGGGCTACAGCAAATAAGTGGTGGTCAACCCTTAGCGTCTTTGCGCCGCTTCCGATACTCTCTTGCAGCCTCTGCTTTACATGTTTTGCACGATCCCGCCAAGCCGTCTTTACACGAGGCATTTTTATGGAACTCGCTCTCCGGCTTCCATTCTTTGCATCTTCGGCACAGCTTCTGCTTTACATCATCTGCAATCCAATGGAAGCCCTCATCTTTACCTTTTCCAGCGGGCCTTCCGTCACCCGGTACCCCGGCAGTCTGCTCCTCAATGTCTTGCCCGGCCTGCTCGTTTTCAGGAATTTCGGGCTGCTGTTTGTCTCCGGTCGCCGGTTCCTGAGCAACCTGCAACTCGGGTTTTTGCTCGACTTGTTTGGTATCATGAACTACGGACTTGAGCTGTTCGTCGGCAGCCGGAATCTTGGCAGTCTTCTTCTCGGCCTGTTTTTTTTCGGAAAGTTCACGCTGGAGTTTTTCGTTGGCAGCCGTCAAATCGGCGAGACGCTCCTCAAAACGTACCTCGTTTTGCTTGCGTTTGAGGATTTCGTATTGGAGCTGTTTGATTTGTTCACGCAACTTGTCTGACGATTCGGCATGCTTCGTCGGCTTTTGGCGTGTTTTCTGACCGGCAGCAAAGCGGCCTTTTTTCAAATCCTCGATTACACGATGGCTTCGTTTATGGGCACCCAAATTCATCCCGATAACGGGTGAGCTTTCCATGAATCGATTTTCATATACGCTTCGGATTGCTCGTTTTCGCAGTCGGCTTATAATCCATAACAGCACAAACAAAGCCGTTATTGATATTGTTAGTATCTCCCATTCCGTCCATTGGCGGTCGTATAACCGTAACATCAATTGATTAAGTCTGTCCACAAAACTGTTTGCAATCATCTCTTTTTTTCACCTCTGAATGTCAGGCTAACTGCAGGAGAGACAACAGCTTATTGTATATTCTGTTATAGGACGATATATTACACATCATATCATATTTGGCTGTCCCAGAGCCGGCCTTTTTAATACATTGTCTAATCGACATATCCCGCCATGATATTCATATAAAACCGCTGTATTTCAATCCGTTTAATAGCAATTATCCACACCTGTGAGCTGCTTAAATAACAGCACCGAAACTACTCCAAATACGGCAAAAAGGCCTGAATCAGCCGGCTAAACAGTCGAATAACGGGAAAAACGGTACATTTAGCTAACAATGGCTCCTGAAAAGTTTCTTTGTTAATGCTCAATACAAAAAATGGACTAAACACCAGAAAAGACAGGCCCAAAGCGGTTTTACCGGTAAAAATATACAAAAATCCGTTACAGACAGAAAAATCGTTACATTCAGCATTCATGCCGGCACTTAAAAATAGAATTAAACGAATAGTTCTCCATGGATGGAGGCCGTATAGTGTATTGAGTATGCACTATCGCTCAAGCCCCTGTTTTAACAGTCCCTCTCCTCCATGAAACAGGGGCTTTTTTTTATAAAATTACGTAGTCACCACAATAGAAATCATGCTCAACGACCTGATAAAATAACCATAGGTGTTCACTATCTTATAGCCCCTGTTATCCACAGACTTCTTTCCTCCTGGAGCAGGGGCTTTTTAAAAAGCCCCGATCCACGACCAAATACAGCAAGGAAATCCAGCTTCTGCGCCATCGATCGGCCACTAAAACAAGCTTTTTCAGCAATCTCCCAGACCCCCTTTTTCTACCCCTTTGGTATTAGACAGGACTATGAAATTGGCTTTGATTGGCTTTGTTTTTTTTGTGCATCGCCGGCCGGTTTATTGCCATATC
>Ga0154684_1063_pt3 | contig 16229 bp, 9 predicted proteins | sample Rifle2008BG13ft_FD_116113 | JGI IMG/M metagenome (GOLD analysis project Ga0154684, IMG submission 116113) | Planctomycetes bacterium RBG_13_50_24 | reverse complement strand
AATAAACCTGCTGTAGTGCATGGCTGTGTAGGTCTTCGGCGTGTACTCACTCATCAGCATGATGCAATGTGTACTCTTTCGGTTTTCGGTAATCTGCCAGGGCACGAAGGCCGAGCAGTTGCCGGCCACAAGCGCATTATGAAGAGCATTGCCGATGCCCTTTTGAATAGGCTCCGGCCAGTCATGCCCGCCGGTGCCGCCCTCGGTGATCCAGAAGGGCTTGCCCGTGTCTTTTATCAGGTCCCAGAACATGCGGGAGGAAGTGGCCGACATTTCCGCTTTGACTCCGTCCTCGTAGCCGTGGCTGGCAAAGACATCCAGTGCTGTCAAAGCAACGGGATTGTCTTTTATTACCTTGACGTAAGAGCCGGTGCCGCCTTCGTACAGGTGGCTGGTCATCGTTTCGGGTCCGAAGGTTTTCACGTGGCCGTAACCTTCGGCGTTAAGCATCTCGCGCAGCATGATTATAATGTTGGCATAATCCCTGCCGTCCCATACGCAGCTCTCGAACGACTGGGTAAACTGTACTTCGTTGCCGGGACTTACGGCGTAAAAAGGAACGCCCAATTTATCGTGAAGCTTCACGTATTCGACCATCCACTTGCAGAAGTGCCTGAAGTATTTCGGATCGACCCGGTTGGTGAATTCCCCGTAGCCGCCGGCACGAATGGCGCCGGACTTTTTATCCGTGATGGATTTGTTCACCTTCATCCACGAAGGCGGGCTCCAGACCGTGCCGATGATTTTAATATCCGGATTAAGCTTTAGTATGCCCCGGCCGAAGTCCACGAAAATCTGCGGCCGGCCCCCGTCGGCATCCATGTCGAATTCCTCGCAGCGGATTTGCCCGTAGTCTTCCGTCGGTTTCTCGAAAGTCGGGCCCCACATATTTACGCGGAGCATATTGCATCCGACTCCCTCGACGTAAATCTTCTGGAATTCCTCCGTGCGATAGAGCTGACGGAACCGGCCGGTCCACGCGATCAGGCACGTGCCAAAACCTTCGATGGTCTGATACCGCCGGGCCCCATCGACGACAACCTCTGTGGCGGAGACCGAAGCGGCCGGAATGAAAATACTTGAAATGAACATAAGTACAATTGTTCGCATTAATCGCGTATTCATTATCATGACCTTTCAAAATCTAACGATTACCAGAAGACTGAATATCTATTCGTTGCTTGCAGACGAAGCGAACGGCGAGGGCGGCGGTTCAATGGCAATGGCGGCACTTGTGACATCGTTGTTCCCGAATAATCCTGCTTTGGTCAGGTCGCGATGCATCAGGAAAGTACTTGTGCCCTCGGCAGCCTGCGAGTTGCGGACTGTGGCACCGCGTACCGAATCAAGTATAATCGCCGCGTGCGCCTCTTCCGAATTGGGCTGGCGGCCGCAAAAGCCGTCGATTACCACGCGGCTTGTGTGTTCGCACCACAGGGCGCTTGTATAATATTCCGGCCCTGCGGCATCCCAGCGAATGTCGATCTGGTGTAAATTGAATCCGTCTGCTCCGCGGCAGAAAATCCCGGCCAGCTCGTGCCGGAATATCGCCCAATTCGGATCGAAGGCGGGACGCAGGTCGATATTGCCGCCGTAGGACGTGCTGAGCGGGCCTTTGCGGACGTGCAGGCGTAACTGGTCGAATGTTACGTCCTCGATCCGGCCCGGTTCCTGTGCCCAGATAACGGCGCCGCTTTCGCTCTCGGCCAGAATGTTCGAGAAAGTGACATTTATGATCCGGCCCAACTTTGCGGCAGATTCCCGCTCCGGCAGCACCGAGATATGGATCGGTTCGCCCTTGCCCCACCAGTGCCCGGTGTGCAGCCGGGTCTGAATGACGATGTTGTTGAACAGCACGTTCTCGATAGATCCTTCCTGGCGGACGAACAGGCCGATCCCGCGGTTCGAGTCGCGAATCACCAGGTTCTCGAAAACACAGTTTCGCACGGTGTTCATGCCGTAGCCGAGGCGCACGCCGGCCGAGCGGGAAGACATCGTGCAGTTGGATACCGTGACATTTTCGCAGAAGCCGGGATTGCGGCTGTTGACGCTGGTTACGCAGATCGCGTCGTCGCCGCAGATCAGCTCGCAGTTGGCTATGTGTACGTTGCGGCAGGTCTCGAAGTGGAAGCCGTCGTTGTTCGGAATGACGGGATTATTGAGCACCTTCACGCCGTCGACGTCGACGTTCACGCAGTCGGCAAAGTTTAACGTCCAGCACGGGGCATCTTTGAGCACCACGTCCCGCATTGTGATATCTTTGCAGTTAAAGAACGCGACCAGGCGGTTCGGCCGCGAGCCATAGGTCACCGGGCCGTCGGAAGTGCCGAATTTCGGCGACATGAAGTCCTCGCCCTGGCGAGTGAGGCGGCGTTCGAAATCGTTTGCGGCGGTTCGAGGCTGGTCGAGATGCATGAATGTGTCACCGCGTCCGTCAATGATGCCGCTCCCGCAAATCATCATATTTGCGGCGTTCTGTGCCCACACGAGAGGACGTCTTCTGCCGTTCACCTCGTAGTCGGCAACGACCTCGCTGCCCAGAAGTACTGTGCCGGTTTCGAGCCGGAGTGTAATGTTGCTTTTAAGCTCGATTGGGCCGGTGCGATAAATGCCTGCCGGGACGAGAATTGTGCCGCCTTTCTGCTCAATACATGTTGTAATGGCCTTTTGAAACGCGCCGGTGTTCAGCGTACTTCCGTCGCCGAGAGCGCCATGATCGAGAACGTTAATGACTCCCGCTGCCGTTTGCCCTGCGAAGAGTCCGAGGCAGGCAATCCCAAAAGCCAGCCAACAGTTAATCCGGTCTTTCATAAGTTTCATATTCTTTATCTTTCAAATTTTATACTCGCATATTTATTCCCGATACCCGATTGCTATAACCGAGACGATTTCGTCGGGAGCTTGATGCAGGACATGGCTGCCTTATCTTGGTACGAGGGGCCTTTATGCCGGAAGCGTTTTCATGGGGAAATGCCGAAGATATCAGAATCAGTCCAAAGTTCGTCACCAAAATAACTTTCAGGATTGACTTTGCTCTTCTCATATTCATCTCTTTAAATTTTCATAGGCTGCTGCTTACACTATGAGCAATAAATAATTATGCTTTCGAACGAAATTCTACCAAAAGCAACCATAGACAGAAAGGTGTATTTTTAAATACACAGTTGCTTAGCAACGTGTGTGAAAAAGCTGACCGGCCAGGACCTTTTGTATAGGTCTTACGGCCATTAAGCTCTTCGGCATACTAAGCTTAGAGTGATATTGTGCGCCTTAAGCATCGCGAATCAGGGTCTGTATTCGTATGCCCCCATATCCACGATCTCCAGATACGACGGTACATCCGCCAGGCCGGTGTCCTCTGTATCGGGATCATCCGCAAATCGGATCAGTCTGTCAAGGTCCAGAGGTACGCTTTCCAACAGGTTGTCATCCAGGTCGAGGTCATCGATGTCTGCCGGAACTGCGATGTTGTTGCCGGCGTCGATACAAGGCGATCCTGCCCTGAGGCCAAGATTATCGTCCTCTGTGCCGGCGACCTTATCGGCGCCTGCGGGATCCCGGAATCTCGGATCGGTATCTATATTACCGTTTCCCTTTGTAATGAGAGCGAGTCCCTTCCTCGTAATCCCATCGGTGACGTCCTTGAGAGTGCTGTAGGAGATTATTAACTCGGCCCATTTATCATCCACACCCTGCAGCGCAATAAGTGGCTGATCCTCGATTTCCTGACTCCAGAGGATACAATTGACCAGTTCCGCAGTCGTGCCGAATACTGCCAACGCCCCGCCGCCAAGGTCACCTTCTGCTACGTTGCGGTTGAAGGTGCAATTGGTCAGTATGCATGGCCCTCCCATAAGGGCAGCAGCGCCGCCGTCCATGAATGCCAGGTTTCCGCTGAATACATTGTTGACAATTGCCAGACTCCGGCCTGCAGCAAAAACGGCCCCGCCCGAACCGTATCCGGCGTTACCCATGAAGCGGCAATTCGTCAGCCGGCATTCTCCGTCCTCGCTGACGAAGACGGCCCCGCCGTCGATCGACGAGTTCCCCTGGAAGATGCTGTCGACTACGACGCCGTCACTTTCTTCGAAGCAGATTGCGCCGCCCTGCATACCGGCATGATTCGCCTGGAAGAAACAATCCCGCAGCGTAGGACTGCTCCTGAAGCTATGCAAGGCCCCGCCCCAGCCGCCGGAGAAGTTTAACCTGAACGTACAGGCCAGCATCGCGGGCTCACCATAGAAACAGGAGACACCGGCCCCCTGGCCCCAGCCGTCCAGTCCGTCGCCGGACAGGCTTCCGGAACGGTTTTCCTCTATCGTACACTGGGCGATGACTATGTTACTGCGGATCAACTGGATACCGGCCCCGTCATGACTGTTGCCGGCGGTAATCGTAAAGCCCTCGAGCAGCGTGCTATTGTCAACATCGTGGGCGGTTACTATGTGCAGGCTGTTGTCCAGACGTGAAAGCTGGCCGTAAAGATCGTAAACGTCGGTGACCTTCGTGTCGTCGGCGTTAAGATCGCCGCTGAGGATGGTCTCGTATGCGATAATATCGCGGGTATCGGGATTAGCAGCTCCCAGACCGGAATAACCTCCTCTGACTTCCACGCCTTGGGGAATCGCAAAGCTGACCGAGTAGTCACCCGGAATGATGTTCAGACCGATATCCGGGGTGTAAAGACCCTGTGCCACAAGTATCTTATTGCCCTTCTGCGCGATATCCAGGGCGTCCTGCAGCGATGCAAATGCGTTCTGCCAGTTCGAGCCGTCGCCGGAGCCGCTGGCACGGCTGTCGACATATATCCGCGTACGGAGGAAGTTGGCTACGAGGGTATAATGAGCATCCACTGTAACATTGGTCTTCGCCGAATTGGGATCCGCGACACGCCCGGCATCCACGGCGCTGCCGGTCCAGTACATAAAGTGATAATCGTCCTGAGCGTCGGCTTGTAAATTCACAACGGTTCCAGGTGTATAATTAAAGACGTCTTCTCCGGGAATGCCGACCTGGCCGCCATCGGTGGAACTGATAGTTAGCGAGCGATATCCGGTGGTCTGCTGACCCAGGTTGACCCAGACGGTCTCGACACCGTTGGCGTTCCGCGCCTTGACGCGGAAACTGTACATCGTAAAGGGCACCAGGTCCACGCTGTCCCAACTAATGCTATCGGTCCAGCCTGAATCCGCGCCGTTTGTTGTATTCTGGCAACGGTAGAGCGTCCCAAAGGGATTGCCGTTTGGGTGCCAATTGACCCGGATGCTGTTGTCTGTGACATATGAGAATTCCGCCGGGCTCGGCGGTTTGGCCATGGTATAAATTACATTCGTCCGTCCGTAGGGGGTTTCGTCACTGTCGCCGTTCCGAGCCTGGGCCCGGAACGTATACGGCGTATTGGGCAACAGCCCGCTGTTGGTCCAGAAATTATTGTTCTGCTGCCATGTGGACAACTCGCTGTTGGTGACATTCTCGAACCGAAGGCCGGATTGTCCGCTATTTAGTCCCGTGGGGGTATTTTCCGACTTAACCTCTATACTGTTGGCGGTGATATTCCCGAAGACCGCGCCGGTGGGAGTCTCGATGGCCGAGTATTTGTATGTTTCGGTCGACAAGCCCGTCGTCGCGCCGGCGGCATTCTGTGCTCTGAGACGGTAGGTATAACGGATATTCGGCTGCAAAGCGGTATCGTTCCATGCCGTGAGGATGGTCCAGCCGGAATTCGTGCCGGCGGTGACGTTCTCACACAGAAACAATGTGCCGGGGGGATTAGCGTTGTTTCCCCACTGAACCTGGATGCTGCTGGTGGTTATCCCGGCAAAAGAAGCCGGTGAAGGAATGTTGGCATGGGTATAAGCAGCAGCGATCCGGCTATAGGAAGTTTGCTCCCCATCGCCGTTGCGAGCCTGGGCCAGGAAGTCATAGCGGCGGTTGGGCAGAAGCCCGTCACTGTTCCAGAAGCTGTTGTCCCGGCGCCAGGATGACATACGTCCGGCAGTCATGTTCTCGAACCGCAGGCCCGATTGCCCCCGGTCCAGACCTGAGGGCGTGTTTTCGGAACGCACCTCGATGCTGTTCGCCGTGATAGCTCCAAAGGCAATGTCCGTGGGATTCTCAATTGCGGAATACTTATCGACCGGATCGGAAAAAGCCGTTTCCACGCCGTCGCCGTTACGAGCCCTGACCTGGTAGGTGGATTTAACATTGGGTGACAAATCTGCATCGAGCCAATTGGTTTCGGTAATCCAGCCCGAATTTACACCGCTTATGGAATTTTGGCACCAATACTCGGTGCCGGCCGGATTACCATTCGCATCCCAGTGGGCGCGGAGACGACTGATAGTAACATCAGAGAAGGTGGTTTTTTCGGGCTCCATTGCCAGGGTATAGATTTCGTTGAGGGGGCTGAAATCGGTATGATCGCCGTCGCCGTTTCGGGCCTGAGCTTGGAAGGCATACAGGGTGTTGGGAAGTAAGCCGTCGCTTGTCCAGTAAGAATTATCATGCTGCCACGGGGACATCTGTGCTGCCGTGACATTTTCCAGCTTCAGGCCGGACTGATCCCTGTCCAAACCTGAGAGCACATTGCTCGATTTGGCCTGGATACTGCTGGTGGTTATCTCACCAAATTCCACACCGGCAGGATTCTCAATGGCCGAATATGCATAACGAACGGGTGAGTATGCAGTTTCATTGCCCTGACCGTCGCGAGCCTTGACACGGTAGCCGTACTGATGGTTGGGATTCAGGCCCACGTCAACGTAATTAGGATTGAACTGCCAGGGGGGATCCGAACCTCCGGCACCGCCTGTGGGACTCGATACGAAGTCAAAAGCATACTCCTCCGGCCCGGAAATGTCCCGCGCGATGTCGGCCGTCATAACGATTGACGAGGTATTGATTTGATCAGGCTCGCTCAACCATATCGCAGGATGAGGAATGGGGGGAACTTTCTCGGCGAGAGTAACGAAACTGCCCGTACGCCCGTTGTCATACTCTTCGGAATTCTCCGCCTCGACGTAGTAGAAGTAGAGTGTGTCGGGGACCAGGCCGGCAATCTTCTGGATTAACACTGCCCCGCTATACAGATTCGTTAACCACTCGGTATGCCAGTAGCGATCATCATACTTCCGGTAGATAAACCTGCTCTTGCATTCGTCACCCCCGTCATCTTTGAGGATCGCGCGTAATGTGACCGTCGTTTCCGTGACCTCGGCCGAGCCGGTGATCACATCAGGATAAACGATATCCGGATCGTCATCTTCATCTTCCTCCTCATCGTCTGCCTCGTCTAAAACATATATAGACGTAGCTTGTACCCGGCCACGATATTGTATTGGACTTGCCCCTTCATAGTACGTTCCGTCGACCTCGATAATGGTACCGGAGACTAATTCCTGACTACTATCGTAGCAGATCTCGACCGATGTCACATAACTCAGAACATCCCCCGGATCTTCAGTAACATTTGAAATCGAGACCTCGACCATGTACTGACCGGCACAAATGGGGAAAATCTCTCGGTGTTCATTTGTATCCACATAGGCCTGAAATTCAACCACGCCCGTGCCCCATCCTGTTGTCTCGCCAGGCACAGCTCCCAGTAGAGCAAAAACGATTGTATATGCCGAGAGTGCATACATGATCCACCACCTTTCTCACTCAGTCGCAATGGAACAGGCACACACGCCAGCCGGAATTTCGCCGCCCGGAGAAGTGACCTCCTCACATGCCATCCAAGGCGACTATTATAGAAAATTGTATTTAAAAAATGATTGTCCTATAATATGGTCTTTATGTCAAGGATTAATTCCTTGTGATTATTTTTTCTGTAAAATTTTCGCCCTATATCGTCAACGACACATAGGAAAAACTAAAATTTATTCCCAAATCATAGTATTAGATATCTACCCCTTTGGTTTACTCAGCGTAGACTCCGAACTTTGTGTCTACATGGCTAGTCACACGAATGGCCTTTTTCCCGGTTTTTATGTCAAAAATCACAATTTATTGCTATTCTTATAGCCATTTATGGGCATATTTCAGGAAAAGTCATGATATTAATGCAAAATCTGCAAATCGTGACATTTTTTTGAGATTTTTCTTGGCAAGACGAGCTTTATTCGTATAATAGAGGATATAGATAAAATGGGTAATATTAAGGGCGCGCAAAAAGCTTGACAAGTGAGGAGTGGTGGTTCGTAATATAAAGATTCTCGATGAGGAGGAGATCCTCCCCTGGTTTAGAATAACTCATTCGATAAGAGATTCAGTTTTGCTGGTTGTCTATCTTTCTTTTAGAATGAGATTAATTCGATGAGCCGGTATTTAAGCGTTGCTATGAGCTCTTAGTTGCACTATCGCTGGATTATCGGTTTGAATCCGCGATAGCAGGGCTCATCTGATATATTGCCGCTCTTTCGTGTTATTTAGAGCATGGAGAAAAGGGTGATTGAAACAGAGTCGGAATTGGTGGTGAAAGTCAGAAGGTTTACCCTGCTGTCTCTTCTTTTTTTGTTACTATTTCTTCTTCCGGGCAGACTCTCGGCCGTTGATGTAATTGAGGAGTGGGTGGCGCGTTATAACGGTTCCGGAAATTACGATGACTACGCACAAGCCATGGTTGTGGATGACTTAGGCAATGTCTATGTAACGGGATACAGTCATGGAATCGATAGTCATCGAGACTACGCCACAACAAAGTACGACGCGGATGGAATCGAGCAATGGGTGGCACGGTATAACGGCCCTGGCAATTATCATGATACTCCATGGGCGATCGCCGTGGATGCTTTCGGCAATATTTACGTGACGGGATGTAGCTATGGCAACGGAACCAACTCCGATTATGCCACGATAAAGTATAATTCGGATGGTATACAGCAGTGGGTGGCACGGTATAATGATCCGGGCAATGGTAATGATAAAGTTCATGCTATGGTACTGGATGATTTCGGTAATGTCTATGTAACGGGCGAGAGCGATGACAACGACAGCCGCCTTAACTATACGACAATCAAGTACAATAAAGATGGGCGCCGGCTGTGGATAGCAACGTATAACGGGCCGGGCAATTATAAAGATAGTGCCAATGCGATCACACTGGACGCTCTCGGTAATGTCTACGTAACCGGATATAGCTATGGCAGTACCGAGACGCATGAGGACTATGCCACCATCAAGTACAATTCATCCGGCCGCCAGCTCTGGGTGGCAAGATATGCAGGCCCAACAGGTCCGCCATATTCGGCCTATGATGTCGCTCATGCCATAGCCGTTGATGCATCAGGCGGCGTCTATGTCACCGGAAATAGCGACGGCGGTGATACAAGCTATGACTACGCCACGATAAAGTACGATTCAGACGGCAATAAGCAGTGGGAGGCAAGATATAACGGATTGGGGGACAAGTATGATTACGCCAATGCAATAGCCGTCGACAAATTCGGCAGTGTCTATGTGACAGGTTATAGTGACAACTTATGGACCCACCAGGACTATGCCACGGTCAAATATGATTCAGACGGCAGCCAGCTCTGGGTGGCAACATATAACGGCAGGGCCAATAATAATGACCGCGCATGTAGCATCGCAGTGGATCCTTCGGGCAATGTTTATGTGACCGGGTACAGCCATGACAGCGGCACCAGCCTTGACTATGCCACTATAAAGTATGATTCGGACGGTGACGAAGTCTGGGTGGCAACATATGACGGCTCGACAACTTCCGACGGTCACGCCGACGACACAGCACCGGATACATCAGATAACGACCTGTTGACGTCAGGAAATAACGGACCTGAAAATGATTGTGACTACGCTTATGCCATGGCTCTGGACAAACTGGGCAACATCTACGTGACCGGAGGCAGTTTCGGTAGCGGGACTCGCTATGACTATGCCACAATTAAGTATTCACAGGAAGATACTCCGCCTGGAAACTGGGTGGAATTTACCGACCGTACAACCGGCACAACATTGATATTCGACACTGTTGTCGGAGGCGGCAACACAACCGTGTCCGTGACGCCGGGCGGCCCGCTTATGCCGAAGGAGTTGAGACTTGTGCCTTCGGATATGGTTTACGAAATAAACACGACGGCCGTATTCCAGGACATGATCCAAATTGCCATCAAATACGATGACACAGAACTGACCGAGCCGCAGGAAAACGCCCTGAAGCTCAGATGCTATGAACCGTCAACTGATGAATGGTTAGATATAACCACTGACAGGGATATAAAAAATAACATCATCTATGGCAAAAGCCGTCATCTGTCATTCTTCGCAGTAGCTTTCACGCTCTGAGCGCAACAGCCGTGTGAGATGGGCTTTAATCCGCCGAAATACGATTAATTTCCTTCCGCAGGAATAACCAGATCCATCCGTGGCGTTCGGACTCCGCCGGCAGTTTCGAATAAAGTTCGGTCATGCGATCGCTAACCTCCTGCTGTTCTTTCTCGATCTGCTCGATTTGTTCCTTTGTGCGTGCCTGGTCCTTTACGAACAATTTTTCTGACAGCGTTCTGTAATGCTCCTCGAACTTATCCAGCTCCTTTCGGATTTCTGCATGTTCGGCCTTCTGCTCGGGCGTTGGCTCGGGCAAGTTGGGTTCCTGGACGGCTAAATCACCCACGAGCAAATCGAGACGGCCGTCTTCGTTCCAATCTGTAACACATATCCTTGAGCGGCTTCCACGGCGAACTTCCCTGGGGGGATGCTGGTAGGGTATTTTCTCGACAGGCGGAACGAGTTGGACGGCTGAAGCTAATTCTGAAGATTTGGTAGTTCCTGTGTTTTGGTAAAGCGAAACGCTGCCGTCGTCGGCGCCGACGAGCAGGTCGAGGTCTCCGTCGCCGTCCCAGTCGGCGGTAAAGGGTGCAGCGCTTCTTTCGACATCAATGGCTTGACCGCCCGCTTGGATATGTTTTTCCCTGCCGAAGACATAAGACTCAGGCGTTCCCTCGTTTTGGACCAGATAAACATTACCGGTTACGGTTCCGATGATAAGGTCATAGTCGCCGTCACTGTCCCAGTCGGCGGCATGGGCGGCCGAAGCTGTGCCGGTAATCCCGATGGGCCTTTCGGGCGTACTTTCAAGCCGCTGGCCGTGATAGTTGACAAACGTCCCATCGGGTGTGTGCTCGAATTTAGCGTACCCGGCAATCAGAAGCCCCTCAGGCGGATCCTGGTCCCATGGATTGAACATTGTTTGCTTGCGAATCCCTCCGCCGATATTGATAAATTTGCCGTCCTTGTCCTTGATCATCTCAGGGGCGGTGAATGAATGGTTCTCCGTACCTCGGAACAGGAAAATCTCGCCGGGCCAGGAGCCGGAGATGATATCAGCATGTCCGTCGTTATTAATGTCCACAACATGCGGACCGAATCCGATACATCAGCCGCTCGGGACACGCCCGTCTTCTTTGCCTTCCTTGAATTTCACCCCGGCGGCCAGCTTAGGCTCCGAATTCGTGCCCTCGTTGCGGTATATCCACAGCAGTCCGTCTTTGAACTGGCCTACCAGCAGATCTTTGAGGCCGTCGCCGTCGAAATCACATACAAACGGTGCAGCGTGGCCTATTTCCGTCGTGTCGATAGGCTTGCCAGCCGCTTCAAGCCGGACTGGAGGCTCCAGTTCATTTGACAGCGGTGTGCTATCTGTCAAAATCAATCCGGTCAATACCAGAACAAGTGCCCTTAACATAGTAAGTTCTGCCTTCAAGAGTTATTGACTTATCGAAAAGAAAGTTCTTTTCAAGTATAAAACATGACTTATACAAAGTAATAGACGTCAACAATTAAAGAATAGTTACTGTAATTTTTCGAAAAATGCAGAAAAATATGATAGTCGTACTGTTTGCATTTTGACTATAGAAAAAAGAATCCCTCTACAAAGTAGAGAATTACTTGTTTACAATATAGTTATCGTACATGCTTTGGCCGACATAGATTTCTTGCTCTTGGAAATGAATCAGCCGCACTGGGTGTATCGGAAACAGCAGGTCAGGTGGTCGTTGATCATGCCCGCCGACTGCATGAAGTCGTAGCAGATTGTTGAGCCGACGAACTTGAAGCCTCGTTTTTTGAGGGCCTTGCTCATGGCGTCCGATTCTGGTGACGTAGCGGGGATTTCTTTGAGGCTTTTCCAATGGTTGCGGATAGGAACTCCGTCAACAAATTGCCAGATGTAGGCATCGAAAGAGCCGAATTCGGCCTGAATTTCCAGAAAGGCACGTGCGTTGGTTACGGCGGATTCGACTTTAAGCCGGTTGCGAACGATGCCGGGATTGTTCAGCAGTGAGGTGATTTTGCGTTTGTTGTAACGAGCGATTTTAGCCGGGTCGAAATTATCAAAAGTTTTACGGTAATTTTCACGTTTATTCAGGATGGTCTGCCAGCTCAGGCCCGCCTGGGCGTTATCGAGCATAAGCAATTCGAACAGCTTACGGTCATCATGTACCGGCACGCCCCATTCGGTGTCATGGTATTCGATCATGAGTTTGTTTTCGCCGGGCCAGTCGCAGCTTTTTTTCATGGGTCATTCTCCAATAAATGAATCTTTGCCGGATCATACTATCTGGGCTTCGAATTTGTTGAGTTGGCAGAAGTCTTTCATTTGGTGTGCGTAGTCGCCGTAGAAGAATATCTGGTGGAAGCCGGGGAAGCTGAGGACTTCGGAGTCACCGTCGAATTTGACCTTGACCGAGACGACACAACCGCCGGACGGCGGAACATCCATGTTCTCCAGCACAGAACCGGCTGAAATCAGCACCTTCGAGGGCGAGCTGCCATCTGCTTTGCCCGGCAGCACATCGATGCTTGTCACCCGCTGGCCTATCTGCCAGAGCGTTCGCGGCACGGCGTCCCGGTTTCCGTGATGGTGCATCAGGTCGAACGGCTCGGGGCCGGTGCCGAAACCGTTGAGCTTTGTGGGGCACGAGCAGTGCGCGCCGATAATCGAATCGTCCGCGGTATCGGCCACGGGGTCCTGCTGGAAGCCTGGCCTGTCGAACAAATACTGCGTGATGAGATGCGAGACGACCGCGCCGTAGTCGGCTTCGCAGGCTGCCGGGATGCCGTCGTCATTCATCCGCGACCAGGCGATGCAGGGCAGGCTCACCTTGATCTGGCCCAGGGCGCCGAGGCAGTCCATAGTGATGGCATCGGCCTGCTCGGCCTCCAGAATCCTGCCGGCCACGTAGTAGCTTTTAACGCCGTTGATAACATCCTGACGGGTCGCGCCCGTTACCTTCCGCGCCCGGCGGAGATAATCGTCGGCCATCGCTAATATATCCTTACTGTCGGCAGTCTTGTTATACTGCTCTATGAACGTCCCGGCCGGCACGACTTGCATCGTAATTCCCGTATCGGCCAAAGGTGCTTCGGAGCGGTCCCCGCCTTTTATCACGACGCAGCGGGTTCGCCGCATCCTGGCCGAGGCACAGAGCATCTTCATGCCGTAGGCGGCCTGGCTGAAATCGTTCGTCGAATAAATCACGCAGCCGGGTGTCTCAGCCAGGTTGATTGTGTTGGTCGTGAAAGACGTGCCTAATGGGGAATAAATAATCGAAGGAATCGTGCTTTGAGCGACTTTTTCAGCGCTCGGCCAGGAATGTTGCTGGCGATCCATCATGACCAGCATCAGGCCGTCCGCCTTTTGGGCTTCTGCCTCAGCGATCCAGCCTTCGGCCTCAGCGAGACTATAAAGTGGTTCGCTGCGAAGATCGAACTTTGCCCCGAGCTTTTCGGCTGTGCCTGTCATTTTCTCGCTGTACATTTTCCGGGCGGCCTTCCCGTCATATACGGCCCCCGGCCAGAGCATGCCGTAATCTTCTTTTCGCCGGACAAAGGCGGCTTTGATGGTCGGCACGTATTTCGACGCCGGACCGCACGGGCGGATGGGATTCTGTGTTACCATGGGTTCTTTGACAAGAGAATTACAGCCTTGCAAAAGAACGGAACCGGCCACAACTCCTGCCGAACCGCGGATAAACTCACGACGGCTGAGATTATGATTGCAGTTGCATTTTAAGGGGCATCTTCCGGAACTCATCGTCATCTCCTGGAAAAAACATTTCGACCAATGGTGTGCCCGCCGTAAGGTGTCCCCAAGGGAGTGCACACCCTGTTTAAAACTGTGCAGGATATGATATGGAGCGTCGAACAGAATTGCAAGGATACAATCCTGTAATCATCGTAGTGGTTGCTATTGCTCTGTCTACTGTATCGGTACCGGCCAGAAGACAGTGTCGCCGTTGTCGCCCCACGTTCGGATGTTGCCGCTTCTATCTTTGCCGAATTCGCCGCCGTCATCAGTGAAATTGAAACCGACGCTGTAGAGGATAAAATCATCCCCTGTTTTTTTGTAGACCAGGGGCTTGTCGCTCCATGGGTCCATAGGCAACTCGTTCAGGAATCCGGCAGTGACCAGTTCTCCGAGGCTTGCCGGATATTGATCCTTCACAAGCCGCCATCGCAGAATCGCCAGTATCGCCACTGTTGCTTCGTGGTATATTTTGCCCCTATATGCGATTTCAGAGATTCTGGCCGTAGCGGGCATGAAAATTTGAATCAGAAAGAACCTTTGGTTTTGCCATGATTCGTACATTATCTCTTCAGCCGTTTTGAGATCAGACACATGCCTTTGATAAGGAGTCATCCTGGCAACCTCGCTATGCAGGGCGTATATTTCATTAGCCTTTGCTATCGTCGAATTGCGTCTTGCATGGGTCATACTCGCCGCCGTGTAGAGCGGCATGAATAATCGCTTATTTCTTTCATCAAGGCCGGATGGATTCCAATCTGTAAACTCGTCCCACGAACCGGGTATTAAATGGCCGCCGCCGGGCCCTCCATCGGTGAACGATCGCTGAACAATATCCATAAAAGCCAGTCTCTCCCCTTCCATATTTATCAGCGGGTAGCCTCCGGGATAAATCTGCGACATCTGCTCCTGCAAGTGCTGCAGCTCGGGGGCAGAAATCTTTTGGTCGGCTAAGAGACTCAGTATATCAGCATGGCCGAGGCCGCTAATCGACATGCCCACCAATTGCTCGACGAGTTTTCCCTTGCCCTGCCAATGCCCGGCGGCGCGGGCAATAGCGAGACAGTCCTCAATGCTCTGCTGTAGTCGTCCCTGGTCCCTGTCGATGCGCGAGCGCCAACCTACCATTTTTGCCAAATCCTTCTGGATATTCAGAGGCGGCAGGAGAATATTAAAGACCGATTTGCTTTCATCATTGGGACCATAAGTGTAAGGCCGGTAGCAGTACGACTTGGCACTGCCGGCGAGAAATTCCTGCCATGCAGCTTCGTTCTGCCTGATCCAGGGACCTATATATTCAAGTTCCATGTCTGTAAGTTCTCCCCGATAATCCTTCGGGAGGTTCAAAAATCGCTTGCTGGCCTCATGGAGCACCGCGACCGAAACGGCTTGAATAAAATTCGGAGGAATTTTGCCTTCCTTTAACCAGCTTTTCAGCTTATCGGCCGGAAATCCGGGTTGCGTCTGAACCGGCAGGATTCCACGTGGATGAGGATTCAATAGCTCAGCATCATTGTTAAGATACCTGAGAACATGTTCCGTCATTCGGTAAAATGTCGTGGCATACCAATCGTTGTTATTCTGATGGACGATCTTGGGAAATGGTACCAAATCATACTCGAAGCATTTGAGAATGACTGATTGTTGTTCGGGATTGATATTGTCCCAGTACTTCCGGTTCTTCTCGAACCAGGCCTGAATCTGCTGCTGGTTATCCCGTAACTGGTCTTTCAGCCGCAGCGCATCTTCGCGTGCTTTCCCGTTACTCCTGTATGAAATCAACTGTTTGACGATCGGGCTTTGGGGTACATACAATTCGATTGCCCTCTCGTAATGAGGCCAGGCATTATCCTGGTTGCGGACCTGCGGCTGATTCAACTGGTTAAGCAATTTGACATAATCCACGCGGATCGTCGGCTCGCCGAAGGAAAACCAGATTGTATAAAAGATGAAGCACACAATTAACACGCCAATGGCCTGGAATGTCCTCGCTACGATGGTTCGCCAGAGCGGCCGGCAGCGTTTCTTGGCCCGACGTAAAAGTATCGCAAGCAGCTTAAGGTCGCCGAAGTCGGACAAAAGCTGCCTGGCTTTTTGCTCTTTTTCCTCGACGGTCTTGCAGTCTTTCAACTCATCCTCAAAATGCGCCTTCAGCTCGGCCTCGACATCATCCCGAACCTTC
>Ga0154684_1175_pt1 | contig 16371 bp, 15 predicted proteins | sample Rifle2008BG13ft_FD_116113 | JGI IMG/M metagenome (GOLD analysis project Ga0154684, IMG submission 116113) | Planctomycetes bacterium RBG_13_50_24 | reverse complement strand
ATCAGGTCTCGACGGGAAATCCTGTATAAACTTTTGATGAATGATTTGAGAGGACAAAATGCCTATAAGAGCCATGCTGTCAATCTCACTCAGGTCACCAACTGTCTGAGCTTTTCGTAATAGTTTCGTTACCTTGCCAGCATCAAACAAACCGGCTCCACTCAGCGACCGGGCCGATAACGCCTCCTTCGTATATTCAGCAGTCTTGTCATTGAGAAGACTTTGCTTTATAGGCGCACGGTAAGGATGCTTCGGACGGAAAATAATCTCCTTGGGCAGGATTCCTTCGAAAGCTTTCTTGAGAATATGTTTTTCATTCATGCCCATTATTTTCCATTTGGAAGGCATCCGGGCCATGAAATCAATAACACGAAAATCCAGAAATGGCAGTCTTATCTCCACTGAATGAGCCATAGCGACGCGGTCCCCCTGCGACGACAGAAGATAATTGCTCAGGAAAATTGCCATCTCCAGGTACTGCGCTCGTGAAAGATCATCCGCCTTCTTATAAGCTTCCGGCAGACTTTCCCGGACCTGCTGATAGCCATCGTATAGTCCAATGGCCCCGGCCAACTCCTTCGAGAAGAACGTCTTGATTCTGCTGGTACTGTCCCACCGGATAAAATGTGAAAAGAGCGGATCATCAATTTTATCAAGGCCTTTGGCAAAAAATGATTGCAGCGTACGTTTGAGCCTCGGATCGCGGAATATATACAGATAAAGCTGGCCGACAAGCTCGGCCCGTCTTTGCGAGCTTGGATATCTCGCCAGAAATCTCCTGATTTTTGCCTCCTTAAAAATGTTGTAACCACCAAAGACTTCATCTGCTCCTTCGCCGGTAATAACAACCTTATAGCCACTCCTGTGTACAACATCCGAAAGCAAAAATAACGGAACCGGCCCGGTCCTCAAAAGCGGCTTTTCGCAGTGCCACAGGCAATCCGGAAGTGAAGCTCCGATACGCTCGTTTGTTGCTTTAATATCGGTGTGATTGACATTCAAATGCCGCACCATCAAACTTTGGTGTACGCCTTCATCAAATCCAGCAGTATCAAAACGTATCCCGAACGTCCGGACGTCCTTATTGAAGTTTCTCACCACCAAAGCAGTAGTCCCTGAGGAATCGAGCCCGCCGCTGAGGTAGCAGCCAACGGGGACATCCGCCCGCAAGCGAATCCTGACTGCGTCCTGCAGCAGTTCCTGAACACGCCGGCAAATTTCCTGTGGAGATAAATCTGACTGTTCGGCACGAGAATACAAAGGAATATCCCAGTATTTCCTGATGGTGACCTTGCCGCCAGATGCCTTAAGATAATGTCCGGGCGGCAATTCATATATATCCTTGAAAACCGTTCCCGGCGTTAAAGTAGTCCAGAAGGTAAAAATTTGGTCCATCGCTATCGGATCAATCCGGCGAGAGACATTTTTATTCGCAAAAATCGCTTTGATTTCGGAACCAAAAATCAAGTTGTTATTGAGAATAGTATAATATAATGGTCGAATGCCGATCCGGTCCCGCGCAAGGAACAATTCTTTTTTCTTCGCATCCCAGATCGCCATTGCCCATTGGCCATTCATACGAGCCAGACAGTTGGGTCCATCTTCCTCGTAAAGATGGACAATAACCTCCGTATCCGTGGTGGTATAGAAGCGGTGCCCTTTTCGCAGCAGCTCTTCTTTCAACTCCGGGTAGTTGAAAACTTCGCCGTTATAGATAATCCAGAGACTCTCATCCTCATTGTGGATGGGCTGAACACCTTTGGATAAATCGATGATGCTCAATCGAGCGTGCCCCAGGCCCACATAGTCGTCGAGATAAATCCCGGTCTCATCCGGCCCGCGATGGCAAATAAAACCTATCATGCTCTTTATAGAATCCAAAGAGACATGGCCCGGACCGTCTATATGGCAGATACCAGCTATTCCACACATAATTAATAATGAGCCGCTTTGAAAAACAGCTCCCTCAAATTCCCCGTGAAACTATACTTCCGTAGCGGAACTCGCATTCAGTTTCCGGTCAATGAACCGGGCAATATTCTGCAAGCTATCCATGTTGTCCGGCACAAGCTCATCATCCTCTACACTTAAACCAAAAGTCTCTTCGAGGAAGAAAACCAGCTCTAAAATCCCGGTGGAATCGATGATGCCCTCCTCCATAAATGAAGTGTCATTTTTGAGCGATTCACCGTCTCCGAAAAGAAAATTTTCTACTACGAATTCCCTGACTATAACAGAATTGTCCATATTACCCTCTTACCATATTGTGTTTTCAATTAAGAAACCGTTGTAAACTTTACAAATAAACGTACAGATGTCCAGAAAAATTCTCTCTGCTTATTCTTCATTACCCTCTTCCTCATGCTGTTTCGTATCGGTCGATTTCCATGCCTTTTGAATAAGGCCGGACAAGTTTCTCGCCGGATTGCCCCCGACAAAAGCTCCGGCGGGGACATCTTTCTGCACTACCGAACCGGCACTTATTATGGCGTTGTCCCCTATCTCCACTCCAAATAGAACTATCGAGCCTGTACTTATCCATACGTTGTTTCCGATCGTGGTTTTCTGCCTCTGCTTTGCAGCCTGTGGCGGAACCGGGTGCCTTGGCCCGAGAATCTTAACGTAGGGACCGGTAGACAGCTCATCGCCGATTTCAACCGGACCCATAACGACATTGTTGAGCCCGAACCAGCATTCTTTCCCGACCGTTATGTCACCGAGATCGGTGTTCCACACATTAAAATCCTCAGCAATGGTTCTCTCGCCGACACGAGCACGATAAGGGGCCGAACGGTCGAACCTGAATCTGTAGCCAAATTCCACAAATTTTCCCTTTTCGATATATCTGCACCTGTTGTAGCGGCGAACGATTTTCCAGCATATTCTCTTGGCTATCACCTTCACAAAAGTGGGTGTCATGAACTCTACGGTTTTGTACAGCGTGCTGTTCTTAATGTTTCCCATCGCCAACTCTCGTCACTATTTCACCGAATCAGTTTCTTGATTTAGACAACTCATTTAGAAACGTGGAAATGCGTGCCGCAACAATATCTGTACACGGCTGCCGTTCCTGCGGAACAAAAGACTTCAACTGCTTCATTTTAATCGGCACATCCTCCGCTCCATAAGCTACTAACAAGTAGCCGAGCTGCTCGAACTTTTTTGCAATAGCAAGTTGGTGATTATTCACAACTTCGCCATATTTTTTCAATCTCGGCATAACAAGTAAGGGCTTTCTGTGATCCAGCGCCATTGTTATTGTGCCCATACCTGCGTGGCTGATAATGCTGTTCGCTTCGGTAAAATATTGGTTGAATACAGCTTTCTCCACCGACCGAGTCGCATCAAAGTTCTTCGGGCAATAAGAAGTATCTCCAATCTGAGCGACAATCTTATCATCAAACCCGTTTATTCCGGCTGCCTGGTCAACAGCTTTAACTAAACGGTCAAATGGAAATTGTGTTCCAACGGTCAGGAAAATCATACTACCGTTCCAACAAATTCAACCTTTTTGTACCTATCGGCAAGCTCCGGCCATTGCACCAGGAATAAATCCGCAATGTAACGAACCATTCTTCCCGACAACGAGATTCGCTCCACGTTGGTAATACTGTCAATCCATATGACTTTTGCGCCGATCATTTTGCTGAGGAAACACAACATACAACCGGCCGCTGCTCCTGTGCTGATTACAACATCGGGCCTTTCCTTTAAAACAATACGGCCACATCGCAGCAATACAGTGATAACCCGTATAGGATGCTGTCTGTTGCACTCTCCGACAACATAGACTTCGCCTAACTCGCTCAGGTTATTCCGCACAACTCCTGTTGTCGTAACGCAGAATGTTTCGTATCCGTTCCAACCGGCGGCCAACTTGAGCAATTGAGATATATGACCTCCCGCCGAAGCAGCTAAACATATCCTCATACTTAAGTTTCTCCTACCAAATGCCCCTTCGTCTTTGAATAGGCCTGTACAGAATTTGAGGCCAAAATAACGGATTAATTCGAAGGATTTCGGTCAACAGTTCCGAACGGAGCCTACGCTTTGCACGATTCTTAAGATTCTTGAGATCGGAATGATATTGGTCCTGATACAGCTTAGTTGACATATCTGTCTTGAGAAGATCGCACCTCCGATTCACTTCTCTAACCAGCATCTTCTTCCTATCACCCGTAACAAAAAGAGGGTGATGTTCTTCATTTAATATAATAGGGACATACTCCCAATGTACGACATCTCTACCGGAAATAGTCAAGCTGAGAATAATCGACCATCTGGTATCTTCTATAACACTATCAAAAATAAAGTGCCCCATACTATAAGCTACAAGTCTTCCATCTCGATGTTCAATCCCCTGAACAACGTGTGGATGGTGGCCGATAACCAGTGTTGCGCCAGCATTGATAAACTCCTGTGCGATTTGTCTTTGCTCGAAACTTGGACGATCTATGAATTCATCGCCCCAATGAACAGAAACAATCACGACTCTATCGTTTAAATAAAGCGACTTGATCGTCTCAATTGTTTCATCGAGGTTGCTGCCGCCATTGAACGCATATTTTTCTTCACTAAAGCAGACGCCAATCACACTTATTGAATGACCTGAGCATTCGATTTCCGCAATCTGTGCCCCTGGCTCAAACGTCCCATCCCGACCAGACCCAACTGTTTTGATTCCAGCGTTATGAAGCTGGTCTACTGTATCACGTGCAGCGCCATAGCCATGCTCGAGTATATGATTATTTGCAACATGAGCCACCGTGATTCCCCAATCGGCCAAGTACCCGGCACATTCGGGACGACCACGCATTTGAATGCTGCGCAATGTGTGATCAGCTCTGCCGACGTCAGACAATACACACTCCACATTGCCCATAACCAATTCGTGCGAACGAAGTAACTCGACAATTTCTGAACAGAGAAAATTCTCTTTTAGCCTCTCCAGAGAAGATGCGACACCATGGCCAATGGCATAGAAGGAGTCACCACACATTATGTCGCCCACACATGCTATTTTAGTAGTATTAGCCAAGTACCTCACCCAAAACTTTTCTTACAATCATTCCGACTTGCCATAATTTAAGTTGTTATGTCATTCCAGGTTTTCCGGCACTGCCCGGCCTGAACGGTTTTGACCTGTTCAGGCTTTTGTTCCAACAGTTCGTCCAGAAGTACTTTTGCCTTCCTTGCCCAAGTATCTTGCTGAACTTTATTTCTTCTGGCTGCAACACGCTGGGGATTATCCTCCTGTAAGGCTTTTTTAATACACAGAGCAAATTCTTCCGGCGTTTCCGCACGGTAGGTCACATCAAGATATTCCTTTATTTGTGTAAAAACAGGGGTGCATACAAAAGGTTTGCCCAGTGCCAGATATTCTTTGGCCTTGATGGGATTCGCCGCCTCTGTCCAGCGATTCCTGACCCAGGGAAGTATCGCAACATTGAAGCGTTTGCCATAGCGAGGAATCTGTTCGTAGTCCTTCTTGCCCAGCATCCAAACATTGTTTTTAGCCTGCAGAGCCGAGCATCCCGGTGATATTGCACCTATGTAAACAAAGGACATCTCAGGGAGAAGATCAGCGATTTTCTCAGCCAGAGAAATATCAAAACTCTGGGAATTTGTCGAACCAAAGTAGCCTATGATGGGTCCTGGAATCTCAGCTATATCCTGAAGTACATTATTGCTGGCTTCTTCAGAAGCAAACAACTCGAAGTCAACACCGTGATCAAGGTAGAAAGCATTTCTGCATTGTTTAGATTCCGTATCGTATAATTCCTTACTGGCATAGTAAGTCATGTCCGCGTTGGCTTTGAGCTTTTGATCATATTTCACGATTGTGTCTACATCTAAGCCAGACTCTTCCTCAAAGCGATCCGTTCTTTGGTACATGAGCTTACTTTTTTTCATCTTAAGTGCTACATCACATGCAGCAGGACAAGCCACTATAACGATGGGATTACTAATGCCCAATTTTCGTATCACTCGCCACACCTGAAATCGCAGGAGTAAATCGTTCAGCGGTTTTGCCCACCAGATATGGTGTACCGGCAAAGAAAAAGGGCTATACACCCAGAAGCCATTTTCGGTTCTTTTAAGGCCTGTGAATATGCTCTTTGTTTTCCGAACAAGTCTGTGTAAAAACCTTTTATCTTTGCCAAAATTGAACTTCTTCATGACGATGGAATTGATGTAGAGTGTTCTGCCGATTTCCGTAAAATGCTTCATTAGTTGTAAATCGATATGCGCATGGTAATGATACCACCAATCAACTCCGCCGAAACAAACAAATGACAATTTTTCATCGTAATTATTTTTCATTGCCAACCTTCTGAATCCTTTTCAAATGCTCTGTCTGAGATTCTTCAATACACTTCATATCCTTAATTATTCGTGCAGGATTGCCTGCTGCTATAACAAATGGAGGAATGCTTTTTGTCACAACACTTCCGGCCCCGATAATGCTCCCTTTTCCAATAGTAACTCCACCAATGATAATACAGTTAATCCCAATCCAAACGTCGTCTTCAATAATAATTGGCTGAGTGCCGCCTTCTGTGTTGATTCGGTTAGCTGTATTGTCGAAGGACAGGTCGTGGCCGTGACCATCAAAAATTTGCGTATTAGCTGCTATTAAGCAATTTTCACCTATTTTTATATGTTCACAAGCATGTATACAGGTTCCATGAATCCTTGTGTTTTTGCCGATATGAATTTTCGCTCCGTTTCTATCGGCGTACAACTTTACCGGAGAGTGCATATTAACATGGTATTCACGGTTACAGGAATTCAAGGTTACATTATCTTCAATAGCCACAGAAGCATTACCTCGAATATCAATCAAAGGCATCCCAATCAGCTTTAACCCTGAGCCGACATGTAAGCCTTTTTTCCTTCTGAGAAATATTATGTAAACATATCGCACAAGAGCCAGATACAAGTGATAGAAAGGACTCCGTAGCAATTTTTGAATTACAGGTTCCTTCATTGAAATCATTATCCAGATTAGCCTAATTCGATGAATCTATTTTTGAAACTATCGGTTTTATTTTACCGCCTGATGTTCTCTGGACGGCGTCCACTTTTCTAAAGTCGAATTTTAGATTGCTCGGCAAATGTTTGGCCAACCGCTTTTCGAACTCGCTCAAATATTCCGACGAGCATTGTTCACTTGGCACGTATTCAATAATAATATGGTCTAAGGAATCCTGGATTACTTGGCTTTCTATAAAATGATCAGCGCCACAGATAACGTAGATCAGATGCGTGACAATACTTGCTCCCAACAATTCTCCTGATGGTGTCCTTATTACATCTCCCTCTCTCCCAAATATTGATTGGATCAACGGAAAATCTCTGCCACAGGAACACGACGTCTCTGATATCATGGAAACGTCCCCTGTGTCATACCTTATCAAAGGCATGGCTGTATTCCAGAATCCAGTTGCAATAATCCTACAGCGTCCAGCCGCAGACCCACTCTCGATAGGAATCAACTCTGTCAGTCCATATTCCGGTACTATATGATAGCTGCCTTGCTCGCATGTGTGAATATAGCACACACGTTCAGCAGCTCCATAAAAATCAAACACTTTACACCCAAACGCCTTAGCGATAGTCTCCTTGTGCGATTCATATAGGGTTTCCGCGGTCAACAAAGCTGATTTCAACTTCAAATCAAGGCCGTAGTCCAAGCATGTTTTAGCCACAGGGTAAACCGAAGAGGGAAATCCATAAATCGCTTTAACATTATATTTCTTCATCGCTTCGATGTATTCTTTGGCGGTTTCCACCGAAAGATGATATGTGGACAAATGCAATTCCTTCATGACCGGATCATAAACATAGAGCTGTTTCCTTTTCCGGCCAGGCTCAGCAATTATCCTGCCTTTAAGATAAGCACATTTATCATGAAAATCTATTCCAGCCCAATCCCACTGCCGGCGAACAAAAGCATGTTCGTTACCAATAGAGAACAGAGTTCTGTAGATCGGCATTGGAGTGCCTGTAGTTCCACTGGTACTGACTTTTCTCAGCATCCACATTGGATATTTAGTGGAAATAATCGAACTACCTGCCTGTAATACATCTTTTTTTGTAAGAATGGGAAACTTTTTTATGTCTTCCAGTGTCCTTATACCGTCCGGGCGTACGCCGTGCTCGTCCATTAGCTTTCTATAGTAAGGAACAGTATTATAGCAGTGAGACACTATTTGTTTGAGGCGATTTAACTGCAGTTCCTGCAGCGCGTTCCTGTCAAACCATTGCGACTTGGCTAATTTTCTTCGGCGCAGCCAAAAAGGCCCGACATAACGCTTAACGATTAGATGCATTGCTCCCGTTGCTATAACTTTGAGATTCATTTTTGATCACCTTCGTCTGGCAGATTAATACGTTCATAACGCTATCTAATGTCGTCAATTATATATGCGACAGTCCTGCCAGCAGACTATTTGTTTTCCTTTAGTAGATGCTCGACCAAGGAGAATTTTGCAGTGATAGACCGGTTAGAATGCATGATTATTTCTATAGGATTCGATTGTCCCGATAGTTCGCCCGACCAGCCTGCAAACTCGTATCCAGGATCAGCTACAGCTCTTAGCCCGACTCTGTCACCAAGAGTATAAGCCGCCTTATCCGGAACCTTAGCCACCGTTCCACCAGAAGCGTCAATTGTCAGCTTGGGAGCCATTGTCCAGACAGGAGGATAATCATCACGATAGACATCCCACATACTCCTGACAAATTTAGATGTCTCCGTCCAGTCTAATTCTACTTTCTTATAACGATCTTTATAATCAAACAAGGCATCATGGTTCCAAAGATTCTTCACTCCCATAATATGCATAGCAAGAACTATTCCACTATAGGCGTGACCAATGACTTGTCTATATGTTGTTGCCCAATATTTATTAATGTACCTACGGTCATAAAGCTGCACTTTCCCCCACTCAGGAAGACCAATATCTTCTATTTTATACGATATTTTTTCGGCATCTCTGGAATCCGGTTTCCACTCCGGACTATGGGTCATGTCCACATCCGATTGCGAGACATAAAATGTCATTTCATCCTCTTCGAATCGGATCAGATCAGGCGGAGGATTGCCGGGGCCGTATGGATCTGTATATAAGTAATCTCCCGATTTCTTTCCGATATTCTTCATATCGGGATCGTTGAGCATAAGTCCGGCAAACAGAATCGGGAATTTACGTCCAGAGTCCTGTAGCCAGTTCTCTCGCCCTCCATCCTGAATAACTCCATAATTATCAATTCCTACTTGAATGAAACGGACAAGCAATGTCTCTTTTTTCTGGTCGTCAAAATTAAGGTTCAACATCAATGCAGCAATGCCAACCTGAGTGATCACTTCTCTGTCATAATTAGGCATATTGTCAACCGGATGATGACTACGGCCCGGCCAACCTGGAATATGGTCTAACCATGGCCGTTCATAATAACGTTCTACTGTTGAAAGAGCAGGTGTATTCGGCACAGGTTTTAGACTCGCGAGCAAGTTGTAGCTCAATTGGCTTGTATGAAATCTAATCGTCTTATCAGTGCCGGAGTATGAAGGTCTGAAGCTTCCCTCTGGAGCAGAACTGCCAAGAATTGTTAGAACCGCTGCCGTCTTTAATTGTGTACTTCCGTTTGCTTCCGCAGTGCTTACAGTGGAAACCAAAGAACAATTGGGTTGGAGAACTAATGGACTACTTTCAGAGAGAACCCGTCCATTGGGCCGAGCAACATTTAGACTCGGATCATAGTCTTCCGCCCTTGCATATCTTTCATACATTGCACTATCATAGCCCTGCCTCCGATCAAGTCTCGGCGATGGATTTACCATAGAACCATTTATTATTCGACCATTTACCTCAACAGAAGCCGGATCTATCTTTATTATGGTTACCGGCCCAACAACCCAATAATCGCCGTTTGCGAATTGACCTACTGAATAATCTTTGTTGAATGTCCATGTAATGCCGAATTGTGAAATCTGGCTTTTCTGAACATCGCCGCTCAATGGCTGAGCAAGGCACAACAGCATAACAGCAATCAGCCAGCAACTTTTTAGCGCACATGGTAGTGGATTTTTTGCCTTGTGGTTCATGATTTTGTCCTTTTCTTGTCCGCTCATAATAATGATATTTACTTTATGAATTGTCTGCCAATCCACAAATAGCCCTTACCAGGGAGCCACGTAACAAAGTGTAGTCGCATGTGAAACTCGAAAGGAAACCAGCGATTTGGAGTTATCACAAACCATTTTTTTCCATTCGCATAATATCAGCCGCCATTTTTTTGTCTCTCAAAGTTGCCCATATGCTCTATTACAGCATTACTATACACAACATCAAAACTCTTGTCCGGCCAGGATAATTTGCAGACATCTCAAACAACCACCTTAATTTCAGGGTAGCTCTCTTTGATTATAGATATATGCTCAGCGGAAATATTCACGGCGGAAAGATTATTCTTCCATTGATATATATATATCAACAAACTGAAGCTCTTCGCCGCTGTTCGGATTTACTTCCGCCCCGACGTCAAGCACCTGAGTCTCCTTCGTTGGTCTCATAATTTCATTGAACAGGGCCAGCTTGCGAGCCCGACTTATCTGCGATAGTTTTGAAAATACACTCATTTTTCAGTCAGATTTCCTCAGTAAGATAGTTAGGCGTATTTTCTTTGAGTATTCAATGCATATCATGCAAAATTGTTTCTATGAGTTAGCCTGGCCAAAAAGTGCATTCACAACGCCAGTGGAATAGGCCTTCATTTTGACGGTAGCTTCATTGCGTGCAGCCGGGCGCACGAACGCCGTAACCAGCCATACCGGAAGACGAATAGCAAAAAACAACGCTACAAGAAAACGCCCAATAAGATATTCCGGCCAGCTATAGTGTTTTTTCATGAATTTGAGAATGCTCAGCCTCAACTGAACTATCATAGCAACACGTTTTTGCGAGGTACTCTGACCGCCAAAATGAATAATCTCACCAACCGGAGCAAACATGACTTTCCAGCCTTCCTCACGGAATCGATAACACCAGTCGGTTTCTTCACAATACATAAAGAATCGTTCATCCATCACACCAACCTGCTCAACCGCTTCTCGCCTGACGAGCATAAAGCAGCCCGTCACAACATTTACCTGGCGTACATCATTTCTGTCCCACCAGGTCATTTGCTCACGCCCGAAGAATTTGTTCTTTGGGAATAGTTTGTACAGATACGTGCTCGATAACAACATATTCAATATCGAGGGGAACATAAAACACGTCCGCTGTAAGGTTCGATCAGAATTTAATACCCTGCAACCGGTCACTGCTACCTCCGGATTCGCATCGGCGAAGCGCACTGTGTTAGCTATAGCATTATCCAAAACAACCGTATCACTATTAAGCAGGAGCACATATCTTCCTTTAGCAATAGCCATGCCCTGGTTATTAGCAGCAGCAAAACCCCGATTGTTGGAATTTTCTATTAGAATTACCTGCCGGAAGTCATTCTTCACCATTTCAGCCGATCCGTCGGTCGAGGCGTTATCGATGACAATAATTTCATAATCAATCTCACCTGCATGTTCATAAACCGAAGAAAGACAATCTCGAAGGAGCCCTTTTGTGTTCCAGTTTACTATGATGACTGATACATCCATTTTTCGTTCACCTACCCGCCGAGATCCAACAATTCTGAAACAGTAAGTACCTGCATACCTTTGTCTGCCGCCATAGCAAGAGCCGCCCTAACAGTCTCAACAACGTATTGGCTCGTATTTTCATTCTTACGGTCGAAATCATGAGCCAATGACACTGCTCCACCTGCCTTTTCCGCCAATTGCGCGACTCTAAGGCTATCGGGCTGCCGGCGCCATGTATCCCCCGAATCTATTGACCAATAGACAACTGGCACTTGCCTTACCAATAAATACAATAGAGATATAATGTTCAACTTGCCATTAGGCGGACGAAACGGATACTTTTTTCGCATGGTTCCCAAAGCAGCGTCAATCGCCGCCCATCCGCGTTTTATATCCGACATTGCTCGAAACGGAGAGACCTTCAAGCTGTGTAAATGATCGTAACCATGAGAACAGATATCATGTCCCTGCTCTGCGATTTGCCTGACAATCGCCTCTCGGCCTGCTATATTTCTGCCAAGCAGAAAAAAGGTCGCCTTTGCTTTGCTCTCAGCAAGTATGTTCAAAATCGCCGGGGTTAAACTGCTACCAGGGCCGTCATCAAAAGTAAGAACCAGTGCTTCGTGTTCTATAGCCCTTCGCTCGAGTAAAATTCGGGCCAGTTGTCCGTATATCCACGGCACACCTACATAGATAAAGATAAGACCGAGGATACCAATTGCGATTGATATTAAGATGGTAATTCTATTTTTCCCTTCTCTTAAACACTATCTTTATGACTTTTTTTACAAACCATTCTGCGCCAATTGCGCTTAATCCATGAATTCAAATTGAGCCATGCCGTCACACGGCTCAGAAGTACATAACAAGCCAGGTTTGCAGACATTGCCATGTTAATAAGAATGGGACATACCCTTGGCGCATAAATACAGACGTTTTCTTCCAGCCAGTAATTAGTTCCAAATTTACTCTTATATAAAGCATGGCCGAAACCGTAATCCATTATGCTTACGTTGGAGTCCCGGCAAAGCTGCTCAAGTACTTTGATCAGAAGTACCATACCGGGACTGCCACGACTCAATCTCGGATCGAAAGAACCGAACTCGGTAAATTGTGTTTTCCCGTACCGAACATCAAACTGGAACGCACATGGCTCGTCACTCACATACAATATATAAGCCCTTAACCAGCCTTTCTGGGCAGCTTTTTCTAACAACTCGCGATTCACCGCGGAGTTAGTAAATCCCACATCAAGATAACGTTTATATGTTGATTCTTCTATCCGACAAGCCACGTCTATCAAATAATTAATGTCACTAACCTCTCGATAGCAGACGATCTTAATCTCAGAGGAACTTATTTTTTCCAATTGTCTGATGTCACGGCGCCATCTGCTTTTGCGAGAATTGGGAATGTTTCTGTAAAACTCTTCCACCGTATCCGGTATATACGTCTGCCAATGCGACTCTACCGGTGCAAAATGACTTCGAATAAAAAAATTCGGCACGGTTTTACAGAGCTTATAAATTGGAGAATCGATTCCAAGATGGTTAAAATATACCAAATCGGCCCGTCCGCGGCGCAGCAAATTCATTAACTCATCAATCAGTACATCGCAAATCTCAGCCGAAGTTCTGCCTATAATACCTCCATATACAATCGACAGACATCTCAAAGTCGGACTAAATAGTGTCTTGTATCCCAATTTGAAGTCTAATTGACGTTTTTCGATTCGACCAATTGTTATCGCTGCCGGATGGCCATCGCATTTCATAACTATGATATGCGGCTGCACATCTTCACCTCTCGTTTTAATTATAGAAAGGTATCTGTCAATGTCGGCATTGGGAACTGGGTGAGGCATGGCACGTTGCATTTGTTCCCATATCGGACGAATAGCCTCGATTTCCTCAATGTTCGTAGCAGTGACGATTTCGCAATCACAACTAAGCTGTGTACGAATGCCTTTTATCATATTGTAAATTCTTTTCTAAGCTCTGCTATCTGTTTTACAAAGGCAACAACCTCGCCAGCCTTCCTTTGATTAAAAGCATGCCCACATAAAGAAAAACGACCAAGAAAATAACCATATCAGCACATACAAGAAAATTTTCGTATTAGTTCTCTATTCAAACTCTCAATGCCGGATTCTTTGACCGCAACAAATTGCGCCAGCGCCTCTTTATCCAACCTACGACACTAAATTTGTTTAGAATATATTTCAAAGCCAAATCCAAAGCCATTGTAGAGCTTTGCAATGCATTAACAAATATCGGATACAAACGTGGCGCAAAGATGTAAACCGAGGCTTCATCCCGACATTGATCCGAATAGAGTCTTTTGTACTCTGCGTCACCAAATCCAAAATCGAACGACTTTACCGTGAGATCGCCACATATACTCTCCAGAAAATTAAGAAACATAACCGTCCCAACGCGGAATTGACTCCACTTAGGATCGAAGCCCGTGTAAAGTCCGAAGTAGGCTTTTCTGTACCTTAAAGCAAGTTCAAACGCGGATGGTTCCTCACCTATGAATAGCACACAAGCCCTTAGCCATCTCCTTTTCGCCGCTAACTGAAGCATATCTCTGATATAGTCGGTATCTACAAATCCGCCATTGAGCTGAGACTGATAAGTCTGCGCTGAAATTCCTGCCATTACATCGATTGCTTCTTGCACTTCTTCTTGTTTGGTATAAGTCACAACTCTAACCTGGTTTGGATAAGCCCTCTTAAGCCGGTTGATGAGCCTGCGAAGATTGCTTCTATTCTTTGGTGAATAACGCTCGTAAAGCTCATCCATCGTATCTGGTATTGATATGCTCCAGTGTTGTTGAGTTCGAGAGAACCAGCCGCGGCAAAGAAATCCGTACTTTGCTACTACCATTCTATAAACATCCGAATCCACCCTCAGATGATTGAAGAAAATCATGTCAACTTCCCGGTCACGCAACATCCTCGATATTTCCACAATGAACAGGGAGTAAACATCACTGTTCGGCTGACCAAAGATACCTCCATATACAACAGATAAGCATTTCAGCTTCGGGCTGAACAAGAGCTTATATCCTAACCTGACATTCAGCGAATGTTGTTCGCAACGACCTATTAACATAGCACGCGGTTCACCGTTTTGTTTCACAAGAATAATATATGGTCGTACGCCATTACTAACTGCCTTGACAGTAGAAAGATATATATCTATGTCTGCGTTGGGCGTGGGGTATGGCTCGCTACGTTGCATTTGCTCCCATATCGGACGGATAGCTTCGATTTCTTCGTAGTTTCTTGCAATGATTGTTTCCCACTCACCGGAAAGCTGTTTGTCAGATTCTTTTTTCATATGTTCTCAACATTCACCCTCTTTTGCTTGAGGTCTCGTAACACTCTTTTAATGCGATGATAAGACGAGCGAATCCACTTGATTTTCCCCAGCCGCCAAGGAACATAATAAGACATAGCTATCAAACACCCTCTGACACCACGACCCGCCACCACCCTGTCAACGATGTAGCTGTCTTTAGCCCAGAACCTTTTGTAGTCAGCCTCTCCGTGTCCAATGTCCATCGACAATACGCCGTTGCTGCATGCATCACGTACAGTACGCATCATGAGAATTTGTCCAATTGACACGGATGATGAGTATTTCAATTTGAATGCTCTGAAGCCGAATTGAAGTCTTTTGTGGGTAATATACACATATTCAAAGGCCGCATCTTCGCCATCAATTTTCATCAACCATACATGTCCAATCCCTGCATGGGCCATTCTCAATAACAGCTTTTGATAAAACGGCTTACCAAGTACGGCAGCGCCACGCCTCTTTAACCAGCTTTGTTCCTCAATAGCAGCAATACGAAGAAGAACATCGGGAGTCACTTCCCTGCCGACGTAGTACTCGACATTCACATCTTCACTTTCAAAAAGACGCCTTTCTCTCCGGAGCAAATTCTGACGCGATTTTGAAGACGCATTTTTCTTAAAGTATTCCTCGAAAGTGCAGCCGAGTTGAACATGACAGCAGGGATTTCTTGACACCGTTCGGCGGAAATATCCTTTTTTTGCCAGCATATCAAGCAAATCATTGGTTGCCATGTCCTCTGAGGAAAGATCCTCGCTATAGTATATGTCAAAAATCCTCATCGATATGATTATATCCGCAATATCCTCAGTAACTGATCGATAGCCCGGATCGAGCAACAGGCCCAGATAAGAAGGTTGACCTGTACTTATTGGCTCGGCTATTTTTACAATCAGAAATTTTCTGATTGCCAGAGGAAATAATGCAACAAGTTTGCTATCGCACCATGCAAGTATAAATAGAGGAGTGCCCTTTATTCTTCCTTCGTCGATAAATGTGCTTATCCAGGGGCGAGATAGAAATGGCGGCGCATCGACTGCACGAGAAAACAGGTCGTCCCAATGTTCACCAAACTCAGAAATACCTTCTGCGTTTTCTACAATTTGTAAACGAACATCTTGGCTTTGTTTGGGATTAAGATCGCTCACTGTTCAGCTCATTAATATAAACAAGTAATCAAAAGTCGTTCTGTTATCCATCATTGACAAGGTACGAAATCAAGAAGCCATTTGAGCGGGGCGATTCTGCACTATAGAGATTCTATTTGGAATCTGCCAATTGAAATTGGGGCTGCATAAGGAGCCGATAATTCCAAATGAACAATAAACAAGTGTCATCAACTGGCCAAAGAAACTAACGGAC
>Ga0154684_1116_pt1 | contig 16382 bp, 15 predicted proteins | sample Rifle2008BG13ft_FD_116113 | JGI IMG/M metagenome (GOLD analysis project Ga0154684, IMG submission 116113) | Planctomycetes bacterium RBG_13_50_24 | reverse complement strand
GTGTCTGGTCGATCGTCGAAACACCTGCATATCAAAAGCCCGTAAGCGGTCGGCTGAGATTCATGATAACACCGCTGGCCTTAGTGGATTTGCTCGCTATTCTTCCGTTCTATCTGCCCTTTACAGGCGTCGATTTGCGTTTCCTGAGGATTATGCGAATGATGCGTATATTCCGCGTTGCCAAGCTCGGTCGATATTCTCAGTCTCTCCAGATGCTTCAGCGAGTGATAACCGTGAAGAAAGAGCAGCTCGTGTGCTCGCTGTTTATTCTTCTATTGCTGGTGATTATCGCGGCATCCATGCTGTACTACGCGGAAAATGGCGTTCAGCCGGAAGCATTCTCGAGCATCCCGACGTCCATGTGGTGGGCGATTGCCACACTTACGACTGTGGGATATGGTGACATATACCCGATCACCGGGCTGGGAAGACTAATGGCGTCCGTAATCGCGGTTCTCGGCATAGGAATGGTCGCCCTTCCGACGGGAATTCTCGGGGCGGGTTTCGTCGAAGAGATGGGCCAGCGACAAAAATCTTCACGGTGTCCACACTGCGGCAAAGAAATAGCCGGCACGCGCGTTCCTTGATTAGGGCACAGTTACGGGAATTATGAACGTCACCTTGCTTGCTTCACTTATTCCTGCGTTTGGTTTTAAGACCTCCGTCTGTTGCAGGGGCAACCGTATGTGGTTGCCCAGGGCAGGCATACGGGCCTGCCCCTACTCAAAATTTAATATCTCAATCGCCTTATATATCGCAATGAAAGCAAACCAATAGCAACCAGCACCACACTTGCGGGTGCCGGGATTCCCATAACTCCAATGTAGTCGACATCATAGTAGCAAATGATATCGTCAGCCGAATTGAAAGCAGGCTGCATGCCGCTGTCCCACGCGAGAGGCCAATCTGAGGTCGACGCCCAGAAATTCATTCGCAGCGTTAGCGGCTCATCCGGTATGACGCTGGTAGTATCGTCTATAAGGATATCGGGATAAAGGTCCTGTCCGCGGATTTGATCCGGGTCCCAATACCACTGCACGGAATCGGCAGACCAGAGAATCTTGAAGGTGTTGAATTCGGTCAGGTCCAATGTTGGAACTACGGGATTTTCGCCCCAGTGATGAACCGAGTCGTAATAGCCGCTTCCGGGAGCACCGAAATCGTTCCAGGACGCAACAAAGACCCGGTGACCAATGTTTTCGGGCGGATTGTTGACTTGGTTCGACAGGAATTCGAAGTCAACCTCATCCGACCAGACCGGACTTCCATACGGCATGGCCTTATCCGTGTACCCGAAGACAGACGAAACCAGGCCACTGGATACAGGCGACCTGAGTCTCACACGCACTTCTATACCAAAACCCGGGCCGCGCGAGAATGTGGCAAGCGTGAAGATTTCCTGGCCAAGGCAGGAATTGCCCGGATCATACGGATTGTATGTATGATGCTCGAATGTTGCTATGCCTCCGGAAACGGTGGGAGCACCCCTGAACCATGTTTGGCCGATTGGCCAGTTACGATCCTGATAGCCCCATTTTGCCAGGTCCAGACTGTTGCCGTCGAAATCATCCCAAAATGTCTCAGCGGCAAATAAGTATGATTCGCCCAACAAAAGAACGGCCATAATCGACATCAATAGTTTGGGGAACAATTTGAACTGTTTCATTTTTTGCCTCCTTTGCAATATGAACAGAAAATCCTTTTCCGCCATGAAAGCACGACACGCCGAAGATGGAAATTAACCATTCCGGCCCTCTTTAAGTTCGACTCGCCACCTTCCTCAACGTCCGATAAATTACGGCAAAAATTAAATTCTGTCCAGAAAAAACTATAATTTTTCAACTTTTTTTGAAATTTTATTACTCAGTGAAGAGAGAAATCTGATGTGATCAGACACAGCCGGCAAAAACTAAGACAAAAGCTGTTCTGAAATTGGGCGTTAACGGCTTCGAGCTTCGATGAACTTGATTATGTTGTAGACGACAGAATTGCATGGGACGGGGATGGCAAAGGTTTCGGCTAATCTGATGACGGCTCCGTTAAGGGCGTCGATTTCGGTCGGTTTTCTCGCTACGATGTCCTGCAGGGTCGAGGATTTGTGCTCGGCCGTATCGGGCACGAGCTTGCCGTAAAAGACTTCGAGAAAATCCTTTGCGGATTCCCAGTGTGTTTCGTAGCCGGCCTCTGTCATTACGGCAAAGACTTCCCCTACAATACTATCCATGATGGCTCGCGTGGATTCGTGCTCGGCCAATTTCCCATAGGGGACATCGAGAATGGCGCCGAGCGGATTCAGGGCACAATTGTAGAGCATTTTGGCCCAGATATCTTTGCCGATCCGGCTTGTAGTTTCGCAGGGGATGCCTCCTTTGTTTATCGCTTCAGCCAAAATCCGAACGGCCGGCAAGCCGGCGCCGAACAAACTGCCGATATGAATCGAGTCTGCGTGGACCGTGATTTCCACTTCGTTGGATCTGTGCCGCTGGAATCCCGTAATGACACGTGCCGTGTAAACGGTACACCTGTCGAAAAAGGATGTAAATGCCTCGGCATTGCCCCATCCGTTCTGGAACAGCACAATTTTCGTTTGCTTAGAAAACAGGGATTTATGTTCGCAGAGGTCTTTCGCGGCTTCGAACGAATCAAAAGATTTGGTGCATACAAGAATGTAGTCGAAGGTTTGTTCGTCGAGTTCATCCAGCGATGCGCAGCAGCCGAATGCCGACGGTCCGGCGTGATATTCCCCGAAAATCCCCATTCGGACAAGGCCGTCTTTCCACAGAGACAGGACCGTGTTTTCCCGTGCAATAATATCGAGATGTAAGCCGGATTTAAGCAGACAGCTTGCCAGCCCGAGTCCCACTGCACCACCGCCATATACTAATGCTCTCATGTTCGCAGCCGCTCTATAAGTGAATCCGAATCTATCTAAACCTGCGAACATTATATCCGGTCGGCGTGGTTCTTGCTATTGCATTTGCTTCAACTCGACGCTTTGAGGTTTTTCCGTGCCGGATGGGAAGCTAATCGGCATCGACTTCAAATGAAAATATGCGTAAAAACGCTTGCGGTAAAAGGTCGATGCAAATGCCAGAACCATAAACGGCAGATTCAACATATAGATACAAATCGCGAAGATCAAGCCGGCGACCAACACTTCAGGCATCTGCTGTATGAGTTCTTCAGCGGACGATTCCACGGAAATTATGAAAAAAGTGATCATCCCCACGAGTGAAATGACCATTGTCCAGAAGGCCAGCCAGAGCATAAATCGCCACGGTCCATACCGCTTCCGGCAGCGCCAACCGGCCAGAACGAAAATAAGCAGCATAGTGACAATGCCCATCGCCTGGATTACAAGAATCTCGAAATCTAATCCGGATAACCAGGCCTGATACGACACTAGCGCAATGATAGTAGCTGCGACCAGCACAATCAGCGCCAGCAGGACGCTGATAAAGCGGTTCCGGTTGCCGAGCTTGTACGCTGACAGCCACAGCACTGCTATGCCTATTACAAGGGCGTCAACCAGCATCCCGAAGACTACCAGTATTGGGGACGGTACTCCAAGGATGGGCAGAAACCACGACCACAACAAACGAACAAGAAAAATCGGAATGAATATAAGCAAAATGCGAGGGTCGCGATTGTCCCTGAACAGCAGGATCGAAAGCGCCAGAAAAATCCATATTCCCAGGGCCGGAGCACTGTAATACCACTTCCAGGGATAAATCGTTGCCGTACCTTCTTTGATACCCAGATTGCCGATATCCTCAGAAGAATCTATCGCTGGTACAATCCTCAACTGTCCCCAGACGCCCGGAGGTACTCGCCACGAGTACGAGCATGAGGCGCCTCAGCCAAACCGGAACTTGCCGGAAGTGATTTCTTTATCGCCTTTATAGATTACGAATTTTGGCGGATATCTTCTGTCATTTCGATACGACTCTCCTGCGGCCCCGATCAATTGATATTCCATCGTCAATAATTGACCTTCCCGCTGCACTTTGATTTGTTGTTCGAGCGGCCCGCCCGCTTTGAGGACGGCCGGCTCACCAGGCCCCACCTGTATCGGTTTCAGCTGTGTGTTATCTCCATAAGAGTCGTGGATTAATTTGCTATCGAGTTGAAGTTGCACGATTTTGTACGTACCGGGCTCCAGCATGATGCTCTTGCCGGGCTTCTCGAAAGTTTGCTCCTGGTTACTGCTCTGCAAAATCAGTTTTTCGATATTCTCGCCTTCGAGCTTCAGCTCATACTTGATGGGCTGTTCGGCTTGCGAATCCGACTGGTTGCCGAACGCTGCACTACTTGTAATAATCACGGCATAGATAACTATCCGCAATGCAAATCCATGCACACGCCTTTTCTTTTCCATATCGATATCCTCGCCATTCAAATATTCCTGCATATTCAATATATCGGCAATTCATGTTAAACAGGGCCACCGAAAAGGTCAAGCCTTGTACTAAGCTTGCTCACAGAATCTTGCCATATATTCACTGAGGCAACCGTTTTGCAGGAAAACGCCGGATCGCCCGAATGAATAAATAACTCAAACTGACCGATTAAGGTGTAGCAATAATTGCAAGTCATTTAGATTTAATAAAATACGGCACCGTGTCATTCTGAGCGAAACGCAGTGAAGCGAAGAATCTGGACTGCGAACAATCAATCCGCTGCACAGATGCTTCGCCTTCGGCTCAGCATGACAACGAGAACCGGTCAGTTTGAGGTTTGAGTAAAGAAAGAAGTTGAAGAAGCAAGCAGACAGGCTTAAACTGGTAGTCGAATAGGACTGAGGGGGATTTGCATTGATAACACCGTGATCTGGAAAAAAGGACAGGTTAGAGGTAACAGAATGAAAAAGCTGATATGTCCGAAATGTAAGAAGGTTCATTTTCATTCAATTGACGATAAATGTCCCGGCTGCGGGGCAGCAGACTACAAGGATTTCAGGAACAGCGACGAGTACCTTCGCAAGGAGGTTGAGGTCGTTCTTGAGGAAAGACGGAAAATAGGCATGGACGGTCTTGTGGGCGGTCTTAACAACGTCATTATTAATACTGAGCCGGACAGGCAAAAAGCCGCTACCGAAGAGTTTCTGAGATTCACCGGCTTAAAAATAACCGAGGCTTTCGAGGATTCCGACTTTCGCACGGTAGTTCTTAAGACACAAGGGTCCGCCGATTTTCTCATCAGGTCACGCAAGAAAGAAAATCCTTTCCTGGAACTGAACCGGTTTCCAAAATCCGGACATGTTCCGAACACGCGCCTGGAAACATTCGTGTTCGAGACGACGAACATCGAGCGGTATGTCTCGATTCAAAAGCAAAGAGGCATCGGGTTTCTCACAGAGGATATTGTCAATACGGACAATTTCTCTTTCATACAAACTGTTCCATCCACATATACAGGCAACTCCATCGGCATTATTCAATGGCACCAGAACAAAGGCAAATATGCTTCATCAGATTCCACGCCTTTGGACCGGCAATTCCAGAAGCCGGATGGTTCAGCCACAAAAAACATCAAGGAGCTGGACCACGCGGCGACGAGAGTCAGGGCAGAAGACAGAGATGCGGCGGTAATTGAGTTCATGAACCTGACCAACTACAATTTCGACTTTGCAATCTACGTTAAAGTATTCAACTCAATCACGAACGTAGCGAGGTTTTCCTCCAAAGACTTTGCCATGGTGTTCACATCGGGCATATCTCCATACATCGACGATGAGAAATCGGGCCCGACCGAAAAGTTCGTGCATAATTACGGACCGAGGGTGCATCACATGGCTTTCAGGACAGAAGAGATCGAGGAATCTGTTTCCGTCCTGAAGAACAGTGGAATGAGTTTCCTGCTCGACCTGGTCGGATCCCCCGGGGAAGGATTGAAGCAGATATTTTCCTGCCCATCCGAAAATACACTGCTGGTGAACGAATACATACATCGCTATGGAGACTTCGATGGATTCTTCACCAGGAGCAACGTAACACTGCTGACCGGCGCGACTGCGAAGCAGTAAGAGATTCACTGTTGTATTGTGGGTATCTTATTTATTCTAACTGACTGACTTTTGCATAAGTATGTTTTCGATAAGAACATACATGACATGTCATTCTGAGGCGCAGCCGAAGAATCTAAATACCTCGGGAGCATAATTAACCGATACGTTGCAATAACATCGCCGGCGTTGAGATCCTTCGCGTTGCTCAGGATGACAGAGGGGGGAATACGACCTTCGCGAAGCCTGTCCTTAACAAAGTCGAAGGATTCAGCATGACAACTTAAGAATGAATTCTTATTCTGTTAGACGCTCTAAGTGGAAATACAATCTGAACATTTGCATTTTAGAACTCATCTGGTATTCTGAATGTCAATGGGATATAGTTAATATTCAGGCAAGTTGAGATTAATAATATCAGGAGAAAAATGAGAAATAAAATGATTGTTTTAGCCGCTTATCTGGCGATTTTTGCCGGCAATGTACAGGCCCAGCCGGTCGGCCTGGAATTCTATGATAATCTATCGTCGCTGCCTTATATCTATTCTAATGCCGAGTCGTATTACCTTTCGAGCTACGACCGGACAGGCGGCAATGACGACGGCTTTCGGGGAACTTACTCTCAACTCTACGTTGACGACAAGGGCGAGCATGTTATCTTTGAAGAAGATGGTCCCGGCTGTGTTTATAACCTCTGGTTCACCGGCAGCGGGCGCAATTTACACTGGGGCAAGCTCAGATTTTATTTCGACAATGAAAAGACGCCGCGTATTGAGTACGAGGCCACGGAATTCTTCAGCGGCCTGCACCGGCCTTTTGTTTATCCCCTGGTGACACATTCTTTCATATCCAGCGGAGGCTTTAGCTGCTCGGTGCCGATACCTTTTGCCGGGCATTTGAAAATCACGACCGAAAAAGCAGCCGGCTTCTACAATACCTATTATCAGCTCTACAAGGATGTCTCACTAACGTCGTGGACGGTCAATCAGGACAATGCGAAACTGATAAATCTTTTCCAGAGCTGCGGCAGCGATCCAAAACGAATAAACGAAGATATCCTGGTGACTCGCAAAGTAGTGCCGCTTGCCGCCGCGGCCCGCGGAACTATGCCGGAAGCAGAGCTTCTATCGCTAAGTAGTGGCGGAACTGTTCAACACATTAAAGTCAATCCTCTCTATAGGCCGGATGCTTATGCTTTGAACCATATTTTTCTGAGGATTTTTTACGACAACCAGGAAAAGCCGAGCGTGGATGTGCCCATCGGTCCGTTTTTCGGTTCCGGTCTCGGTGAAGCGGATGTCAGAAGTCTTTTTGTGGGCATGTCTATTTCCGGGACATATTACTGTTATTTGCCGATGCCGTTCAGGAATGGTATTCGCATAACCATTCAAAACAGAAGTTACGAAGCCGGCGGAGAATTCTTTTGCGAAGTCGGCTATACCGATCGATTCCCGGCAGAACTCAAGGACACAGCTATCGGATACTTTGGCGCCAAATATAATAATGCATGGCCGATCACAGAACCGAACGACTATGTCCTGTTTGACTATAAAGGCGCCGGTGCGGTTATCGGCCAAGTCATGACGGTAGAGCCGGTCAAGCCCGACCGCAAGCGCTGGTGGGAAGGCGATATGCGTATTTACATCGACGGCGAGGAAAAGCCCCGCTTCCACGGCACAGGCCATGAAGACGAATACCAGGGCGGCTGGTCAACTTTCTGGCTTACGAATCCCTATTCCCTGCCGCTGTTCGGTCAGCCGAAGACAGAAGACCTGATTGATGTCTTCGGGCAGGTCAACGGCTCGACCACCGCCTATCGGTTCTGGCCGGGCAAGATTCACTTTAAAAAATCGATCACTATTTCAACCGAGCACGGCAATAATAACGACACGCCGGCAAATTATTCTTCCCTTGTATATTATTACTATATTCTCAATTAGTGCTACGCGTTGATAATAAACATCAACATTGACATTACCTGTATTGATTGGTTTAATTTGCCTCTATGTTCAAGAATATTGCAATAATCGGCGATGGCGGTATGGGTACCGTTTTGGGTATGCTGCTTTGTGAGAAAGGTATAGCGGCGAGGATTTGGGGCTATGACCGCCGGCAGTTGGAAGAAATAGCGACCAATCGCGAGAACAGGAAATTTCTGCCCGGCTACAAACTACCCAAAGAGATCGAGTTTGAGCATGACGATAAGCGTATAATGTCCGGAGTCGACCTGCTTGTTTCAGCTGTGCCGTGCCAGTTTATGCGGCAGATCTGGAATCGGCTCAAAGAGCATGTCCCTGAAGCTGTTCCCATTGTCTCGGTTGCCAAGGGTATTGAGAATGATACGCTGCTGCGCCCAACCGAGATACTGGCGGAGGTTCTTCAATTGTCGATTGCCGATTGCCGAATTCCGGTTTCAAAATCGAAAATCAAAAATCGAAAATCGCCAATCTCCCGGCTGGCCGTGCTCAGCGGGCCGACAATTGCGGATGAATTAGCCAGAAAACTTCCGGCGACGGCCTGCTCGGCGTCCCGCGATGAGTCGCTGGCTAAAAAAATTCAGCATACTTTTTCAGACAATGTCCCCTGGTTTCGCGTTTATACGAATACGGATATTGTCGGAGTCGAATTAGCCGGTGCCATGAAAAACGTGATTGCCATAGCAGCGGGAATAATAGACGGCGCGGGCGCCGGAGATAACGCCAAGGCGGCGCTTCTGACCAGGGGGCTTGCGGAGATCAAACGCCTGGGAATTATGATGGGAGCCAGGCCGCAGACTTTCTCGGGACTGACCGGACTTGGTGATTTAGTCACGACCTGCATCTCCCCGACAGGAAGAAACCGCTCGTTCGGCGAAAGAATTGGCAGGGGGCAAACTATTGAACAAGCCCAGGATGCGAACGAATCGGTTGTCGAGGGTATTGCCACCTGTGAATCGGTTATTGCTCTTGCCGAGCGATACAGTGTAGAGATGCCGATTACACAGGCGGTTTATAAAGTGCTGTTTGAAAACAAGCCGGTGCAAATAGCGATTGCCGATTTAATGAAACGCCGGCTCAAAGCTGAGTGATGAATAGGGTGGGCATTGCCCACCAACTTTGAAAATGGTGTGCTGGGTACACCCTACAAAGTCCCATAAACCTTCTGTCCATCACGTCTGTTATTGTAACTTCTGCAATCCACAGCGGCAGTTTTCAATAAAATCACTTCCTGACGAAAAATTTATCACCCTTAGAAAGTTTTTATTATCGGAAAAAATCAAAATCGTTCTCTTCGTTTATTAGCCCCAAAACCGCCTCGATGAATTCCGATCGCAGATTTTATCAGAAGTGGATTCGGTCTTTAGTAATTCTTAGCCAAAGGATTGCCGAATATTATGGCCGGTGTTTGGCTCACTTGGATTCTGTTTCATATATTTTAGTTGGAACCACGGATGTTGTAAAGAAGCATGGGGCCGAGTCATTTAATACAGGTGCGATATAATATGTTAGGACTTTTGAAAAACCATACATACGCGATCGGCGTTGATGTCGGGCATGACAGTCTGAAGCTGGCTCAGCTTGGGAGCAACGGACAAGGTACAAGTGTAATTGCAGGCAACAGGAAGCAAAGGCCCGAGGAGATAGAACCCGGCAGCAGTGACTGGCAAAGATGGGTCATCGAGAATATACGCTTATTGACAACATACGGTGACTTTAGGGGCAAAGAAGTCATCGCGGCAATGCCTGAAACTGATGTATTTATCGATCATATCAAAATGCCGAAGATAAACAACTGCAAGCCACGCGATGCCATCTTCTCGAAGATCAAGCAGAAACTTCCGTTCGAGCCTCTTGAAGAGAACACGATGATGCAATACATCGAGACCGAGCAGGATAACGTTCTGGTAATGGCAACCGAACGTATGATGATTGACAGGCATCTGGCCATATATGAAAAAGCCGGCCTGTCCATCAAGTCCATATGTGCCTGGCCGTTAGCCCTGACAAATTGTTATGTTAAATTTTTCGGCCGGCGCAAATCGGACCTTGAAGCAATTGTTATGCTCAGTAGTCTCGAAGAAAACTGCACCAACGTTGTTATTTGCCGCCATAAGAATCTGCTCTTTGCTCATTCAGTATCAATAGGCCTCAAACAGCTTGTTGACGAGCAGTCGATATCGAGATTGGTGATGGAAATAACTGGCTGCAAACGGCAGTTCAATATGATGTACAGAAACGCTCAAATAGAGCGCATGATTTTTCTTTCGGGTCAGACTGTAGATAAAGATGTGTGTGCAACAATAGCGAGGCAACTGGAAATGCCTGCACAGATGGGAGATTGTCTGGCGGCGGTGGAAATAGCTAAATCCTGCCGCCTGGGCAGGGACATCGAACACGACAAAGAACATCTGGGTGACCAGATAGACAGAAGAGATTGTCCCGTCAACTGGGCCGTTACCTTCGGACTCAGCTTGTCGTAGAGACGGGCGCCCGGACGTAACAGAGTCTGTTCGGAAACCTGACAAAGGGAGGTAAACTTAAAATGGTAAATATAAATTTTGTTCCTGACGATTACGCCCAAAGCAACGAATCCCGCAGAACGAACTTGATCTACCTTGTTCTGTTTGCGGTGGTGATGACAGCATTAGGCGGCTCATTTGTATCTATCAAGATACGCCAGCGCGCCTGCCGTATCAGCGAAGAGATGGTTAATGCCAGGATGACCGAGATACAAGAGGCCATAAAGCAGTTCGAGGAGCTTCAGACCAAGAAAAGAGAGATGATGAAGACAGCCCTTACCACCGCGGAACTGCTCGAACCCGTGCCGAGAAGTATTTTGCTGGCGTCGCTGACGAATAACCTGCCTCCGGGCGTGTCACTTTCGGAGGTGAACATGATTCAGAAGCAATCGAAGCAAAGCACTGCGGCTGTAAAAACAAGTAAATACCAGGCGGCCCAGGCCCAGAAAACGGCATCTCAATCGAACGGCTCGCAACAGGCCGCCCAATCGCAGAGTGACGAGCCTGAGAACCCGGAGAAATTGCTGGAGACACATATAAACATAGGAGGCATAGCACCAAGTGACCTTCAGGTCGCAAGCTATATCGAACAGTTGAGCAATTCGAGCCTGCTGGATAACGTGGCACTCATAGAGTCAAAGGAATACAAATTCCAGGACAGTACGTTGAGGCAGTTCAAATTGAGTGCAATGCTCCGGAAGAATGTCCATCTTACCAAGGAAGACATTGAAGGGATTAAAGGCAAAGCTGAAAATACCGTATGGAATTTCTAATGCCGGTACCGGTTGAGGCTCCTGACAGGGCCCCGGCGGCAAATCGGTTTATCATTAAAACGAGGGTATAATTATGACTGGCAATTTTAGGAAAGTGGTTTTTTTCGTCTTGATATTGGGTGTGGCCGTGGTTGGTTATCAATACATGATTAAACCGGCCAACACGCATCTGGCCGAGGTTAAAAGCCGGGTCGATACAAAATTTGCTCAATTAGCAAAATTCCAGCAAGCCACCGCAGCGGCGGAGGATCTCACAAAACAGCTTGAGCAATTGAAGGAGGCGATAGGATTTTTTGAGAGCAGACTGCCTCCTAAAAGCCAGATTCACGAAGTGCTCGAGCAGGTTACTGTAATTGCACAAAAGGAAGGTCTCGAGCCGAAAACAATTCGAACGCTCACGGAAAAGGACAATAGCGGCTATATAGAACAGCCGTTAAAGATGGAGCTGGAGGGCAATTTCAGCTCGTTTTACTCGTTCCTTTTAGAGCTTGAGAATCTGCCGCGGATAATGAAAATTCGCGAACTTAAATTAGAAAAGCAAAAGACCGATGAAGGTCAAATAGCGGCGGACTTTATCGTGAGCATATTTTTCCAGAATAAAGTCGGTTAAAAGAAACTTAACCTGAATCAGATACGAAATTAACGGAGCTTAGCTATGTTGTCTTTTTTACGTGAGCAGGGTAACAGTGGCTTGCCGGCACAAAAACCGGATAACGCCGTCGAATCGGCACCTGGTGACGGCGCCGAAAAACCACAGGAGCAGGAATATCTTACGGTAGCGGCTCCTGGAAAACGAACCCGCAAGAGTACGATATTGCTTGCCGTTTTGTTTATCATAGGCCTGTTGTGCCTCGGGTATATGATCAAAAAGAGCGCACCCAAGGCGGCCTCGGCAGCGTCTGATGTCACTGAAGAGACGCAGCTTGAGGTGGCCGTCGCCCGGCTTACAGGCGTTAAGTCGGAAATGTTCAGCAGTATGGATGAGATTGTCAGGAAATTCTACGAGTTTTCCGATGTGCTCCAGATCAAGGTCGGTGAGCTGGTTAAAAATCCTTTCAAACTTGAACTGTTTTCGGCCAATGTGAAAGAAGAACCCCGCATCGAGATAAAAGTTCCTGAAATTGATACTGAAATGGTGCAGCAACAGCAGATAAGACAAAAGGCAAAGGAAATGCGGCTTCTGAGCATTATGCAATCTGACCGGGGCAATTGCTGCATGGTAGGTGATAAAATCCTCTACGAGGGAGATTATATTAGAGATTTCATAGTTCGCCAAATTGGCAATAATTTCGTTAAGCTCGAATGGAATCCCAATCGTAATAACGGGTCTTTGGGAATCCAGTCGGAGTCTGTGGAGATCATGCTGAACTTATCGGATTGAGACTACTATTTGTACTAAAAAATGTATCGTCTAAAAATTCTTTGGGGAAAGGTGAAATGTTAAACATAAAAACGATATTAGAAAACGTGATAGAAAACGGAGCAAGCGACTTACACATCAACGTTGGGATGCCGCCGATATTGCGAAGGAATACGGAATTGACTGAGCTGGATTTTCCCGCCATCAGCAATGAAGATGCCAAGGAAATGGTTCTTTCCATGATTGGGCCCAACAGGTACAAAAAGTTCGAGGAAAACAAGGACCTCGATTTCTCGACAAATCTCGATGACGGCCATCGATTCCGGGTTAACGCTCACTTCCAGCGGGATACAATCGCAATTGCATTCAGAGTGATTCCGAATCAGATTCCTGCCCTGGATGACTTGCACTTGCCGCCGATAGTTAAAGAGCTGACCGATTTACCGAGAGGTCTTGTGCTCGTAACCGGCCACACCGGTTCTGGAAAAAGTACGTCACTGGCGGCGATGGTGGACTTGATAAATACCAAATATCGAAAACGCATAATTACGCTGGAAGACCCTATCGAGTATATGATAGAGAATAAAAACAGTATGGTCGAACAGCGTGAGATCGGTTCGGACTGTCCACAATTCGCATCAGGGCTTAAACATGCGCTGCGTCAGGACCCCGACATTATAATGGTTGGTGAAATGAGAGATCTGGAGACCACCGGATCAACAATTACGGCTGCTGAAACCGGACACCTTGTCTTCAGTACGCTGCACACAATCAATGCTTCGCAGACTATCGAACGTATTATCGATATCTATCCTGCAGCTCAGCAAAATCAGATTCGAACGATGCTGGCCAATACGCTGCAGGCGGTGCTCTCGCAGACGCTGTTCAAACGGATCGATGAGCCGGGAATGGTTCCCTGTACCGAAATACTGCTGTGCACCTCCGCGGTGAGAAACTGCATTCGTGAGAATAGAATCTATGAGATTCCGAATATTATCGAGACCTCCCGCAGATTGGGTATGCAGAATCTGGACAATAGCATAAGCGATATGTACTTCAAGGGTTACATAGACAGGGATGAGGCGATTATGCGGTCGAGCAACCCGGCGAAAATGGAAAAGACGCTCGTACCGGTTGATGAGTTTGAAGTTGTTCAGCCTCCTCAAGAGGCTCAAGAGGCTGAAGAGGCTGCCGTGCTGCGGCAATAACCAGCACCTGCATTCGCTGGTGCGTAATTTGTCCCCGGAAAAAGGCCGTACAGGGCCGGGGCAGTCAATGCAGAAAGATGGGGCATGTGAATATGTTTGAAGAATCGTCGCAAAATAACAAAGGTGCAACGGCAGTTGCAGAAAATCCGCAGCATGACCAGGCGCCGTGGGAGCGGAGTCAAAGGCCGCGAGAGTCTGCATCTGCAACGGGCCGGCCAACCAGGAAGCAACAGCAAGGCACCTGGCAAAAAGTCAGCCACTTCAGGGTGGAGAGTGGGCCGAGCAGAAAGAATATTCTGAATTTTACGAATCAGCTTGCGGTAATGGTCCATGCGGGAATAAGCCTTCAGGATTCGCTCGAATCGATTGCCGAACAAAACGACAACCGAAAATTCAAGGTGATTATTATCGATTTGAAAAACCGAATCGAAGCTGGACAGAGTTTCTCGCAGGCGCTTGCCGAGCATCCTCAGACATTCAGCAATCTCTATGTCAATATGGTTGCTGCGGCGGAGATTAGCGGTTCGCTAAGCGGAATGCTCCAAAAATTAGCGGAGTATCTGGACTCCGAAGCTGAAACTCGCTCACAGATCAAAGGAGCGATGGTATATCCGATTATCATAGCCGTCATGGCGGTGTCGGTGACTATTTTCCTGCTGTGCTTTGTTCTGCCGAGGTTTACGGCGATTTTTGCGGGTAAGGAGCATCTGCTGCCGACGCCCACCAAGATTCTGATGGCCAGCAGTGCGTTTCTGCGCGGCTACTGGTTCGTCATTTTTCCGGCTATTGGCGCCGGCTTCTGGGGCTTTTGGTATTTTGTTGGCACTGAAGACGGCCGGAAGTGGTGGGACAAAACTAAATTGTCACTGCCCCTGATCAAATCGCTCTGCCAGAATCTCTATATCACCAGGAGTATGCACACGATGGGCGTGCTTACAAAAGCGGGCGTGCCGATATTGAACACAATTTCGATCACGGCCCAAATTGCCGGAAACGTTCTTTATAAGAAAATGTGGCTCGGGGTCTATGAGGAGGTTCGCCAGGGCAATAAAATTGCCTCCAGTCTGGGCCAGTATAATCTGATGCCGAGTAATGTAGTTCAAATGATAAGAAGCGGTGAAGATTCGGGCACGATGAGCGATGTACTGAGAGATATCGCAAGCTTCTACGCAAGAGAGCTCAAAACGGCGATTAAAACAGTCACATCGATGATCGAACCGATTATGATCGTGCTCATGGGTATTCTGGTCGGCTTTATTGCAATGAGCATTATTCTGCCGATCTTCAGGATGTCCAGTATCGTGATGGGCAAATAAATTCATTGCTCCGGCCCCGGAGTTTCGGGGCAAATGTTACGATTGAGGGCCAACGAAATGAGGGATACGAAATACGACAGCGGTTTTTCACTTATTGAGGTGCTAATCGCAATACTGTTGGTTGGTCTTGCAGTTGCCTCTCTGGTGGCGGCTAACAGTGCATTCACGAAAGCGAATGGTGCCGGAACCGATTTGTCGACAGCCGAGTTTCTTGCTGAACAAATAGGAGAGCTTACCGCGCTGCTGCCGGTTGTTGAGCCGAATACTCCGGAAAGTGGAGTTGACGTATTCGGCCCGGAACCTGGTGAAACACTGGCGAGCTACGACGACCTGAACGATTTCGATGGTAAGAGTTTTTCGCCGCCTATCAATGCCAATAGAAATGCTCTGAACGATTTGGCCGCGTATAGTCAGCAGGTTACGGTTGAAAATGTCAACAAATCAAATTTCGAGCAGGTTGTAGCTGATCATGGCAGCTCTTTTGTTCGAGTAACCGTAAGGATTTATTTGAACTCAAAGGAAATCACCTCGGCGAGCTGGCTCCGGGCCCGATACTAAACGGCAGGTTGCGTATTTGCTGATGCGCAAGGTAAATTTCGAGATACCAAATGAAAAACTCAAAATACAAAACTGGTTTTACCATTGCGGAATTGCTGATTGCTCTGGCGATATCCGCTATGCTGCTCGTTGCTGTAGCGGTTGCCTTCAACGCTTCGGCTGTAAACTGCCAGGAAAACGAAGACATCTTCAAGACAATCAATAATGCCCGGCAGGCGTTGTTCAGGATGACAAGTCAGCTTCGCACCGCGGATGCGGTCAATCCGGCCGCGCCGAATAATGAATGCAGCTTTTTTACTTCGGCCGGAGAAAACATCACATATCAATTCAGAAGCGCCGAAAACAAGCTTTACCTGATAACCAACGTTGACTCAAATGAGTATGTTCTTTGCGATAAAGTTACTGCAATGACTTTCACCAGGATCCTCACAGATGATGCGTTAGACTGCAAAAGTGTTCAGATTTCCATGACGGTTGCGAGTGGCAATGTTCAGAAGACGATTTCCGCCGCCGCGGCAATCAGAAGAAATTTGAACTGATTACGATAAATTTCCTTGCCTTTTTTATTTTTCCCGGTCATAATACCATCTAATGCCCTTTGGGGCGGTTAGCTCAGTTGGCTAGAGCGCCTGCTCGACACGCAGGAGGTCGTTGGTTCAAGTCCA
>Ga0154684_1127_pt1 | contig 16409 bp, 22 predicted proteins | sample Rifle2008BG13ft_FD_116113 | JGI IMG/M metagenome (GOLD analysis project Ga0154684, IMG submission 116113) | Planctomycetes bacterium RBG_13_50_24 | reverse complement strand
AGTTACCAAATTCTTATACTGTACCCGAAGTAAATGCTTTACCGACCTTACGGCGAACGATTTCATCTGCATAACGGATACCCTTGCCTTGATAGGGTTCGGGCGGCCTTATCTTCCTTATATCGGCAGCAAACTGTCCCAGCAGTCTCTTGTCTATCGACAACAGTGTAAACTTCGCAGGGACTTCATTTCCTCTGGTTGCATCAACTTCAATATGTACCTTTACGTCCTTTGGTATGACACGAACTACGGGACGGGAAAATCCAACCTGAAAAGTCAGGTTTCCACCCTGCTCTTTCACATTATAGCCGGTCCCATATATTTCCATCTTCTTTTCAAAGCTCTTACTGACTCCAGCGACCATATTGGCAATCAAGGCACGCATAGTACCATGCATCTGTTTGGCCTCACGGCTTTGGGGTTGTTCATTTACAACCGTTATTTTCCTACCGACACCGTCAATTTCTACACTTATTGGCGGGTTGCAGTCCATCGCAAGCTCACCCAGCGAACTGGAAACTTTTATGCGCCGGCCGTTCATCTCGACCTTCACGCCCTGAGGAATAATAATTGGTTTTTTACCGATACGACTCATTAGCTTACCGTGCACACTATTTCGCCGCTGACATTGGCCTCGCGGCAACTTCTATCACTCATTACACCCTTACTTGTTGAAACGATTGCTATACCCATACCACCTAAAACACGCGGTAACTTGTCGACAGAAGAATATATTCGACAGCCGGGCTTGCTTATCCTTTTTATATCATTGATAATAGACCGGCCTTCACGATCATACTTTAGAGTAATTCTCAGAATTCCCTGCTTGCCGTCATCGATTCGGTCGAAATCTTCAATATAACCTTCCTTCTTCAAAACGCCGGCTATACCTTCGCATATATGCGACGCCTGAATGTTAACCGAGCTTTTATTTATACGCCCAGCGTTGCGAATTCTTGTCAACATATCAGCTATCGGATCACTCAAACTCATAAATTTATACCCCTTGCTTCGCAGCCTCTATTTAAGGGCGACAAATCACCAACTGGCTTTTCTCACTCCCGGTATTTTTCCTTCGTTAGCTAAGGTTCTAAAACAAATGCGACAAATTTTGAATTTGCGATAAACAGCTCTGGACCTTCCACAAAGCTGGCATCGCGTATATTGCCTGACTCGAAACTTCTGTTTCTTTTCCGCCTTGTTTTCCAATGCTTTAGTTGACATTTATACGTTCCAAAATAAACCTATTCATTCCACCTGCTATCGCCGGTTATTACCGCTACGTTGTTTTTGACCTGAACGGCATACCAAATAAAGACAGCATTTTCCTTGCTTCCTCGTCGGTTTTCGACGTCGTCACCAATGTTATATTCATACCCTGCTGAGCCTCGATTTTCGCCGGATTGATTTCCGGAAAAACACTCTGCTCGACCAGGCCCATCGAATAATTACCTCTGCCGTCAAAACTATCCGGATTAAGTCCCCTAAAATCTCTTACCCGTGGAATTACCAGATTTATAAGCCTATCCATAAACTCATACATCCGAACGCCGCGCAGAGTCACTTTCAAGCTTGTTTCCATATCCTGACGTACTTTAAAACCTGCAACACTTTTTTTAGCTTTACAAACGAGCGGTATTTGACCTGAAATCATCGTCAGGTCATTCTTGGCAAATTCCAGGAATTTTTTGTCCTGAGTCGCCTTGCCTACCCCCATAGAGATAACAACCTTTTCCATCCGGGGCACGGCCATAGGATTCTTGTAACCGAATTCTTTCGTCAGCTCCGGAACTACCCTGGACTTATATAAATCTTTCAAACGCGCCATTTTTCGTAATTCACTACTATCAATACACTACTTCGCTCGTTTAACAATATCACCTTTGCCGCCGTCCTTAAAAACTTTCTGCTTACTTCCATCCTCATTAATCTTGTAGCTGACCTTGCTGCCCTTTGAGCTCTTGGTGCCCAGTGGCAATACATTACTTATGTGTATCGGACGCTCAACGTTGATGCGACCTCCCTGAGGATTTCTGCGCGAAGGACGAACGTGCTTCTTCGCTAAATTTTGTCCCTGAACCACAACTCTATTCTTTCCGGGGATAACACGCAACACCCTGCCGGTGGCTCCTTTATGGTCACCTGCTATAATCTGAACCATATCACCTTTTTTTATATGTCGAGCCATCTTTCTTTCTCGTATATCGCTTCAAACCGCCTTTTAAACCACTTCACTTGCCAGTGAGACAATCTTCATATAATTTTTTTCACGGAGCTCACGAGCCACCGCACCGAATATTCTCGTTCCTACAGGATTACCTTCGTTGTCAATCATCACCGCAGCATTGCTGTCAAACCTTACATAGCTGCCGTCACTTCGCCTCAAAGGACTTTTGGTACGAATAATAACGCATTTATGCACTTTCTTATCATCCAGCTGGCAGGTAGGCAGGGTCTTTTTTATGGCAACACAGACAACGTCCCCCACCGTAGCTACCGCTCGTGTGAATTTGCCGTGGGCTCCACTTTTTCCAAGAACCCTGATGCATAAGGCCGACTTGACCCCTGAGTTGTCGGCTATATCCAACATTGTTTCCTGCTGAATCACCTTATTTCCCGTCGTATCTATCTACACGTTTATTTTTCTTATGCAAAACTTACTTGATTGCACATCGGCGCCTTTTTTAAGCAGACTTTTCCAAAATCCTTACAAGACGCCAACTCTTGGTCTTACTACGAGGCCGACATTGCGCAATCTCAACTATATCACCAACACCGGCCTGGTTGTGCTCGTCGTGGACGCCGAGTTTTGTTCTACGCTTTACATATTTTCCGTATTTGGGATGCCTGACCTTGAAATCAATGGCAATTTTGATGCTTTTAGCACCACTGTTACTGATTACAACGCCGGTTAAAGTCTTCAATTTCTGGTCCTGCATTTTTAATTCCTATTTTTTGCTCTGAGAGACCACACACCACACAGATTCTTTTAATATTACCATTACCATATATGTACGGTAAAGCAGCCTCTTTCCTTTTTTTACGGTGTCTTCTCTGCGCCCTCAGAGTTCTCTGCTATTAATTTCTCTCTTTTTTCACGCAATATCGTTTTAACCCTGGCGATTTCACGCCTGACATTAATTATGGCCCTTGAATTCTCTATTTTTTCCGTAACCGCCTGCGAGCGCAAATCAAACAAATGTCTCTTCAGCTCTTCGAGCTTGCTCTCAATCTCATCCTGGCTCATTTCGCGGTATTGCTGCGCTTTCATCTCAATCTTTCTTTTTTGCCACAAAGGCACCAAGACATTGAAGCTTCATCATATTTATTTTTCAATTCTCAAATTCCTTCGTAACTTCGTGTCTTTGTGGCTGAAATTCCTTATTACAATGAATGTCTACGCCTGATAAATCTACACCTGATTGGCATTTTATGAGCTATCCTGACCAAAGCCTTCTTTGCCACTTCTTCATCGACACCACCAATCTCAAACATAACCTGCCCGGGCCTGACTCTGGCAACCCAAAACTCGGGTTCACCTTTACCCTTGCCCATTCGGGTTTCCAATGGTTTTGCACTTACAGGCTTATGCGGAAACACCCTAAGATAGACTTTACCTTCACGATGCAAAAAATGAGTAGCAGCAACTCGACCGGCTTCGATATTCCTTGCCGTTATCCAGCTCCTTTCGAGGGCCTGCAGGCCGTATTCGCCAAACGCCACAAAATTACCTCTGGAGGCATTACCTCTCATTTTGCCGCGCTGGCTTTTACGAAACTTAACTCTTTTGGGCATCATTGCCATTATCTTATGTCCTCATAAACAGCATTTAATCCGTCGTTTTACCTTTTTGCGAAGGTGGAGAATTCACCTTCAATTCACTATCCACTATGCTTTTTCCGGTACCACTTTGTTTGGCGGCACCGGCTTCCGTCAGTGGAACAACATTATGATTGTCTTTTGTGCCTTTGCTCTTTTGTTCAGTTGCCGCTTTTGACCTGCTGCGCTTCCGTGCCGGAGCGGTTCGCTTCGGTACGCCGGCACGACGACGTATGCTCGGCTCTGGCTCCTCGCCGTATTTGCCTTTGTAAATCCATACTTTAATACCAATCGCTCCATACGTAGTTCTTGATGTCGCCACCGCATAATCTACATTAGCATCCAGTGTATGCAGCGGGATAGAACCAAGTTTCTGTGATTCTCTGCGCGCCATCTCCGAACCTGCCAATCGGCCGGAGCAAATAATCTTAACTCCTTTAGCTCCGGCGTTCATAGCAGACTCACAATACTGCTTCATTGTACGCCGGAATGAGGCCCGCTTACTCAACTGCTCAGCAATTGCTTCTGCTACAAGTGTAGCATTGAGGTCGGGTTCTTTTATCTCAATGACATTAACAGCTACTTTTCGACCGGTTATCTCTTCAAGCTCCTCTCGTAATCTATCAACCTCACCACCCCTTGGCCCGATAACCACACCGGGCCTGCCGCTGTGCAGTGTTACTTTGACTTCATTGCGGGTTCGGATTACTTCAATCTTTGCCACAGCGCCTTTGGGCACATTACGATTAAATTTAGTGTCAATATATCTGCGGATTTTCTGGTCCTCGACAAGAAAATTGCCGTAATCAGCCTTTGGAGCAAACCAGGTACTCTGCCATCCAAGGGTTATTCCCGTTCTAAAACCTATTGGTGATGTTTTCTGACCCATAGTCTGTTATCTCATTGTGCTGTTTCGCCTTTCAACTTCTTTTTCAAACCTGCGTCACGGTAATATGTATATGACATGCCTTTTTACTGATACGATGCGTTCTGCCTCTGTCCTTTGGTATCCATCTTTTTGTATTGATGCGGACTCCGGCATCATCAACACGGGCGCTGCTGACGTACAGATTATCCACATCGGCCTTCTGCTCATCGGCATCGGCAACGGCACTTCTCAAAACCTTGTCAATCACTGCTGCTGCACGTTTTTCTGTGAACTTCAAAATATCCAGCGCGTCCTGAACACTTCGACCGGCTATAAGCTGTGTAACGAGTCTTGCCTTGCGCGCCGAAAACGGAGCAAAACGACAAGACGAACGCCAATCCATCAAGTCGTTTACTTCAGAGGACAAGGCAGCCGCCAGGTGTCGAATATCATCCATTTTCGGCCTGGGCTTAAAAAGGCTCTTCTGCCAGTTTTTAACAGCCGCCACGGACTCTTTTTTACCAAGACCGGGCCTGACAATCTGTTCGGCCAATTGCCCCACACTCATCTTCTGTCGTTTGCAAAGCTCTTTTAATTTGTCGGCATTTAACATAACTCGTAACTTACTAAACCATTAACCGGAAAATTGATAACCAACTAATTACCGATTAAATCTTCGCATTTCTATTTTATTTTCTTACTTGAATGTCCTCTAAAAATCCTTGTCGGCGAGAATTCTCCCAGTTTATGTCCTACCATATCTTCGGTAATAAAAACCTTATGAAACATTTTGCCGTTATAGACCATAAACGTAAAACCCACAAACTCCGGAATTATCGTACATCTTCTCACCCACGTCTTGATTGGCTCACGAGAACCGGTCTCTATTTGCCTGTTGACCTTGGCAAAAAGCTTCTCATCAACATACGGCCCTTTTTTAAGAGATCTACCCATTTTTCTGCTTCTCTTGTCTCGTCAAGCTTTACTACGCCTGGCGCTTCTACAGGACTAATTGTCCCGACCTTCTATTTTTACGTCTTCGAATAATTCGTTTATTGCTGGTATTACGCGGATTTCTTGTTTTTCCACCTTTTGCCAGCACACCCTTCGGCGAACAGGGATGCCTACCGCCGCCTCGATGTCCTTCTCCGCCGCCCAAAGGATGGTCAACGGGATTCATCGCATTACCACACACATGCGGCCTTCGCCCTATATGTCGTGTTCGCCCCGCTTTACCAATCCATACATTTTGATAGTCGGCATTACTCAGCCGGCCAATCGTAGCACGGCACTCCTTGCGAAGCATCCGCATTTCGCCGCTCGGCAAAACAACAGTTACCCAATCACCCTCTTTGGCCACAATTCTTGCAGCATCCCCGGCGACCCTGACCAGCTTTCCGCCCTGGCCCGCCGTCATTTCGATATTATGAACCTCAAGGCCCGCAGGAATCGCCGACAGCGGCATCGCATTACCTACCTTAGGTTCACAAGAGGTTCCGCTTTCTACTCGGTCACCAAAACTTACTCCCTGCGGTGTCAACATATATCTCTTCTCGCCGTCGGCGTAGTGCAGCAGAGATATGAAACAATTTCTGTTGGGGTCATACTCAACCGTTGCTACCTTTGCCGGGATACCATCTTTGTCACGTTTGAAATCGATAATACGGTAAATTTTTCTTGCCCCTCCGCCTCTGAACCGCGAGGTGGTAACACCATGATGGTTTCTACCACCCGTCTTCTTAATCCGTCGGCAGAGAGACTTTTCAGGCTTCGCAGTCGTCAGCTCTGCATAATCATTCACAGAGCTGTTTCTGCGTCCTGCACTTGTCGGTCTGTAAACTCTAATACCCATAATTCATATCTCGTATTTCGTGAGCGCCAGCTAAACCACGATAAACTCTTAATCTTAAGTTATCATTGCGGAACTTTCAAGGATAAACTGAACTTATAACCGGCAGCAACGGCGTCGGTAAAAACCACTCCATCCGGAACCGGTATGGAAAAATAATCGAAAGAGAAATCTCCAGTCGGCCATTCCCAGTCAAATACCTTACCATTAGAAGTAAGTGCCATAATATGGTCAGTACCAGCAGCTATAGCTATAAAATCATTACTATCAGGTTGGCGGTAGTGATAACGCGGAATGCCAGGCTCAAGCCAATCACCACCACCCCAGGCAATAAGTACTTCGTCATCCCTCAGAAGAAAACTGTAGTTGGCAGATGCAGCCACGGCTACATGCACTTTTCCGACAGCACCGGCATAAATTTGGGTCTGACCATTATTATTATTTCCCCACGCCTTGACCGTTCCGTCAGACTGCAGAGCCAGACTGTGATATGTCCCTGCAGCGATGGCAGTATAGAAAGTGCCTGGATCCGGAGACGGGGCATCGCATTCGCCATACGAGTTCCAGCCTCCCCAACCGACGATTGTGCCGTCGGATTTTAGACCCAGACTGTGCCAGTCACCCGCGGTTATGGCCACAAAATCATTGCCAGACGGTTTATCAGTGATCTGCCCTAAATTATCCCCTCCCCAGACTATGATTGAGCAATCAGACTTCAGAGCCATACTATGATAAGTGCCGGCAGCGATGGCAGTGAAATCAGTGCCATCGGGAACGTTACATTCGCCATGATTGTTATATCCCCAGGCTGCTAATGAGCCGTCAGACTTTAAGGCTAAACAATGATATTTACCCGCAGCAACCGTTACAAAATCGGAACCTTCAGGAACGTTGCTTATCTGGCCATACTTGTCACCCCTGGCAGGGTCCTGCGTCCAGGCAACAATTTCATACCCTAAGGCAACAGTACCCACTGCTATAGCGTTCGGATCATCAGGGTCTGGGTCGAGAGGATTTTCACAGATATGGCCTTTGTAAATTACGACGTATCTTTTTACATTTTCTGCTGGTGGAGCAAACTGTGCGCTCAGTTCTGTAACACCACCATCGTTGGGCAACGTGCTGGCCGGAGTCCATCCCGGTATGAATGTGATGTTGTTAGGGTCGATTTGGGTTCTCGTGTCGTTCGTGTCATCCCAGTAAAGCTCAAACGAGCCGCCTTTTAACGTTTGTAGTATGCCCGAATTATTTGAATCATTGGTAATGACAAGTTCTACAATGTTAGGGTCAGCCCAGTTGGGCTCGACATTTAATCGCCCGCGGAAAAAATAATTAGCCAGACCCGTCGCGTAATCAATAGTGCGAGGTATGGTAACTTCGGCGTAGTCTATAAATACATTTACGTCGTCTGGGGTGTTCGTACTATCTACTACAGCGACGTCACCGCCCCAAATGGACTTCTTGTAATGTGTGTATGATCGCCGTACCAGATGGTGCAAGCCATAATTCGAGCCGTTGAAATATATCTTTTGAAACACTGTGTCACCTATTTTGCCATATTCTGCCAGCGATGTTGTGTGCTCTTTTGCCGGGTGTGGGAATTGATACTTTACGCCGGAGCATCCGAAGACCGTGCTTAAAGACAGAAACTGATAGTTTGTACATTCAGCCAGTCCCCAGAGGTCTTCCGGCGGTAAGATACCATCGCCGAGATAATTACCTGCGTATTCATCTGCATCGAAATATTTGGCTAACTTGTTAAAAACAACCGGCCCGGTGCCTGACCAGAGACTCATGCCGTTGTTGTCTATGACCCGGTCTTCAACCCAACTTTCAAAAGGATTGCCCCAGTCCCACTTATATGCCAATCGGTAATGGCCAAAAAGAAAGTCGTTTCTTGTATGTGCCGGAACGCCCATATCTTCAAGCATATGCAAAACGCAACCTAGGTTAAGCAACACCTCTGCTAACTGTGCCTCACGCACACTCTTTGTAGAATTTCTCAATGAATCATAGAATGTTGATCTTGCGGCTGCCCATTTTTCATTGTTGGTGTACGGATCTTGCAAAGCGGCTCCTGTAATGGTCCAACTCAGGGCAGCTTGACCTAATGGCAGCCAGCTTGACCAGAAAGGTGCATCCCAGTCCGGATGGTCCGTATGATTATCCAGACCGGCATTACGAGTCGGGTCATAAAAATGATGGCGTGGCCTCCAAGGAGCAATTCGGCGACCATCCTCGTCCTCAATTATACTTCCAACCCAAAGCCATTCCGATATACTTCGTGTTGTCTTATTTGGATTAGCTTCACCCCTATCTATTCGCGTCTTTATATTTTGGGGAAAATTCCAATATAACTGGGTTGATATCCCATTAGTCAGTCCCACCTGCGTTTTTAGGTAATCATCTATTATAGATGTTTCGATAGCTTTACTTGTTACCGCAGGATGAGTTTTCTTATTTTCCCATGCATACAAGAAATTAAATAAACCCAAAACCAGTAGTAGTGTTGTATATTTGAACTTCATTTTGATATTCTTTCCCCTGCATTATCCAAACATGTGATCAAACAGGGATGTCTTTTCAATTATCCACCAGGATAAAAAAGATGCTGATAATATAATAACAAGTAATATTAAAAATATTATTAACTTTGGATAACTTTTAAATAATAATTTTATTACTAAACTCCAAACAATATCGAAACCCAATAAAGCCAACAGTCCCATCGGCCCCAGAAGCCAGTCAGGGGTCGTTGGGCCATCTATGACTGGAAATAATAAATAGAAAGAGACAACAAAAATACCCAAAAGTACTACAGTGAAGACAATCATGTCCTGTGTACTCAGAGATAAAATTTTCTTTTCCTGCATAGCTTATTCTCCTGAGTTTTATTCCTCACAGAGTTAATGAGAAATTAGAGATTGAATATCCTCCACTTCCCGTCTTCGTCTCTTATGAAAAATACGGGGAAGCCTAATGTCTCGGCGCCATTTTGATGAAGCATCTCATATTTAACTTCGCCGACCCTTTGCCGGTCGAGTATCATTTGGCCCATACCGGCTGCATAATCCGCAAGGTTCGGCTCAATTATCTGGAAAATCTCGGCGTATTTTTCTCTCGAAATTTCAGCGATGTAAGTAAGGGCTTCGTTAACATCACCGGATGCAAGAGCGGTCTTGAACGACTCGAAGACATTTAACGGGTGAGGGCCATTCAGCCAGAGATAAGCAAAAGTTGCTAAATCACTGGTATCAACGGTTCCGCTATTATCAAAATCGCCTTTGAGGCCGCTGCCAGATTTTTTCCAGTTCCCAGCAAATACCGCAAAATCAACAAAGTTGACTATCGAATCTTTGTTAAAATCGGGATAAGAATTCGGCTCAGGAAAGCTATCAATCCCGATTGCTCTACTATTGGCAATTGAAGCCATAGTCAAAACAATAGCGGCAAATAGAAACATTCTTTGGCTATGCATCACAAATTCTTTCACTTATCTGGGGATTTTCACTTTTAGAACAAATCTATATGGAAGTCCGGCTCCAAATATACAACAGCTTTTTTCCAGCTCGGTTTAATGCCGAAGTGCCTGCCCCTTCGACGAAGTTTTCCTCTCCGGTTAGCTGTTCTAACCTTGCGAACCTTTACACCATACATCTTTTCAACAGCATCTTTAATCTGAACTTTATTGGCACTTTTATTCACCTGAAAGGGATACGCTCCCTTTGTATTTGCAAAATGAACGCCCTGTTCCGTAATCAAAGGCCGAATTATGATATCATAGTTATCTATCGTAATTGCCATTAACTTCCACCTGCCTCATCCCTACCAAGGAGGGACAAAAACGCATCCTTTGTTATCAGCATCTTACGGTGGTTGCAGATGTCACCGGCATTTAGCTCAGCTACAGGCATAACTGATACCTTCGGAATGTTTTTAGCCGACCTGTATAGATTGTCGTCAAAATCGCTAATTGTTACAAGGCAGCTATCCTTCGATTGAATCTTCAAATTAGACATAATATTTATGAAATCGTCCGTATGCGGCTTTTCAAATTCAAGTCCGTCAACTACGACAACATTGTTGCTCAAAAGTTTAGCCAATAATGCCGAGTCTCTGGCCAATCTTCTCTGCTTTTTCGGCATACGTTTGCGGAAACTTCTAACGCTCTTTGCAAACGTTACTCCCCCGCCGACCCTTTTGCCCGTTCTTCGGTTACCAACACGTGCATTGCCCGTACCTTTTTGCCTGTAGAGCTTTCTGCCCGAACCGGCAACCATACCTCTATCCTTTGTAGTGGCTGTTCCTACACGTTTGTTAGCCTGATACATAACAATAGCCTGCTTGAGCAGTGGAAATCTGACTCTTCCACCGAAAGCCGACTCATCAATCTTCAGGCTATCAACTTCCTGACCCTCTTTGTTGTAAACAGCCAGGTCAATCATCTCAACCATTTCACTCCACTTCAGACCTTTTGTGCGCTCCGAACAAGACAATATCCACCTGCAGGCCCGGCTACGGCGCCCTTGACTACCAACAAATTATTCTCTTCATCTATTGAGATTAATTTATGATTTTTTGTGGTAACACGTCGGTTACCCATATGCCCGGACATCTTTTTACCTCTTTTGGGCTTTCCGCCATGACCTCTATCACTGGCATAACTTGCTATTGAACCGGACGTTCTGTGTTTTCGTTCTGTTCCGTGAGAAGCAGGGAAACCGCCAAACCCGTGCCGTTTCATCACGCCGGCAAAACCCTTGCCTTTACTGGTACTTGTAACATCAACAAATTTATTCTCCGCAAAAACCAAAACCGTGATAGAATCCCCAACCTTGTACTCCGGCTCTTTATCATCAGGCAGCCGCATCTCTCTGATAAACCTCTTTTGTACCGTATTGGCTTTCTGAGCATGTCCCGACTGCGGATTATTTCTGCGTGAGGGCTTTACATCCTCAAAACCCAACTGAACACCATTGTAGCCGTCGGATTCGGTCGTTTTTACCTGCATAACAACACAGGGTCCAGCTTGTATAACCGTAACAGGGAGCAAATTCCCCGTTTCGTCATAAACTTGAGTCATTCCAACTTTTTTTCCCAGCAACATTTTCATTAGTTCGTCGCTCTTAGTACATATCACCGGTTACGCCTTTATCTTTACGAAGACGCCTGCCGGCACTACCAGACGGTTCAAAACCTCGACCGTTCGTGCATTGGCCTCATGGATATCAATCAGACGCTTATGAGTTCTCATCTCAAACTGCTCACGTGACTTCTTATCGATGTGAGGACTACGCAAAACGGTGTATCTTTCTATCCGTGTAGGCAGCGGTACGGGGCCACTTACACGGGCGTTTGTCTTTCGAGCATGCTCGACTATCTCTTTAGCGGAAGCATCAAGAGCCCTGTGGTCGTAGGCCTCCATTCTAATTCGTATTCTTTCACTTTCAGTAGTCATAATCGCTCTCTACACTTATGAACGATAATATTTTTATCATAAAACTCTACTTAAAACTCATAAGGCTATGAAAAATATATACTTATCAACCAAATGAAGAAAACTCTTGCGTTCGGCGTATAATTCTCAGATTATCAACCAAATCAACGTTGCTTGTTTTTGGCAGGAAAGGCTTGTTACCTGATAATTGATTTAAATCACGGTTGCATAATCAACTATCAAGTGCGCCTTCCTTAAGAAATTCGGGCTTGGACCATTATACGGCCCATCCAAAGCCATTTTTCAGCCTTGGCACACCCTGAGGTGCAGCGAAACACCTTTCAAAACCGTCCCTGACCACTACATTATAGGTATGCTACAGCCTACACTTGTTCACGCAAAGTCGTCCTTGACAATGCTCGCTACGGCTAAAAAACTAAACTTTTATCACATAATCCAGTTAATATCAATAAAAATTCTAAAAAAAATGAAAAAAATCAAAAATTTTTTAAACAATTATCTGCATGGCAACCTGTTCCGGAACCTTCTCATAACTTAAAGGCTCCATCGTAAAGGTACCACGACCTGCTGTGGCACTTCTAATCTCGCTTGAATAACCAAACATCTCCGCCAGAGGCACTTTAGCATCAATTACACGCATATTTCCATGAACCCTACAGCCCGTTATCAATCCCCTTTTACTCAACAAACTGCTCTGTACAGCACCAAAAGAAGCTTCCGGCGCTATCGCCTGAAGCCTCATTATCGGCTCCAGTAATACAGGTTCTGCCTGGCCAAGAGCCTTTTCTACCGCAACTGCAGCAGCTTGCTCGAAAGCCAAATCCGATGAATCAACCGAATGAAACGAACCATCAACCAACGTAACTTTAATACCCATAACAGGATAGCCTGCCAACACACCGCTACCAAGAGCATCCTTTGCTCCCCTTTCCACAGAAGGGAAAAATTCTCTTGGTACTGCGTTGGACACTACTTTGCTTTCAAACTTAATATCACCGCTCGGCAGGCCTGCTTCCGTTAACAAGGGCTCTATTAATAAAACAACATGACCGTATTGGCCATGCCCCCCCGTCTGTCGTATAAATTTGCCCTCCGCCCGGGCCGGTTTCGTGATAGCTTCCCTATAAGCCACTCTCGGCCTGCCGACTCTGACATCTACACCTTTTTCCCTTACCAGCTTATGCTCAAGTATCTCAAGGTGCAGCTCGCCCATCCCGCTTATGATTGTCTGGCCTGTTTCGTGGTCAACTTTCCACATAAAAGTGGGGTCTTCACGCTTCAAATCAGACAAGGCATCTGCCAATTTCGCCTTATCTGCCATTGTTTTCGGCTCTATGGACATATTAATCACTGTCTGAGGAAATGTAATGCTCGGAAGACAAACGGGATGTCTGGATTCACAAATCGTATCGCCTGTAAGCGTCTGTTTTAGCCCCACGACCGCAATAATATCTCCGGCAGAAGCAGAAGCTAATATTTTTCGCTCGTCAGCGTGCATCTCAAATATTCGCGTAATATTTTCCTTTTTGTTACGATTCGTATTCAAAACTCTGCTGCCGGTCTTTAACGTCCCTTGATAAATCCTCAGAAAACTTAAATCTCCGTGGACATCACTTGTTATCTTAAATGCAAGGGCAACCAGACTGCCATTTGGGTCACATTTAACTGTTATTTTCTTGTTCTCGTCGGTCGGCTTATGTCCGACAAGAACAGGCTTGTCCAATGGCGAAGGCAAATACGCCAGGACACCGTCAAGCAGTCTTTGAACCCCGATATATTTCAGCGCAGAACCTACAAAGACCGGATGAAGCTCATTGTTTAAGGTTCCTTTTCTGACCGCTTTATGAATCATTTCATCACTAATCGGCTTATCATGGACATAATTATCCATCAACTCTGAATCTGTTTCGGCTGCCAGCTCTATCATCTTATTTCTTTGGTGTTGGGCTGTGCGGCGTAATTCGGCGGGAATTTCAGTCTCCTCAAAAGTCGCTCCAAGCTCTTCAGTCTTGTAGAAAACCGCTTTGAATTTAATCAGGTCTATTATACCCATAAAAGAGCTTTCGGCTCCGATAGGAATCTGTAACAGAATCGGTTTGGCAAGGAGTTTATCGCGAATAGAATCGACGGACATCTCAAAATCAGCGCCGACTTTGTCCATCTTGTTCACAAAACAAAGACAAGGCAAGCCGTATTTTTGTCCCTGTCTCCAGACGGTCTCGCTCTGGGCCTGTACGCCCTCACTTGCGTCAAATACAGCTACAGCGCCGTCCAGAACACAAAGCGACCTTTCTACCTCAGCGGTAAAATCAATATGGCCGGGCGTGTCTATAAGATTAATTTCATAATCCTTCCACGGACACTTCGTAGCGGCTGAAGTAATAGTAATGCCTCTTTTCTGCTCTTCTTCCATATAATCCATAACAGCAGTGCCGTCGTGGACCTCGCCCATTTTGTAGGTTTTTCCGGTATAATAAAGAATGCGCTCGGTAATCGTTGTTTTACCGGCGTCAATATGAGCCATAATTCCAATATTACGTATTTTTTTCAATCTACCGGGCATAAACAATGCCTCATATCTGCTGATACAGTCCCGAAAGTACCAATGGGGACGCCCTTCGGAGAGGTGTCCTTTGGCATTACGAATAAAAAAACTGCCACGATTATTTTATGAATATATCGTGGCAGTGAAAACTAACAAATCTTACCAGGCAAAGTGGGCAAACGCTTTATTAGCCTCAGCCATTTTATGGATATTTTCACGTGTTGTCATTGCGCCGCCGTGTTTATTATAAGCGTCTATGAGCTCGGAAGCCAGACGCTCACTCATGGGTTTTCCTTTCTTGGCCCTGGCCGATTGCAGTATCCACCGAAAAGCAAGCGACTGCTGACGTTTCGGGCCTACCTGCATAGGCACCTGATAACTGGCGCCGCCCACACGCTTGCTGCGAACCTCAATCAATGGCTTTACATTATTTATCGCCGTCTCGAATACTTCAAGCTGGTCGCAATCCTTAACCCTTTTGCCGATAATGTCCATAGCATCAGAAAAAACCTGCTGTGAGGAGCTTTTCTTGCCGTCCCACATCATACAGTTAATAAACTTCGAGACCAGTTTGCTGTTATATTTCGGGTCAGGTTTTAATTGCTGATTTGAAGCAGTAAAACTCTTCATACTTTCTTATTCCTTCGTTCATAGTTCATCGATGAACACACACCATAAACAATGAATTATTTTTGTTTTTTAGCTCCATATTTACTTCTGCCCTGCTGTCGACCGGATACGCCGGCACAATCAAGCACTCCACGGACAATATGATACCGAACGCCCGGCAAATCCCTGACTCGGCCTCCGCGAATTACAACTGTGCTGTGCTCCTGGAGGTTGTGGTCAATCCCCGGTATATAAGCGGTAACTTCCTTGCCGCTGGTGAGTCTAACACGGGCAATCTTTCGCAGAGCGGAGTTCGGCTTCTTCGGCGTTTGGGTCCTTACAATCAGACATACGCCTCTTCTCTGAGGCGAGCCGCTGATATCAGATATACGTTTTCGACGCTTTGACTTTGCTCTTGGACGTCTAACTAACTGGTTTATAGTAGGCATAATTCACTTCCGATTTCAATCTTCGAGTTTTAACTTATTCCCAAAGCTTCCTTAACAGCGGCATCAGCTTTTGCTTCCGCATCTTTTTCTTCCTTTACTTCCGCAAACTCCTTCGGAAGCGGTGCTTCAGCAAGGTGTTTAACTTTCATTTCAAGAAGCGGTTTAAAAGCGGTACCGGCCGGTATTAAATGGCCGAGTATAACATTTTCTTTCAAACCGGTCAAGTGGTCGATTTTAGCAGCTAAAGAAGCCTCAGTCAAGACCTTGGTCGTTTCCTGGAAACTTGCCGCTGCGATAAAACTATCCGACCACAGCGACGCCTTGGTTATTCCTAAAAGCAATGTCTGTGCTGTCGCTGCTTTAGGCTTTTTGCCCTTAGCCGGCGTACCCCCTATTAACTCGAGCTTTTCGTTGATACCGGCTAACTCTTTTTTGTCGATAACCTGTCCTTCCTTCAAATCAGATGCATCCCCGACTTCTGTAATTTTAAGGCTGTCGGCCAATTGTTCATTCTCTTTTCGGAACACAAATTTATCAACAACCTCTCCAGGCAAAAATGAGCTGTCCCCGACCGACTCAATACTAACCTTTCGCATCATCTGGGCACAAATTATTTCAATGTGCTTGTCGTTGATATTAACATTTTGTGAACGATAAACATTCTGAATCTCCGCAATCAGATACTTCTGCAATGTTTCCTCGCCTTTGATTCGCAGAATATCGTGCGGTACCAACGGACCATCGGTCAGTGCATCCCCTGCCTCTGCATAATCGGCGGTATGTACGTTGAGATGCCTGTCTCGTGGAACGTG
>Ga0154684_1160_pt1 | contig 16877 bp, 12 predicted proteins | sample Rifle2008BG13ft_FD_116113 | JGI IMG/M metagenome (GOLD analysis project Ga0154684, IMG submission 116113) | Planctomycetes bacterium RBG_13_50_24 | reverse complement strand
GGATTCGTACTTAGCTCATCCGGATGCAAGAAGTCTGACGAGGCGCCACCTCTCAAAGTCGGCGCAATCTTCGCGGTTACCGGAGGCGCGTCATTTCTCGGTGCTCCCGAGGCGAAGACCGCCGAAATGTTCGTCGACAAGATTAACAGTGCTGGCGGGATCAACGGCTTGAAGATGGAGTTGATTGTGAAGGACTCCGGGGGTAAGCCTGAAAATGCCATTTCACTGGCAAAACAGCTCATTGATGAAGAGAAGGTCCTCGCAATTATCGGGCCGTCGACGAGCGGCGAGACCATGGCCATCAAGAATATCTGCCAGGAAGGTAAGACCATCCTTCTTTCGTGCGCCGCTGCCGAGGATATCGTCAATCCTGTGGCCAGTTATGTGTTCAAGACTCCCCAGAAGGACAGCGATGCTGTGAGGTGGATTTTCAAGACAATGAAAGATAAAGGTATCTCCAAAGTCGGTGTGATAACGAGCAACGACGGTTTCGGGATTGCCGGCAACGCACAGCTTGCGAAACTCGCACCCGATAACGGAATCACAATCGCTATTTCCGAGGCTTACGACAAGCAGGAGACCGACCTGACGGGAGTTCTCACCAAATTGAAAGGCCAGGACGTCCAGGCTGTGATTAACTGGTCCATCGTCCCCGCCCAGAGCCTCGTCGCCAAGAATATGAAGCAGATCGGATTAAACGTCCCGCTGTTTCAGAGCCATGGCTTCGGGAACATCAAGTATGTCCAGGCAGGTGGTGAGGCCGCAAACGGCACCATCTTCCCCTGTGGACGTTTGCTGGTTGCGGAAGTCCTTCCCAATGACCATCCCCAAAAGACTGTTCTCGTGGGATACAAGAAAGACTACGAGGCCCGATACAAGGAAGATACAAGCACCTTCGGCGGCCACGCGTACGACGCTTTGCTGATCCTTACCGAGGCAATCAAAAAAGCCAGAAGCGGGGACCGTGATAAGATCCGCGATGCTATTGAGAATCTTAAGGGCATCGTCGGGACGGCCGGCGTCTTCAACTTCTCCTCTGTGGATCACAACGGCTTGGCTCTTGATGCTTTTGAGATGCTTACGGTAAAGGACGGAAAGTTCGCGATATACGAGAAGTGATGCCGGCCTCAAGGGTTGGCCGCAGGAGTTGAGTCAGAATGAACTTCCCCCAAATCGTACAATATTGCCTCTCAGGAATCACCGTTGGCAGCATCTATGCTATTGTCGCCGTCGGCTTCAATATCATTTACAATACCACCGGGATCATTAATTTTGCTCAGGGGGAGTTCTTGATAGTCGGGGCGATGACGGCGATCAGCCTGTGCCGAATTGTTCCACTGCCGGTTGCCATCGTTCTCGCGGTCCTGGTCACGACTGCCCTCGGCGGGCTCGTTGAGATAGTCTTCATCAGACGGGTCAGCAATGCATCGGTTTTACGGCTCATCGTTATCACGATCGGTATCTCGATCATCATTCGGGAAGCTATGCTTCACATCTGGGATGAGAAAGTCAGGTCCTTGCCTTACTTTACAGGAACGGCGGTTTCGAGCGTCACTGTTCTGGGAGCTTATATCTCACCGCAGGTCCTCTGGGTGTTAGGAGTCAGTTCGATCATAGTCACGGGGCTGACGCTCTTTTTTCGGTTTACGCTGACCGGCCGTGCCATGAGGGCCTGCGCTGACGATCGGATGGCAGCACGCCTCTGCGGTATCAACGATCGCTGGATGGTCACGCTTTCTTTCATGCTCAGCGCCGCCATCGGGGCGCTGGCTGGCTGCGTAATCTCCCCTGTGACTCAGACGCAGTACGATATGGGAGCTCCCCTGGCGATCAAGGGTTTCACCGTGGCGATCCTTGGGGGGCTCGGGAACAGCATGGCCTCCGTCGCCGCGGGGCTCTTCCTTGGGCTTATGGAAGCCTTCATGATGAGTCAGTTCGAGGTTGCCTATAAGGAGGCTATCTCGATAGTAATACTACTGCTGATCCTTATGTTTCGACCGAGCGGTATCTTCACGCGACGCGAGGTGAGCGATCTTAGGACATTATGATGAAGCTTAAGATATATCGCCCCGTTATCGCATGTGTTGTTTTGGTCGTCCTGCTGCAGGTTGTGCTTTCGGTGACCGGCGCTATCTACTATATGACGCAAGTTACCATGGCGGCCTATTACGCCCTTGTAGTGATCGGACTTTGCCTGCTCATGGGCTATGCGGGCCAGATATCATTAGGTCATGCAGGTTTTTTTGCAATTGGCGGGTACACTTCCGGGGCCCTAACCACCTGCAACCTCTTCGCATATCGCGATACCTCTCTGGTCTCATGGTTTCGCTCGGCTGGTCTGGTTCTGGAGTGGCAGGATATCTATGGCGCAGACATTGTCTCATTTTCCCCGTGGGTGGCTCTTGTTGTGGCACTTATTCTAACGGGCCTTATCGCTTTCCTGATCGGCCTGCCTGTAATTCGGCTCAAGGGCCAGTACCTGGCAATGGCTACGCTTGGCTTCGGCCTGATTATTTACCGCGTCGTTCTCGGGGTACATGTCTTCGGCCAGGCCGACGGTATCTCGAATGTGCCGCCCTTCAGGCTGATGGGCGGTCTGGAAGTCAACGGAAGGCCCCACTTTCGTGTCCAGAACTACTATATCGCATGGGCCGTGGTGATAGTGGCCATGGTCCTTGCCATCAACCTGGTCAACTCGCGAGTCGGCAGAGCACTTCGATCCATCCACCAGAGTGAGGAGGCGGCGCACTCGTTAGGTATAAACACATATCGTTACAAACTCGCCACTTTTGTCTTGAGCGCCCTTTTCGCCGCCGTGGGCGGTGTTCTCCTGACACACTATAATGGGAGCATCGGCCCTTCGGAGGTAACGGTCATAAAATCGATCCGCTATGTGACCATCGTTGCCGTCGGTGGGATGGCAAACCTTTGGGGAGTGCTGCTCATGGGAATCATCCTGAACTTCCTTTCGCTACGGGGCGTCTTCGGAACCTACGACGACGCTGTCTTTGGGGCCATTTTGATCGCTATGATGCTATTTGCGCCTGACGGGTTGTTGCGTATGCCGCAGTTACGTATGCTGTCGTCCATTGTATCAAGGAGGTCGCATGGCTAATATTCTCCTTGAAGCGAGGAACCTCTACAGGTCCTTCGGCGGGGTTCATGCCGTCAAGGACGTCAGCATACAGGTGCCCCAAGGCGCAATAAAGGCCGTCATTGGTCCCAACGGTGCCGGAAAGACGACGTTGTTTAACCTGATTGCAGGGACGATCTTACCCCATGATGGCGCGGTCATTTTTCAGGGCAAGGCTATTACCGCGTGGAAACCACATATCATCGCTGGCATGGGGATTGCGCGGACGTTCCAGACGACGAAGCTTTTTCCTCACATGACAGTCCTGGAAAACGTCATGGTGGGCAGGCATTCGCGCACGCGATCGGGATTCTTCGCCGGAATGCTGAACCTGCCGCGGACGTGGCGAGAGAATCGGCAGGTCGAGACCGAGGCTCTTGCAATTCTTGAGGAACTAGACCTGATCTCGCACGCTTTCGAGACCGCCTCGAACCTGCCCTTTGGCCAGCAGCGCCTCGTGGAGTTTGCGCGCGCTCTGGCAACGGAGCCGGTCCTGCTTCTGCTTGACGAGCCCGCGGCGGGACTTAACGTTAATGAGACCAGGGAACTTGCCAAGCTGATCCTGAAGATGCGGGACCGTGGTGTCACATGTCTCATCGTGGAGCATAACATGTCCCTCGTTATGAATATCTCGGACGATGTGGTCGTCCTTGACCAGGGGCAGAAGATTGCCGAGGGGTCCCCACAGGTAATACAGAAAAATCCCAGTGTGATTCGAATTTATCTGGGTGATAATTATGCTTAGAATCTTGAACCTCGAGGCCGGGTACGGCCTGTTACGGGTCCTGAAGGGAATTTCCCTCAACGTCTCGCCGGGAGAGGTGATTGCGATCATCGGGGCGAACGGCGCGGGCAAGACTACCCTTCTGAAGACGATTGCCGGTATCCTAAGGTCCCGCTCTGGTACTATCCTGTTCGATAATCAGGAGATCCAAACCGCACCATCCGAAAAGATCGTTGAACTCGGATGCTCCCTTGTTCCTGAAGGCCGCCACGTTTTCAGCACCTTGACCGTTAAAGAGAATCTGATCCTCGGTGCGTTCTCCCGCCTGGGGAGGAGGAATAAGGCGAGCATTTCCGCGAGCATCGAGGAAGTGTACAATCTCTTCGGCATCCTCAAAGATCGGGAGAACCAGCTCGCCGGTACACTTTCGGGGGGGCAGCAGCAAATGCTCGCCGTCGGGCGAGCTCTCATGTCGAGACCGAGACTTCTGATGATGGACGAACCGTCCCTGGGAGTTGCGCCGATCGTTGCGAGGGACATTTATAATACCATTGTCAGCCTGAAACGCAACGGTTTGACGATCCTCCTTGTCGAGCAGAACGTGCGTGCGGCCCTGGCAGTTGCGGATCGCGGTTATGTTATTGAAACGGGGCAAATTGTCCTCGATGGAACATCCAAAGAACTATGTGATAATTCGGAAGTCCAGCGGGCGTACCTCGGGAAAGAATACCGAACAATCGATTAGTGAGGAAATTATGAGCCAGGCAATCCTCTATAATCTTGAATGTGAGGTGATCCGCCGTGATGAGTTGGAGTAATCCCAAATCGGGAGGCTGCAATTCACGCCGGATAAATTCGGGATAGTCCCGAATGGCATGAAAATAAGGAACATGTTTTTATTTAAAATCCGTCTCTCGACTCCGCTCGGAATGAAGAAGGAACGAAGGGGGATGGAAGAGGGGGTATGTGCAGGTCACGAGTCACGAGATACATTACAGTGTATCAGGATAACAGAGGCCGGGTAATCGGGATAGCAGGATTTCAGAGCAACTGTTTTGAGGATATAGCACCCGATTCCAATTTTTCAGGATGGTGATTGATAAGGAATTCGGTTATGCGTTTGCTGAAGCATTTTCTACTGGAGCTTGTCGGCAAATATTTGACTTCGGCACGGTAAAGAAGAAAGTGCTTCCTTTTCCAAGTTCGGATTCGACCCAGACGACGCCGGAATTCAGCTCGACAATCTTTTTGACAATTGAAAGGCCGATGCCGGTGCTGTCGACTCGATTATGCGGCGAAAGGGTCTGGAATATCTTGAAGATTTTCTTGAAATACTTCTCGTCGATTCCGGGCCCGTTATCGGCGACGCTGAATTTCCAAAAGCCGTCCTGCTCGACACAGCCGACTTTGATTTGCCCTTCGGGCTTGTCCATATACTTGACGGCGTTGCTCAGCAGGTTCTGGAAGACCTGCATGATTTGTGTTCTCTCACATATTAAGACGGGCAGTTCGTTCTCGACGGTAATCTGGATATTTTCGGGCGGATCTATGCCGGCAATTACTTCCGAAAGGACCGTGTTCAAATCGACTTGCCGCTTTTCGGGGCTGGTGTGCCCAAGCCTGGAATATTGCAGGATGTCGTCGATCAGAGCGCTCATTTGCCTTGCCTTTTCGACGAGCAGTCTGACTTGCTGTTTGCCTTGTTCATCGAACTTGTCGGCATAGTCTGTTGATATCCAGTCAGCCAGAGTTCCGATTCCCCGCAGCGGTGTTTTTAAGTCGTGGGCGGTTATATATGCGAATTCCTGAAGCTCTTTGTTCGCTCGTTTCAGCTCCCAGACGGCCGATTCCATGTCTTTGTTGAGCTTTTCCAGCTCTTGCTCGGCCTGACGGCGCTCGGTTATATCGACAAACGCCTCGAGAAGGACTTCTTCACCTTCAAGCGTTATGGGCAGGACTGTTTTAAGGATCGGGATTTCCCGGCCGTCGCTGTCGAGCAGCACTTTTTCAGAATTGTCAACCGAATTGCCCAAATCTATCACCGGGCACTTATTTACCTCGGCGGGACATATTTTCTTATGGCAGGTATTTCCAATGATCTCTTGCGGTGAGCTACAGCCCATCATCATTAGTGCAGTCTTGTTTACTCTGCGTATCTTTTTGTCCCTGCTGACGACTATCACGCCGACGGGCATCGTATCCAGGATAAGCTCTCTAGTTTGCAATGCTTCTTCTGCCGCTTTTTGGGAGTGCCTGAGCTCTTCCTTGGCCTGTCTGCGTTCTTCCTCGACCCGCATGGCTGAGGCGAGGATTCCTAATATTTTCTTCTCTTCTTCGGATGGTTCAAAGTCCTTCCGGAAAACCGTGCACAACGAACCGACATGACAACTGTTGCACGAGACCGCCTGGCCGACATAGGTCTGCAGGCCGTAAGCGAGCACGTTTGGATCGCTCTGCGCATAGGAGCTTTTTTGTAAATCCCGGACCACACACACCTTATTGGTACCTTGCCGGATCACGTCGTAGCAGATGTGTCCATCGGCTTTGTCCAGGGGATTATAGTCCGGCGGCGTATGCCACTGTGCCAGTGAGCAGAGCATCCCATTGTCGAGATGGTTGTACAGGGCGCAGGTTGCCCCAAGAAGCTCTCCAAGTAAGGCGGTGATACGATTTGTGTTTTCCGTAAAGTCGCTGCCCAGGCTGAGCAGGCAAGTGTTTATTTTCTCCAAACGGTCCTCCGCCCGTTTACGCTCGGTAATATCTCGAAGAGTCACCTGTATCCAGGTTTTCTCGCCTTTGTGTTTTACGCGGCGCGGATTGGCCTCCATACAAACGCGGCCTTTATCCTTGTGTAAAATAGTCAACTCAAACGGCAGGCGTTCAGCACCTGTGAGGACCAGTCCAAACTCTTTGATTGCTTTTGGAATGGACTTTTTGTCCAGGATGCCGACCTTGGTGAAATGTCTGCCGATTACCTCTTGTGCCGAGAATCCGCTCATGCGCTCGGCAGCCGGATTGAAAGATAGGAAATTACCGATTTTGTCCAGCGAAATGACGGCATCCGGAGATTGTTGAACAAGGTCGGAGTATTTGCGCTCACTTGCCCGCAAAGCCTCTTCAGTCTGCCTACGTTCCGTGACATCATTATAAACAGCTACTACTTCGCCGGTGGGCAACCTGTAAACCCAGTTCTCCCGCCAACCACGACGACCGCTGTTATCCATATATAGAGCGTCCGGGAAGTATTCTGTCTTCCCGGTTTCCCAAACTTGTTTGAACACATCTAATAATCCGAATTCGTTTACGCCGGAAAATACTTCAGTTACCCGTTTTCCGATAATATTTTCTCTGTTTACGTGTTCAATGTTCTCACCGGACCGGTTGAAATCCCTTATAACGAAATCATTTCCATTATCGATTGCTTCGTATACTGCTACACCACTGCTCATTTGTTCGAACAAATTCTTGTATTTTTCTTTGCTTCTGCGGAGTGCCTCCTCCATTTGCTTACGTTCTGTTATGTCCCTGCATATCTCCAGCACTCCGGTCGGTTTACCTTCTTCGTCTCTTAAGGCAACATTGGCGATACAATGGATATATCTGCTTTTGCCGTCTTTGCCTGTTATCTGGGTTTCGTACTGGTGGATGTTGCCATCCTGAAATGCCTGGAGGGTAGGACAGGGATAGGGTTCGCAGGGCTTATTCCTTTGGTGGTATATTTCATAACATTTCCTGCCGACAATATCGTCACCGAATATCTGTCTGGCCGCATCATTGGTCCAGATGATATTCAGGTCATTGTCTATCACGGCAATGTCATCAGCGATGGAACGCAGCATGGCGCCGAGTTTTCCTTCGCTGATACGCAGCGCCTCCTCGGCCTGCTTGCGATGTTCGACCATTTGGTTGAAAGTATTGGCTAATTGGCCGATTTCGTCGTTTCTTTTGATATCAACGTGAATGCCCATGTCCCCTTTACCGATTTTGTCCATGGCGGCTTCGAGTTTTGAAAGAGGCTTGGAAATATAGTTGGAGATAAGAAGACCGGGTATAACAGCCAGTATTGACAGCATCAATGAAATGCTTAGTATGATGTTCCTTAATTGAAAAACAGGGGCAAATAGCTCTGCTGTTCGGTACTCAATTGTTAAAATCCAGCCGAGACCTTCATAGTCATTATAACCTTGTGAGTGTGCGAAGGCTAATAATTCGGTTTTTCCCTCTTGCTCGTCCTCTGCTTTCTTTCGTAAATATCCGCTGTCACCTGCTATTTCCTTAAAAAAATCACGGTTAGATATATCTTCGAGAAATTTAAACTCTCCTGATTCGTCAAAAATCGTCTTGCCGTTTCTGTCAAGCAACTTAAACTCTGCGTTGTGTCTAACAATTTCTTTTGCATTCCTGATTATGTCAATTGCTTCATCGATATTCAAAACAACCTTTAATACTCCGTTAAAATTCCCCTTTTCGTCATCGCTTCTTATTGCGATAACGATAGAATGAATACCTGAGCTTCCATCGTATTCGGCGTCACTTACGTATAAACCATTTTCCCTTGCTTTTTCCCACCATAGTTCGTCATCCTGCCTGTAATCGGAGGTTTTTTCTGTTAAAGCAGCATTTGCTCCGTATTTGTTTGTCACGAAGACTTCGCCGAACACTTTATATCCGTGCTTTTCTTCGTGGAATCTTATTTTTTCTCTAAGTTCCTCCGACAGCTTGTTATTTAATAATTCCTGCATTAACGGTGTTGCTGTCCCTTTCTCTGCGGAAATCCATTCGCTGTTTTTTTCATTAATATAGTTCTGAAGGTTCTCCAGCTTTTCGAATTCCCGATTTGATTTTGCAATAGTCTCCTGTAATATTAAATCGCTGCAATAGGCTTTAAACTCTTTGATTGTGTAATAAATATTTCTGTCAATCTTATCAACAGTTTCAACAGCCAGAGCAACGGAACTTTCTCCGATGGACTTTTGTAATGCTCTCTGGCTTTTGTTAACGCACATAATCCCTACAACGCCCACCAGCGACGCAATTCCTGCAAATCCTAACATCAGTTTTTGTCTTATTTTCATATATGGCTACCTTTGTGCTCGGAGGCCCGAAAGGCCGATTTTGCTCCCCCGTTTCACTGTATCTATAATTTTATTCATATGTGCAGTGAGTTGCCGCTCCTCATGCTGGACTCCGCTTGCTTTACTTAGGTCTCCTTTGATGCTCTTATGCACACATGTCGGGAGGTCTTAATCTGCATCTGCGGAGGACATTTGCATATTGCCTTCCTGTCGGACGCCTGATTTTGGCATGGTAAAGCAGAAAATGTTTTGTTTGTTATCCGAGCTTTCAGTCCATATATTTCCGCCGTGCATTTCGATGAATTCTTTGGCTATCCGCAGACCAAGAATGAGGTCTTCTCGGCCGGCATGGAACTGTTCTTTAATCAAGTCAGGGCGATTGATAATTCTGTGTATCTCGTTACGTTCGATAGGTTGACTTTCGTCCTGTATTTCTACTGTAAGCTCATTATCGACATCTTTGACTCGCACGCTGACATGACCGTTCACGGGAGAGAACTTTATCGCTCTGCTGAGAAGATTTATCAGCACCTGTGCCATCCTGTCATAATCGGCGTTGACAACAAGTTCAGAAGGGGGCGTAAAATTTTTCAGTTCGATGTTTTTTTCAGCCGCGAGCGGCAGGAAGGCCTCTACAGCCTGTGAGACCAGCGAACAAAAATTAAATTCCCGTTTGCCCAGTTCTATCTTGTCGGTTTCGATTTTTGTAATATCGAGGTAGTCACTTACCACTCTTTTGGCGGTCTCGATGTTGCCGTCTTCCAGTAGTTTATGCAAAGTTTCGGTGACCATAATCGCCACTTCGTTTTGTACCTGATTTTTCTTCTTTAATTTCACACTTTCAGTTCTCAGCTCGTCCTCGATAAGAATCCGTTCGGTAATGTCGCGAGCCACTCCGACAATTGCGACATCATGTCCATTTGTATCCTTAATATTCGCTCTCGAAAGAGAAACCGGAAAGACGCTGTCATCTTTTCGTCGATGATAAAAACCGACTTCCCAGCCACTTCCCATCGTTTTGGTCTGGAAAACGCTTCTTGTATTCTGGCTTTGATGTTTTCCTATCCAGAGGAGGTTGCCGTTTTGTCCGACAATTTCTTCCTCTTTGTAGCCGTAAGTTTTACAGAACGCCTTGTTGACGTAGGCAATCTTGCCCTGCATATCGGTAATGTAGATACTGTCGTCTGTGCTCATCACGGCACCCGAGAGCAATTGGAGTTTCTTTTCGACCATGTTATGTCTGATGGTATTCTCGACGGTTATCGGGATGGCTTTAAGATAATTCTGGTTGATGTCTTTAACCAGATAATCATAGGCGCCGGCCTTCCATGTTTTGATTGCTGTCTCCTCATCGCCGGCTCCGGTGACAACGATGACGGGCGTGTTCTTTGCCAACTCCAGGATATCAAATGCCGTACCGTCTCCAAGTGAGTGATCGGTAATGATGATATCAAACTGGTTCGAGTTCAATACTTGCTTTGCTTGCGAAACAGAACCAGATAATGTGCAATCGTATGGAATGGCGTTGTTTTCCACAAAACGCTTAAAGGCCATCTGGTCGAGTTCATCGTCTTCGATGAGCAGGATTTTGTATCTCGTATTTTCCATAATCTTATTCTCCATTCGAGGGCAGCTTGCTTAGAGTCCAGTACTGATCAATCTCCCTGATTGTGTCCACAAACTTTTCATAATCAACAGATTTGACCATATACCCGGCGGCACCGCGCTCAAAGCTTTCGATCACATCCCGGTCCGAGTTGGACGTGGTGAGTATTACGACAGGTATTTTTTTTAAAGCCTTCTCTGCTTTTACGATTTTCAGAAATTCAGCACCGTCCATCTTCGGCATGTTCAAATCGAGCAGAATAATACAAGGCTTTGTAGTACTCTCAGCTCTCAGATATTCGATTGCTTCTTCGCCGTCACCCATTGAAACCAGTTGGTTTGTGACCTTCAAGTCTCGTATGGCGCGTTTTACTGTCATCACATCGACGTCGTCGTCTTCAATTAGCAATATTGGCTTCGAGTTCTGCATTAGTTACCCCCGTTTCTTGCTTCGGCAGCGTAAAAAAGAATGTACTTCCTTTGCCAACTTCCGATTCCACCCATATATTTCCACCGTATAATTCCACGATTTTCTTTGCGATTGTCAGTCCTACGCCTGTGCCTTCAAAATCTTCGCTGACAGACAATGCCTGGAACATTTTGAAGATTTTTTCGAAGTACTTTTCTTCGATGCCGGGCCCGTTATCAGTGACGCTGAATTTCCAGAAACCGTTTTCCTCGACACATCCGACCTTTATCTGTCCCTGTGGTTTGTCCATATATTTTATTGCGTTGCTCAGCAGGTTCTGGAATAGCTGCATAACGTGAGTCTCTGCACATTCGATAACAGGCATCGTGTTATCGATTGTAATTGATATATTTTCCGGAGGAACAAGCATGTCAATTGTTTCCGGGATAAAATCATTAAGATTTATCTGAACGATTTTTTCTTCTGTCCGGCCGGCTCTCGAATATTGAAGGACACCGTCGATGAGATTGTACATCCGCTCGACCCGACCCAGCAGCAGATTCATTTGCTCGTTGCCTTTCTCACCGAGCTTATCCGAGCAGTCGTCTAATATCCAGGTCGCGAGGCTCTTAATACCGCGCAGCGGGGCCTTTAGATCATGCGAAACGATAGATGCGAAATCCTTCAATTCCTTATTGATGTTGTCTATTTTTTCAATCAGTTCAGCCTGCCTCCGCTCGGCTTCTTCACGCTCAATGATTTCCTGTTTGAGATGCCCGTTGGTTTCTGTCAACTCATCTGTTCGTTCTTTCACCATTTGTTCCAACTGTTCGGTTTTCAGGGAGGCTTTTCTGGCGAGGATCCATTTCTCCGTCAGGGCGCTGGCAAGTTGCGCCACTTCAGCGCTGTCGAACGGTTTTTTCAGAATCAGGAGGTTTTCCGATCTTCCGAGCCGCTCGGTGATTTCTCCCCAGGAATAATCCGAATAAGCCGTGCAGATGACCACCTGGACTTTGGGATCGATTTCCCAAATATGCTTAATCGTTTTCAGACCGTCCCAGCCCGGCGGCATCCGCATATCGACGAAAGCCAGCTCATATGGGCGATTTTCGGAGCAAGCCACTCTAATCTTCTCGCATCCCTCTTTTCCCTGAGACGCGAAGTCAAGTTCGTAAACGCTTTTCGATGTGGGCTCGTTGTTTTTGTTGCCGAAAACCTGGCTCCTGAGCTCATTCAAAGTCGTGCTCTCTTCCTCATCAACAAGGATGGTTTGAAAATCCTTATGAATGCTGGGATTGTCGTCAATGACAAGAATACGGTGAGTCATTTCTTTTTCTGCTTTGCTCATTTTTTAGCCTCCTGTGTTTTAAAGGGTAATTCAACTGTGAAAACTGCGCCTTTTCCGGGTCCATCGCTATGAGCTTTTATTGAACCGTTCAATTCATTTGCTGACAGGGCGGTGCTGTGCAGTCCAAATCCATGTCCCGTTTTCTTGGTTGTGAAACCGTGCTCGAAGATACGGGTCAGGTTTTCTTTAGGGATTCCGATGCCGTTATCGCACACGTCGATCCGGATAAATCCGCTTTTAGGCTCTTTCACACATATCTTGAGAACCTTGTCGTCTCGGTTGCTTTTCGACAGTGCATATATCGCATTGCTGATCAGGTTCGTCAAAATCTGCAAAACCTTATGGCGGTCCAGCAGCAGGGTCGGCAGATCCGCGATTTCCCGTTTCACTTCCACGCTGTTTCGTGTTATTGTCTCAGCGTTTATTTGAATCGTATCTTCCACAAGTTCCTCGATGGAAGTCGGCTCGATCAGACCTTTTGTTTTACTGTGCGATTGTTGAAGCTGGATAATATCGCCTACGTGCTGAACGTGTTTGGTTAATGCCTCCAGTGCTTCCAGGCAGCGTTCCTGTTCATCGACCAGTTCTTTGGAGAGGTTGGCCAGAAAGGCAGGAATTTTTTTGCCACGTTCTTCGTTTGTCATAAACGTGCCCAGCTCGCTTGTGTGCTCTTCAAACAGGGCTACAACGTCGGATAGATAAGAGATTTTTGAATTGCGGACTCTCTTCTGAATCGACTCGGCGGTAACGCTGACACTGTTGAGTACATTGCCGACATTGTGCAGCACTCCGGTTGCCACCTCGGCCATGCCGACTTCACGGGCCGTTTCGAGCAGTTTTTCCTGAGCCGTCTTGAGCTTGGCTTCCGCTCGTTTACGTTCCGTGATGTCCCGCGCGATCGCTATTATATAGTCTTGTTTTTCCTGGGTTACGAGTTTCAGGCTTGTCTCAACGAAAAACGTCGATCCGTCCTTGCGCTTGTACCGGTCCTGTTTAACAATATCTTTCTTTTCTTTGAGTTCTTCTATTTGCTTTTGCCAGTAGGAATCGTCCGGCATAGACACTTCTATGTCCTTAATGGTCATCATGTTAAGTAATTCTTTTCGCGTGTATCCGAGGCTGTCGCACGCCCTGTTGTTTACGTCCAGGAAGCGACCCCATTTAGGCTCTACCGCAAAAATACAGTCATTTGACCGTTCGATTAAATTTCTGAATAACCGCAGTTTTTCTTCCGCCTTCTTGCGTTCTGCAATGCTGCCAAGCCATTCGGCAACCGCATTTAACAGGTCATCTTCTTCTTTAAGGAACGGTTCTTCGCCGTTTTTCACCTTTCCTCCAAGGAGGTAAACCTCAATAGTGCCTACATTTTCTCCGTGTGCTTTAATCTCGGTTTTCCGGCTCAATTCACTTTTTTTGAAGTTGTCTGTTTTATACTGAATTCCGTCAAAATTGATTCTTAAACACATGGCGTTGGGATACTTGTATGCGTCACGAATCAGAGAGACGGTTTCCTGAAATATCTGCTCTAAAGGGATTCCCTGACGATTAACAATTTTTGACAGCCCATATAAACAATTGAGATGTTTAAGACGCTGCTGTAATTGTCTCTGGTCCAGCGGGCGATTTGCAATTTCCGCTTCGAGCTTCAGCTTGGCGGCTGATAGTTCCTCATTGAGCTTACGGACCTTTTCTTCAAGACGTTTGTGGTGCGCGCTTTCTTCAAGGAGCTTGTGGCGCGCACGGAGATCTATGGCTTCATCAGTGGGGTTATTTACAGGCTTCGATGGTGTAAATGTATCATAGAAGTATCTATTATAAAAAAACGTAAGAACAGCCGCTGCCATTATGGCAATAAGAGCACTATGCGTGATATCTGTTGTGACTTTCTTTTGTGCCAGCCAAAAGACGCCGGCAATAATTGCTATGAATATCGCCGCTAAGACAGCCTTTTTAATTGTACTTTTTATATCCATTTTATTTTGCCCTGTATCTTGTGACATTACTGCACAACCAGTGCTTTTTTAAAGACACAATTAATATACTGCGTAATACATATGTCATTGAAAATAGCGATTTCTTAAATAACGTTACCACAGAATCTAAAATCTTCTTTCCGCAATAATTTACAGCCCTTATCGAACTTCTGCCGGCTTTGTATATTTTTCCCATTTAGTTTTAACGATTTTGCCTAACTGCGTCAGGTCCGACGGCTTTGTAATATAATCATCGGCTCCTATCTCAAAGGCCTGATCTAAATCGCCTATCAATCCTCTGTCCGTCAGCATGAATACTGGTATATGTTCTGTTCTTTCATCGTGCTTAAGCTCAGAGAGAACTTCCAATCCGTCCATTTCCGGCATCATCCAATCCAGCAAGATAAATGTGGGTCTTTTTTCCTGTGCGAGTTTGAGTCCGGTTAGTCCATCTTTAGCCAGATAAACCTCAAATCCGTATAGTTTCAGGCTGCATTTCAAGGCTGTGCGGATAAACTCATCGTTATCAATTGCCAAAACACGAATCCACTTACTCATACGATTGACCCTTTATACACTTCCAAAGAGGTTGAACAGAGTTCGCCAATAAGCAAAATGCCTGCCAACGTGTTCTGATCGACAATTTATTATGTCCCATAACTAAACGGTCTTCATTCCATTCGAAAATTATCGACATATCAGGGTGGTGGTTTTATGAGAAATAGTTTTTTTTAGGCATTATTGTCGAGCATGGGATTTAAAACGGCGAGTCGAAGAGCTTTTTCATCTGATAATTGACGATTGACTACTGACCGTGGGCAATTTACTATGGAGGAGCAGTTGTGGAACTTGTCCTGAGGATTGCATTAGGAGCAAAATATGATTATTGGAATGGTGGGAGCAAAAACGATAGGGGGGATAAACAATATGGGACGTTTCGCCCGCTTTTCCTGGCAGTCGATAATGGCGTCTTTCCGGAGCTGTCTGAGCCCATGCACGTATCCATTGGTATGGACCCAAATGAATATTATCGGCGTTAGGAGCGTCCCTGTTGTTATGATCACCGGCGCATTCGTGGGGATGACATTGGCGGTCCAGGCTTATGACCAGCTTGCGGGTATGGGGCTGGAGGAACATTTAGGTGTTTTGATTAATATTTCAGTAGTAAAGGAATTGGGACCTGTACTTGCGGCTGTTATGCTGGCCGGGCGTATCGGCGGGGCGCTGACCGCCGAGCTGGGAACGATGAATGTTACCGAACAGATCGATGCGATCAGGAGTATGGGCACGGACCCGATACGATATCTGGCTGCACCGCGGGTTCTGGCGTGCCTGCTGCTGACGCCGTTTCTGATTATTTATGCGGATTTAATGGGTATTGTCGGCGGCTATTTCGTGAGCGTTGTTCAATTGGGGATTAACAGCCGGGCCTATTGGAGCTTTAGTGCGTCCGGCGTGGAGCTATGGGATGTCTCGATCGGTATTATAAAGGGTCTCTTTTTCGGTGTGGCTATTGCAGTGATTAGTTGCTACAAGGGCTTTACATGCAAAGAAGGGGCCCATGGCGTCGGACAGGCCTGCACGGAGGCGTTTGTGACGAGTTTCATTTCCATATTGGCGCTCGATTTTGCACTGGCGGTGATTTTCAAATCGATTTACAATACATTCTGGTCACTCAAAAGTCTGGTTTGATGATGGAAAAAGGCATAAAGTGAAACAGGGCGACAAGGAAAAAGACGTACGGGCCGGTACCGGCGATGGAATAATTGTCCTTAAAAACATAACCAAGAAGTTCGGTGCCAATGTTGTTCTGGATAATGTCTCGCTGACCGTCGAAAAGGGCAAAACAACCGTTGTTATCGGGCCGAGCGGATGCGGCAAGACAGTCTTAATAAAACATTTGATCGTGCTGTTAAGGCCGAGTTCCGGCGAGGTTTACTTCAAGGACCAGCGAATCGACGATATAAGTGAGCGTCAGTTGAATGAAATTCGGACGCATTACGGCTTTCTCTTCCAGGGAGGAGCGCTGTTTGACAGCTTGAGCGTTTTCGAAAACATCATATTCCCGCTAAGACAGCATTGTGAGGTAACTGACTGGAAAAAAGTCGAAGAGCTTGTCAAGTCCAAGCTGGCAATGGTCGGGCTTGACGGGTATCAAAATTATTATCCCGCGAAGCTTTCCGGAGGGCAGCGCAAGAGAGTGGCATTGGCACGGGCGATCGCTCTTAATCCGGAAGTGATTTTGTATGATGAGCCGACCACCGGACTGGACCCGATCCGGTCGGATGTGATCAACGAGCTGATTCTGAAACTGCAAAGAGAGTTGAACATTACATCGGTTATTGTCACGCACGATATGACGAGCGCCTATAAAGTAGCGGACCGAATCATTATGTTGCATAAAGGCAAAATTATTGCCGACGGTGACGCCGACCATATTCGTAATCATCCCCATCCTGTCGTTCAACACTTCATCAATGGCCAGGTCGATGGTGACGACCTTGCAGTGCTGCGGATGAGCGGAACCGTTTCCCAGGCTCAGTTCCTGCCACGTGATTTCGAGTAATAATTTAGGAGCAGCACTGAAGTAATCATGAATAAGGAACCTGA
>Ga0154684_1069_pt1 | contig 16990 bp, 15 predicted proteins | sample Rifle2008BG13ft_FD_116113 | JGI IMG/M metagenome (GOLD analysis project Ga0154684, IMG submission 116113) | Planctomycetes bacterium RBG_13_50_24 | reverse complement strand
GTATTGCGTACTGCGTTCTGCGTGATTGGGCCTCATTTTTCCTTTTACATTTTACCTTTTTTTACTTAATTTACATATTATACGAAAAATCACGCTATAAGGCGGGCAAATTTCAGAAAAATCTCCATGAGACGGCGTTTTTTACGCGTACTGCGTATTTCGACCCAGCACCGCAAGGGTGCAGGCTAAACTGTATTCTGTATTCTGTGTTCTGTCGTATTTCGACCCGGCACCAGTGTTGCGGGCTAAACTGGATTGTTTCGTCGTTTTGCTTCATGATTTTGATGGTTTCAATTCTTCAGGGCCGACCTTCTTTTACGAGACTTTTTGCCTGGTTTGTATGTACATTCCTTGCATCGGCACATCAAGCCGTCTTTCTCAGAAATGCTTCTGTAATACTCGATTTCCTTTTTCCACTTTCCGCACTTGGTGCACAGTTTCTGCCTAACTCTCTTTATCACCCGATGACGGTCCTTAAATCTTAGATAGACTATAATCTTCTTTTTCTTTGTGGCTTTCCTGTAACGTGCTTGGGCATGTACCCTGGCGCAGTCTCTGCACCGCATATCCAATCCGTCCCTATTGGACCGATCTATGTTAAATTCACTCTCATCTTTCCAATTGTCGCATTTAGTGCAGTATTTCTGCTTCCGGCCGTCAACCTTGCGATGCGTTTCTTCATATTTGTAATATTTCTTTGCCATTTTCTCTCAATTCTCCGAAAGTCCCGTAAGGGATAGCATACTCCATTGTCTCCTGGGTTCTGAACACTGCGTATTATCATTGCGAGCGTAGCGCGGCAATCTCAATTTTCGTCGTTTTGAACATTTGAAATCGCTCACCACGAAGGGCATAGAATACACTAAGAAATAGTCAATAGTCAATAGCAAACTTGTGCCCGCGAAGGCGGATATAGTCAATAACAAAGCCTTTTTACTTTTTCCTTTTTACTTGTTTTCTTCTGCCTTCTGTATTCTGTATTTAAGTGATTGGCCAGCCGCCGGTGCGGCGATTACTGGTTATAAATCAAGAAATCCCCTAAGTTTACTTATAAGTTTTTCTGAATTTTTTGTCTGGCATTCCCAGATTACAAGAACTTTCCATCCTTCTTTTCGCAGTTTCCGCAGATTTCTTTTATCTCTTGTAACATTACCTTCCCGCTTTGTCTGCCAGAAGTTGGTATTTGTTGCCGGAGTAACCCTGCCGTAATTGCATTTGTGCATATGCCAGAAACAGCCGTGAACAAATATGATTTTCCTGTGCCAAAAAAGAACCAAATCAGGCTAATCGACATTCCCTAAATTTCAGTGAAACCAATATCTTTTAAATATTCATAAGTTGTGTCATAAAACTCTGGACTACGGGTGTGGTCTTCAGAATCACCTGATGGTACTACAATTACCATACCTTGGCGTGCACGTGTTAACAGAGCACAAATTATTATTATTTCTGCAGGGAGCGAGTTTGACGAAAACACAAAAATCCTCTACAATAGAATATAGGTTGAATGAATATAGAATTTACATGATTACATAATAGATCGTGGTTTGAGAACTTTGGAGAATTTATCTGGTGCTTGCAAACGCAGAAAAAATTGTTCTAACAGATGCCAATATCCGCAATAGCTATATAAGGATTAGCCAGTTAAACAGTCTAATATCTGAACAGACGAGAACAAGCGAGGACAAGATTCTATTGGAATTAGAAGGAGTAGGTAAGATAGAGACACAGATAGACAAGAAAAAGGGGATATTCGTGGAGCGCAAAGCGATTAAAAGCTTTTTTCAGATTCATGAGTTAAAGCCTGGTGAAGAAATTGGGGCAGAAAAAATTAGCGAGAATCATTTTCTTGTAACAACAGATTGTAACAAAAAAGAATTGGCAAACTCTTCTACATCTAAAAATATCAAACAAGACGTAGAAATACATAATTCTAGCAGAGAGCAATTGGCATTGTTTGAGCCAGCAAAAAAAGCACCACCTACCGTAAGACGGAAAAGTAGCCGCAATTTACGGCGAGCAAACGATCTTAATGGAAAAGAATGGACTTCGAATTCGATTAGTGTTTGGAGGGATATCAGGAAAACAAGTGATGAAAAGCGACTTGAACATCCTGCTATGTTTCCAATAATCCTTGTTAAGAAAATTATTCAGTGTTTCACAACTTCTTCAGATAAAATGATTCTTGATCCATTTATGGGTTCTGGATCGACATTGGTTGGAGCATGTTCATTAGGCCGAAAGGGTGTAGGATTTGAAATATATAAGGACTATATTGAATTAGCAACACAAAGGTTGAATATCTGTACAAAAAACACAAATGAACGTTCATTTGAGATTTATCCTTATGACGCTTTAAAGTTAAGAGATTACGTCAAGCCAAATAGTATTGATTTCTGTTTTACTTCACCTCCATATTGGGATATTCTAACTCAACGTCGAACGGCTGATTATAAAGAAGTACGGAATTATGGTGCTTCAGATATAGACCTTGGTCGCATGAAAAGCTATACAGATTTTATTGAAGCTCTCGGGAAAATATTTTCTGAGGTATTGAAGGTTCTGAAACCGGGAAAGTATTGCGTCATAAATGTAATGGATTTAAGAAAGAAGAGTCGTTTTTATCCTTTCCACGCAGATCTTTCTATAGAGCTAGAAAATAGGGGTTATATTTTTGATGATTTGATAATATGGGATCGATCCCACGAGTATAACAATCTTCGGCCATTGGGTTATCCTTCGGTTTTCAGAATTAATAAGGTACATGAATATCTATTAATCTTCCAAAAAGCGAGGTCAAAAGAAAGTGGTAAAAAAGAAGGGGAAAAAAACAAATCTTGATTATATTGACACAGATGTCGCTTATCTTATCGGTATGATTGTAGCACGCGGTACTTTCCACCAGGAAGGTGATATAAGACGATTAGTTATACAGTTCCCATATAGACATGGAGCTATGACCCCTGTCCCAAACAGTAAAATCAGTAATGACAGGGAAACAGCATTAAGACTCAGCCTGGATAGTATACGAGCACGCATAACCGAGCTTTTAGAGGTAGATTTGCGTGTTGAAAGGAAAGCTCACGAAGTTTCCCTTTCTGCTGTGTTCCCAAGAGAGACCATTGGTTGGAGAGATCTTAGATTCATAACCAGTGGAAAATCAAATTATCTTGAATTCGAAGTCCCAGAGGTAATATTCGATTCAGATATTGACATCCAAAAAGAGTTCGTAAGAGGCATTGCAGACACGTCGTGTGACCCAAGTTATTCAGACAGAGATCAAGGAGAACGTCAGCGTATAGTCATTCAGGTTCAATTTGGGAATTGGATTTTACCTATACAGTTGTGTAGATTACTTCAAGAATATCTTGATATTCCTGTTACTAACATACTCTGGGGACATCCGAATCTGCGCGCATCGGGAGGGGGTGGTGGTTGGGCAAAAGAAACACGTATTCGTATTTATGCCGAAGCATTTGAACAGGTAGGCTTTTACTTCGATTATAAGCAAAGGATTTTTGAGGAAATGGTAATATTCAATAGGGAGCGCGGAGATCCAATGCCAAAAATATGTAACCCAAAGACGAAGAAGCTAAGGGGACGCAAGCAACGGCACGAAGATGAATGCAGTGAGAGATTACCAGAGTTGTTGTGCGGAAAACACTTCAATATCTATTACATGATCTGCAAAGCATTGGGCTGTAAGCAAGGCAAGAAAGGGCCACAACGCGAATTATTCAGTGTAGGAGGAGAAGAAGATTGAATGAAGTGGATCTCTATGAACCAGTTCGTGCTTGGCTGGAGCGAGTTCTAAAAGCACGCTTTAAGCGGATGAATGTGCGAACATACGACTCCCACAAAACCAATCTTTCTAGGTTAATTCAAGATTTAGGTCTCCAAAGTTTATTCCCACAGTTCAACGCGTGGGATGTTAAGGTGGATGTCACTGGGATTGTATCAAATGCCAAAATCGGCTATATAGCTCTTGTTGAGTGTAAGATCAAGCAACTGACTTTAAGAGATCTTGGTCAACTTTTAGGCTACAGCAAGGTCGTCAATCCCATTTTGTCCGTTTTGACTTCTCCTTCATCCCCAAGTGATCCATTGATTACCTTGTTAAAAGACTACGGACGCCTTGATGTGTTGGAGTATGGGCCAGAGAGCCGTCATATAAGGATAGCACGATGGGATGATGTAAGAACTGAAGTCATACCAGGTTCAGTTTTACCTCGAGGACGGTTACTGTAATTATAATAATTAAAAACTATGGACATCCACCTATCAATGGCTATGGACAGCAAACAGAAGACGGTAAATGTCCTCTAATAAAATCAATTTATGAGCCTCGTTTTTCCTTAGTGTTTGAATAATGTTTCCATGGGTGGAATGTTTTCCAAAATATACTTTACAAAGTCTCTAGATTTTGCTGTTCTCTCTATAGTCCAATCCTGAGGAGAAGAAAATTTATGCGCCAGGCTTATAGTCCTGACGAGTGCTTCCCACATAATCTTTTCATCAACATCGGAATCCGAAATTTTCTCTATGTCTGATATTGAATACGAACTACCCAAGAGAAGTATGATAGTTACCATTCCAACATGGAATTTGAGATTGTTCTTCTCCTGTTCGGAATAAACTGTGAAATCACGCCTCAAAAAATTATCTACGTTTTTCATAATCTTAGCACATTTAAAGTATACTTCTAGAGTTGTTGACTCAGAGAATACTCTTTCATAATCTGTTTGCCTCTTAATAAGAGAAGTTGGTCGAGCTCGGGCATTGTCAGGCTCCCGCAAGAGAATCGCCATGACGGCTTGCGCAAGGTATGGTATGCTAATTATTCTTTCTGCAGATTTTCCAATATTCTTATAATAATTTTTTCTCCTATCGTAAAAAAGGCCATGATGAAAAAAGTAGTCTTCTATATCGCGCTGAAAACGGTCCGTTGCCCTAAGAGATGCTGCCGGAATCGGTGTTTGGAAGTTAGTAGCTTTTATAATACGGTCACGAGCCTCTGCGTTATCAATAACAATTATTCGGATCAATATAGATCGATTTCTTTCTTTTTCTTTGATTTTTGGATTTCCCTTAATGTAATCATAGATGGCCTGCGTTGTTTGTAGGCCGTTTACTATTTGAACATCATCTAACGTAATTGTCTTGCTAACAATAGATGCACGTGATGCGAGAATTGTAATTCCATTATTCAACCACCAAAAATCCAATTTTTCCTCAGAACGCAAGGTTTCCATTATATCTTTATTAACTTCCACATTTCCTTGGTAATCTCTAACATTAGCATCGAAAATATATCGTCGTAGGTTGTCCTCGTCATCGGTAATAAACATGAAGTAGTCATCCAAGCTGGACAATAACACATAATTATTTGCTCCTCGTGATAAGTAGTTCTCAAGGAAGTTAAGTTGCAAAGTATAGCTTTTCTCTATTCTTGATAGATCAAGTAATTCTCGTGCCCCAAGAAAACTGGCTTTTATTTCAGCTTGTGAAAAGTATTGTTGTATCGTTTCAATAAGCGTGTTTTTCTTGTTGTTTACTTTTGGGTGAATCTTCTGTGTGTCCCCTTTGCTAATATATACATACTTCAACTGCAATTGCGGATGAGATGCGGCTAGTTCAAGATATGCATTTCGAAATCTCTTTGCTCTGTCTATGAGTTTGGCATTATAAAATTTGGATAGCACTTCCATATCCTTGCTCAAATCGAAGATGTCGTTGACCGTAGAGATTACATGATCGATGGCTGTCTCAGAGAAAGATGCTGATGTTTTAGACTGAAATATGAAAACCTGCAACAGCGGGCTTTTCTTTCCATTTTCTAATTCTGTGTCCTCTCTGAGTAGTTCGGAATCAACAAAACAAAAGAAGCCATCTATGCCACCATCATCACCACCTCCGACTATTCCATACAATAATTCATCATATGAAAGTTCATAATTTTTGAGCACCTGTTCAGAAGTGAATAATTCAAAGTACTTATCGTCAGAAAGGGATGTCTCCGAATCTTTTTTGTGACGCTGCAAAATACTGTCTAAAACTATTACTTCATTTTCTGCCATTTCACCATTCCCAAAAATATTTCAGAGGGGTGCGGACTTTTAATACTAACACTTTTTGGATAAGAAAGCAAAATCTGTTTAAAAAATTTCCCATTCGACTGCCCCGTTCGACTACACTCAGGGCTGAAGGCTATTTCAGGGCAGGCTTTGAGAAGCACAATTAAGATTTCGGAGATCAGATTTAAGATTTTAAATTCCAGATATCATATTTGAGATTTCAGATTCTTTTCATTCATCTTCTTCCTTGTAATCCTGGGGGCGTGCCCTTCGAACCATTTCATCGATATGGCGTGTAAACACATCAGCGCTTCGCTGAAACTCATACTGCGCTTTCGAGGTATCGTTAAGGTGCCGCTGGCCTTTGATGTCGCTGTTCTGGAGATTATTCGCCCATGCACGTATCTGCCGGGAGCAGGATTCGGCCAATAATTTAAGATCTGAGATTTTCGATTTCAAATGAGCGGCCTGGTCAAAGCGTTCTGCAAAAAGGAGCATCGAGCGTATTTCTCCGCACGAGCCGCGCGATATATATAGAAAGGCCAGCAGTTCCGCCGTAGAGCCGCGTTCGAATCCTTCGGCAATATTGTTGGAAACCGACAATGACGCCCGGCGCAACTGGTTGCGAAGATTCAAAACACAACATGTTTAATTGTATTCTTCGAAGTTCCACATGTCAGCGGTCATCTTTTCTGCAGCCATCCATTCTACATGCCAGTCGAGAAACAGACAATTGCATCCGTTTTTATGCCGAGCCCGTGCTACCCGCCTGCCCCCGGTGATGTCCTGACTGTCAGAGTTCGGCAGATGGCTTGGGCGGAACACGTCACACCTCGTGACATCCCGGTCGGTCGTCTTTGTGATTATCGTCCTCCACGGCCCATCCTCATTGTCGGCAAGATAAATGCTCAGGGCCGGCCGCTTACAGGCGGTCATCATGGTCGGTGTCCCCTGCATACGCCAGTCGCCGTCACCGCCATTGCCCCAGCCGTTGACGACGTAGCAGACGGTCTGCCTCTTGTCGGGATAGCCTGGGCAACGAAAAATCTTAACGCTGCGATAATCGTCACCGACGGCTCTCTGCGACAAAAAAGGCATGAAAAGCTGGAACCACGGCTTTATGTCTCCTCCCCATTCCGCCGAGCGGGGGATTAAATAACCGTATTCACCGGCATAAAAGTTGGCAGCCAGGCCGATCTGACGCAAATTGTTCCGGCATACCACATCCATGCCCTGCTCCCTGGCCTTCCTCAGTACCGGCATTAATATTGCCATCAACAATGCAATAATGGCGATGACTACCAGCAATTCTATCAGCGTAAATCCTCGTCGTTTGCGTATAGCCGGCAGCATTTTCCACCTTTCAATTCTCTTATAATATCAAAAGACTCTTGATTTAGCATTATTTCGCTGCTTCTCGTGTATATTTACCGTTAAGCAGCAGAATGAGCTGGGCAAGAAAGCCTGCTGCCAGGAGGACCAGGGCGAACCAGTACGGCCAGTAGAGGCCGAGGTTCTTTGCGAAGTATCCGCCGGCACCGGAGCCGACTATGACTCCGATAGAGATTGTGGTTTCGTGAATAACCATCTGTACGGAACGTTTTTTTGTGCCGCAGGCGCCGTAGTACAGGTGCGAGCTGTAAGCAAAACCGAAGCCGGAGCCCATAACGACAAATGACAGGGCAAATACCGGCAGTGACCTGCCGAAAATAATCAGCACAAGTGATACCGAAATCAGCAGATGGACCGCGAGCAGGAGAGTGGATTTGAAGTGCCAGAAGGCACATCTGCCGGCGGCCGTCATCACGGCGAAATTAAAGACGCCGAATATCGTGACCATTATGCCGAACCATGTCTCGGAAAAACCGATGTCGGTAAAAAGCAGCGCAAACTGAGAGCGAGTGATGCCCAGGCATGCCCATGAGCTGAACAGAGCAATGCGCGCCATCCATCGGAAGCGCATCAGTACGGCCCTGTTTTCACAGCCGACGACTGGCCGAGTTTCCTCGCCGCCAAACAGACTCGTATGGACCGAGCCGTCAGTTGCAACGCTCAGAAAAAGAAAGCAGATAATCATGCCGGCTGCGGCAAAGACGACGGGAAACACCGTATTTGTCTCGATGAGGATACCGCCGAGCATAGGGCCTACGATAGCGGCACCGGACCAGGAACCGTTGTAGGTTCCGAGCCGGCGATTCAAGGTCGGGCCTTCGAAGTCCTCGGAGACCCAGCTCATAAGAAAAGGCCAGAACAGCGACATGGCAGCTCCGGCCACCGTGCCGGCACCAATTACGGTCCAGATCAGCACCAGGTTACCGACCAGCTCTTTCGACAGGATCGCATAAACCACAACGCTCATCGCCAGGGCCGAAACAAAGGCAACGGCCACGGCCGTGCGCGTGGTATTCCTGGGATTGTGTTGACCCAGGGCTGTGCCCGCCAGGAGCAGACAAACCAGGTAGCCAAACATATTTGCAGCCCAGGCGTACCCGACATGGTCCTCCGAGCCGCCGATATTGCGAACGATAAAGGGCATAGTCGTCCACCATGCGCTGAGACTTATAGCCATCATGAACGCCGCTCCATACAGCGGACGAACGCCATGCAAAGCATTTATCAGATTTTTGTTAAATACACCTTTCATCGTCTTGCACCTTAGAATGGGCCATTCTATCGCCGCTGCTTTAGAATTCCACAAGATAATGGCACAGAGCAATGAGTATCCGGCGAATCATGCTTATCTTTTTGCAACTGCCCGGAGTATCCGCGAAGTACGGAAAGCAAGCGTAACTGCACAAAATCCGTTACCGGATCACATCGAAGTGCCTATTATAAGTAGAGAAGAAATCAAGGCTCATTGACAGTCTTTCACATGCTTCAAATTATGAAGGAGTTGACGAAATGGCACATGTAGAGTCTAACAAAAGATGGGGGCAAAAGCCGGGCGGGAATCTAATCCACAGTTTTACCATCGAACGTGCCGGCCCGGCCAATCGTTGCGGAATCGGAATATGTTCGGTGATTATGCTGCTCTGCTGGGCGACTACATGTTTTGCCGGAGGTTCCGGCCCCGGAATTGGAATCAAAGTGGGCGTCCAAACTATGGATAGCCCCGCCGACTTCGATAAAACAACACGGGCTCGATTCGAGCTGGAAATCGCCAGCCCACGATTCGGCAACGACTACTTCGATGTGGCTCTCTCATTCGGCGGCTCGTCACTCGGCTCTTCTCATGACGAATACGCAGAATTCGATGATGGTATGCTGATTGAAGAATTTTATATGGATGATTACTCCCTTTTCGACCTCCGTCTTGCCGGGCGTTTGTATCCATTAGGCGATAATAGCTGGCTAAAGCCATACGTTGGTGGGGGTATCGGATACTTCTGGTTTCTCGATTCATGGGAATACGAATATTATGAAACCTATGAAGATCCGTACATTCCCGGCGTGTTGTATACGTATTCTGAAGCCGGAGACGGCAGTGATACATCAGCCCATGGCTTTTTTCCTTTCGTCACGGCTGGCCTGATGGTTCCGGTCGCATCAAATTTCGAGCTGCAGTTCGAGGTCCAATATCATTACAACAAGCAAGATTCTGGTTTCGATTTGGGAGGCCCTGTTTACATGTTCGGCTGCCATTTCCGATTTTAAGGCAAGGAAAAAGTCCGTATCAGGCTTGTTCCGGTCCGGGCAAGGCATCTTGTTTTTCGCCCGCGATCAAATGCGGCAGGCCTTCTTCCAGTTCCATATGTTCGGTCAGGTCCTGTGCGACCTCGGTTAAAAAACGGCTCGGCTTCATCATTATCAGGCTGCGAGACCGGTTGCGGTAAAGCTGCGGTACGACAAGATACAACTCGTCTTTGGCCCTGGTCACGGCCACGTGGAAGACGCGCCTTTCTTCCTCAAGATCCTCCTGTGTATTGATAGCCAGGTCCGTCGGGAACCTGCCGTCCGCCAGCCAGGGAATGAAAACAACAGGCCATTCCAGCCCCTTGGCCTGATGAACCGTGCTGAGAATTACGAATTCCTGCTCGGTCGGCCCGGTCACTACGGTTTCACCGGAAAATTCCCCCGCTAAGACGACATCGGCAAGGAAGGCCTCTAAAGTATTATATTGTGCGGCAAAATTGGCCAAAGCGCGAATATCCTGCTTGCGAAGCTCGGCCCGGTCATAATGGGAAACAAGGTAGTCGTCGTAGCATCGCTCCAGCACCGTATCGATAATCTCCGCGGGGGAATCAAGCTTCGCCAATTCTCTAACGAGTCCGACAAAATCCACGTAGAAAGGTCTTGCTCCGGCAGGCAGAAGGCCGGCTGTCTCCGGCTCGCACGCGAGCTTTAACGTTTCGTCCGCCCTGCCGATACGGTCCCACATCCTTCGGGACAAAGCGCCGCCGACCCGGGGCAGCATCTTGAGCAGACGCAGCCATGCAAGCTCATCGTGCGGATTCTGCAGGATCCGCATATAACATAACACATCTTTCATGTGGGCCTGTTCGAAAAAGCGCAGGCCGCCCCGAACGTGAAATGGAATATTGCGACGCTGGAACTCCAGTTGAATTTCAAGCGAGTGCCAGTGGCTGCGATACAGCACGGCGATATCGTTTAGATTCCGGCCTTCGTCGAGCAGGTGCAGCACATACTCGGCGATGAAACGGGCCTGGACGTAGTGGTCCTGGGTGGTGACAATGGCGGGTTTCAATCCCGCCGGCCTTTTGGCACGAAGTGTTTTGTCAAGTCGACGGCTGTTGAGCGCGATGCTGGCGTTGGCCAGCGATAATATCTCCACGACAGATCGATAATTCGTTTCAAGCTTATATTCTCTGACATCGGGATATCGCTGCCTGAAGGTAATAATATTTTCAAAACTTGCTCCACGAAAACTGTAGATGGATTGGGAATCATCGCCCACAACAGCAAGGCTGCGATGTTTGGACGCCAGCAGATCGACGATAGCGCCCTGGATGGCATTAGTATCCTGGTATTCATCGACGAGAATATGCAGGAACTGATTTGCAAGGGCCGTTCGAACCTGCTCGTGCTCGGTCAGAAGCCGCAGCCACAAGCTGAGCAGATCGTCGAAATCCAGCAGTTGCCGCTCCCTCTTCCTGGCGGTATAAAGCATCAGCACTTTCTCGATCTCGCCGGTCTCTCGAATGAACATCGGATAGCGTTTGGCGAGAACATCTTCCAACGGCTCCAGCGTGTTTTGGATAAAACTGGATATCGCGGAGAGCACCGACTTCTGCGGGAATCGCCGCTGACGAATGTCAACCCCTGCATCATGAACACAAGAAGCTATAAGGTCCTTCGAGTCTTCTCGATCCAGGATCGTGAAGTCCGGGGAGATATCCAGCATTTTGCCGTGCCGGCGAAGAATCCGATTGGCGATATGGTGGAATGTCCCACCCCAAATGTCTTTCGTTTTCTGTTTTACCAGAACCTCCACCCGGCTGAGCATTTCGCGGGCGGCACGGTTCGTAAAAGTCACGAGCATTATTCGCGAAGGGTCTACTCCACTATGAACAAGCCAGGCCAGGCGATATGTCAGTGCCCGCGTCTTGCCGCTTCCGGCACCGGCCACGACTAACATTGGACCGGCAGGCGCCGTCGCAACGGCCAGTTGCTCTTCGTTGAGATCCGCCGCGAAGTCTATCCGGCCCGCTGCAGTTCTTGATGTCAGTGTAAATTTCCTTGCCATTTTCTTACATAGCTGATTCTTGTTAAGTTGCTACTTATTTTATACAAAGAGTGCAAACTGCTGTAAGGCAGGATAACACAAAACCGCCCAAATGTCAGCCTTTTCGAACATAGAGCTGGAATTTAGAACAACTTCGAAATACAGGATTTTATAGCTGAATATATCGGTCCGCCTGAGCAATAGACCCTGGTGTCTATAATTATTTAGGTTCAAATGCAAAATAGTTGGTTGATTAACACATTATTACAAAAGGATTTATCGCTTTATAGGCACCAGCATAATAACATAAGTGGGCGGCACCGTTGAAGATACCGCTCTATGCTGTATGCCACCATCAGGGTGATCGGATCACTTCCCAGCTTTGCCCCGTTCGGCTGCGCTTAGAGCCTGCCCTTGTCGAAGGGGCAAGCTCTATCCTCCCCGATGGCGGTGGTATTATACCTATTCATGCTGTTGCCTTAAAGCGTTAAATCCAAAAGAATTGCAGGATTTATTTCTTATCAGCCCACCAACTTTTTTGCAGTTGAGCCTTTTTTTATGTAAAAATACGTAGTCACCACAATTGATATATATGGATTTTATTACTATACTTGATAATACAAGCTTCCCAAAATGGGAAGTGCGCGTTTTTAGCCCCTGTGACCATCACTCCCCTTCCTTCTGACAACAGGGGCTTTTTTATATAGCACCCTTCCTGAAACCTCTCCACTGTGTAAATCTCCATTCCAGCGTTTCCGTGGTAATACCGTTCAGGTCTGCTTTTGACTGTTTTCGGCCTTGCTAAATACAAAGAGAACTGTAAAATGCTCTCATACAACTGTCGTAGTAAACGGAACAAGACAGCAAGTACCAAACAAAGGATATGACTATGAGACCGAGGGATTTTTCAACAATGTTTTTAGTAAATCCTCTGAAATTACCTGTTTTACTAATGATGTTTTCGGTTATTTTCTTCACACAGTGTGATACAAACGCACAATCAACGGGCACATTCGATAATAACTCAGATGTCGGCCCGGCAACACTTGCCGGATCAGCACGATTCATTCAAAGCAGTAACGAATATCAGGTAACCGGAGGCGGCGCGAATATGTGGGGGGAAAAGGACGCTTTCCAGTATTTATGGAAACAAGACTCCGGCGATTTTAGTCTGACAACAAGAATCCGCTGGGTTGGAGATGGGAAAAACGCCCACCGAAAGGCCGGCTGGATGATTCGTCAGAGTTTGGCTCCCGATTCTCCTTATGCCGATGCCGTAGTTCACGGTGACGGTTTAACTTCCCTGCAATTTCGGAAAACCAAGGGCGGCCCAACCGAGGAAATACAGTCACCGATTTCCGCCCCTGCTTTTTTAACCTTTGAGCGGATCGGGGAGGTATTTTCTCTATACATCAGCGAAGATGGACAACTATTTCAGCCTGTCGGATCCGTCTCGGTCGCTTTGGAAGATCCTGTTTACGTGGGATTGGCCGTTTGCTCCCATGATGATACGACTACCGAAACGGCAATTTTCTCTGAAGTTGATATGAAGTCACTGGGCATACACAAAATGGAAGATCGTATTATTGAAAGTTCCCTGGAAACAATAACCGTAGAAACCGGTCAAAGGCGCATTGTCTATCTATCCGGCACGCATTTCGAAGCCCCTAACTGGTCCAACGACGGCAAATACCTGCTTTTTAACAGCGGAGGAAAACTTTACACTATCCCGGTTTCCGGCGGCAAACCCGTGCAATTGAATACGGGTTTCGCCGATCGGTGCAATAACGATCACGGATTTTCTCCCGATGGCAAATTGCTGGCAATCAGCCACCACCGTGAGGGAAATTCACTCATTTATGTACTACCCGCCACCGGAGGAACTCCACAACTGGTAACCGAACTGGGACCTTCCTACTGGCATGGATGGTCACCCGACAGCAAGACTCTCGCCTACTGTGCAGAAAGAAACGGAAACTACGATATCTATACGATTGCCGTTGAAGGCGGACAGGAAACTCGATTGACCGATGCCGAAGGTCTGGATGACGGCCCCGACTACTCTCCTGACGGCCGATACATATACTTCAATTCCGAACGTACCGGAGCGATGAAAATATGGCGGATGGACAGTGACGGCACGAACCAGATTCAGATGACTGATGACGATCAATATGCCGACTGGTTTCCTCATCCGTCCGGCAACGGAAAACAAATTGTGTTTCTTTCATATGACAAGGATGTGAAAGGTCATCCAGCCAATAAAGACGTTGCTTTACGTATTATGCCTTCTTCAGGAGATAAGCCCAGGATCCTGACCCGCTTGTTCGGCGGGCAGGGTACGATAAACGTCCCATCCTGGTCGCCGGATAACAAATATATAGCGTTCGTCAGCTATCGTCTGGTCGGCAAAGGCGACGCCAACCAATAAGAACTTGAAAGAACTAAAACGATGAAAACAATACCCTCCATTAGGAATATATCACTTTTCGCAGTAGCTCTCTTTTTGACTTGTGCCGCCGATGCGCTTCTCGCCGGCGATTCGGCCTTCCATATTTCAAGAGGTGTTAATATAAGTCACTGGCTTTCACAAAGCCAGAGACGCGGACAGCAGCGGCAAGATTATTTCACGAAAAAAGATGTAGAATATATCGCAGGGCTGGGCTACGACCATATCAGGCTTCCTATAGATGAAGAACAGATGTGGGACGAGAGCGGAAATAGAGAGAATGAAGCTTTCACACTTCTCAATAATGCGATCAAATGGTCCGAAAGTCAGCAACTGAAGGTGGTTGTAGACCTGCACATTCTTCGTTCTCATCATTTCAATGCCGAAGATAAGCCTTTGTGGACCGACCCTAAAGCACAGGAAAAGTTCCTGCTGCTTTGGAAGGATTTATCTTCTGAGCTCATGAAATACCCAGTCAGCCTGGTGGCCTATGAAATTATGAACGAACCGGTGGCGGATGATCCTGAAGACTGGAACAAGCTGGTGGAAAAAGCGGTAAAAGAAATCCGAAAACAAGAGCCTGACAGAAAAATCGTTATCGGTTCCAACAGGTGGCAGTCGGTGAGCACATTCGACCAACTCAGGATACCCCAGCCAGATCGCAACATAATACTCAGTTTCCACTTCTACACGCCCATGCTGATAACACATTACAAAGCATCCTGGACCGAAGTCGGCAAATATAAGGGCCCGGTAAACTACCCGGGTCAAATCGTTGCCCCAGAGGATATCGAAGGATTGCCGGCGGACATTGCCGGGATAGTAAAGAGCAATAATGGCGTCTTTAATCGTGAGATTCTCGAGAAACTGCTTGAGAAACCATTAGCAATAGCAAAGAAATATGATCTGCCGCTTTACTGCGGTGAATGGGGATGCCTGTCGACGGTTCCCCGCAATGCAAGATTGCAGTGGTACTCGGACATGCGCCATAATCTGGAAAAACACAATATTGCCTGGGCAAACTGGGATTACAAGGGAGGCTTCGGTATTGTCGGGCAAGCAGGTCAGCCCGATGAGGAAATGATTAGAGCATTGATACCAAAATGAAATATCAGCTCCATCAACAAGGCCCTGTTATATAAAATCATGAGCTTAGCGAGTTTAGAACAGATATTCCGCTGGTTTGCGAAATCTTTATGGCCTTTGCTTAAGCAGCACGCAATACCCATAACCGCAATTTGGGCAGCGGCCGCAGCCATATATATAATACTCCTGATGAAGAAGCTCTTTCGTTCCAAAGCGGAACCCGATGTTACCTACGCTCAAATCAAGATAGAACCATTCGACTTACCTTCGTACAGATATATACAAGGCAGTTTTATCGCGGTAAATAGCGGCCACAAACCATGCAATGTGATGCGCGTGCAAGTGCTGCACGGAAGTCTACATTTTGAGATTAGTGATGTATTCGACGAAATAAGAGAAGAGACTCCTCTACGTGACAGAGGTAAAATTGGTATAGAACTCCCATTGCAAATTAACGGCAATAAAACAAAACAAATTTTCTTTATCGGCTCACATAAAATCGAAACTCTCGAAGAATTACCGGAAGAACTGTCTTTGGAAGTAACTTTTGATTGCAGAAAAGAATCACTTTTACATCATCTGATCCGTGAATCCGGCAAAAAGACATATGTATCATAAACACCATGAAAGGCATAATTATAGATAAATAAAACCTAACCATCAAAAGCAGATTTGGAGAGAATCGGCTTTAACATATACAGAATGTTCGAAAAAATAAGACTTATTTTATCACAATTACAACCGACAAGTTCTTTAATAAGAAGAACTTATGCACATCTATGCCAAATATACCTATATACCTATATAGTTTTCTTGTAATTATTTAAATTGACTTTATGTATTATCGGTCATATAATCAGGTTTTATCTTAATATTGCTATCTATGATGAAGCGAAACTGCTCTGCTGAATGTCGACTATTCAATTTTAAGTTATTGGGCGAGCTTGAATGACTGACGGGGAAAAAGGCATCATTTTCAGCGAGACGAATAGAACGGAAATCCGAAAAAGAGTAGGATTAGCTGCGGAAGTCTTCGATAGATATGGCGATAAAATTCGAGCTATAATTCATTTTAACGTCAAAGACAAGTCCAGGGCGGATGATATTTTCCAGGAATTTTTTATGTCCATCATCCGCAAGCCAATTCCATCGAACATCCAGGACATTACAGCATATCTACACAAGGCTGTCGCAAATGATGTTATTGACGTTTCCCGCCAAAAAAAATGCCATCAAAATCACATCCAGAAGTATGCCGAATGCCGTAAACATTTAGTAATTCCAGAAGATCCTCAAAACACTGTTATCCAGATGGAAAACACAAAAAAAATGTTCCATCTAATTGAAAGTCGTTTACCCAAACGTGAAGCTGAAGTCGTGATTCAACGGTATGGTCAAGGCTTCAGCACTACAGATACGGCAGAAAAAATGAATGTTAATAAAAGAATTGTTTCTCGATATCTTTCTGCCGCGTTAAAGAAAATGCGTGAATTTGTCCCTGAAAATGAAGATAATACAATATGATCTCACATAATCCCGACATAAATTGTACGAATGCCCGATTGTATTACTATGATTTTCTAAGCAAGGAAACCAGAGGAGGCATTCCTGAAGGCGCTGTGCAACACATAAAGCAATGCCGGAATTGCCAGACAGAAATGGACAGTTTGAAAGATCTGCTTGTACAGGCAGACGAAA
>Ga0154684_1032_pt1 | contig 17148 bp, 15 predicted proteins | sample Rifle2008BG13ft_FD_116113 | JGI IMG/M metagenome (GOLD analysis project Ga0154684, IMG submission 116113) | Planctomycetes bacterium RBG_13_50_24 | reverse complement strand
GCCCTTTCGGTATATATCAGGAACACTTATAGGACGTCTTGTCGAAAATACCGCCGTTTATTTGCTGCTAATATGAGAATTACGACTGTCTGTTAAACAGCAGTCGATTTATTACCGAATATAAAAGCGATTTGAAACTTTGTGGTGGGAATCGAGATATGGCTAAAGGCAAAAATGTACTGACAACAGGCGATGTGGCCAAGATTTGCCATGTCGCTCCGCGAACAGTTTCAAAATGGTTCGACAACGGCCAGTTGAGAGGCTATCGAATACCCGGCAGCAAAGACCGGCGAATCCCGGTTACCGAGCTGGTCCGATTTATGAAAATTCATAATATGCCGACGTCGGAACTTGCGGTCGGCAAAATCCGGGTACTGCTCGCAGACAGCAACGTCAAAACAGCTTCGACTCTGGCCGATATTCTGCGGAGCAGGGCCGACTACGATGTGCAAATTGTCCAGAGCAATTTTGAAACGGGCTCGGCCATCCAGAAATTCACGCCTCATGTCCTGCTGATAAGCCTGCTGGCTGAAGGTATAGATGCCTCGGCTGTCTGCAAAGGTATTCGTGAGAATGAGGACTTGCGGACGATCAAGATCATCGCCCTTGTGAATAATTTGAGCGATTCGGAATCGACGGCTCTGCTGCAGAAGGGCTTCGATGGCTATGTGCCTTATTCTGCTGACGCTGTCGAGGTCATTAAGCGGATCGAAGAGGCGATAGCAATCATCTATTAGTTACTGATAAATCCCGTCGCTTTGCTTCAAGTTAGAGAAGAAGTAGGGGGGTTGTTTTCAGTAATCCTTGAGCTTCCGATCGCCGCTTGTGTTATCCTGTCATAAATCCACATTTTCGGAAATCACGGCTGATTTTTAGCAATTTTACCAAAGGATTGGCTAAAAAGAAGCGGCAAATAGCGTTTTGTTCAGATGTCCCGGGTTTGTATTATTTCATTCTTCTTTCCAGCATCCGGGTCAGCAGTTCCACCAACTGCTCGGAATTGACTTGTTGTTCATGCCCATCTACGAATGTGAGTTGATAATTGCCGTCGGGCAGCTTGCGCTGCATCAGCACGGAATTAGCATCCTTAATGTCAATGGAATAGCCGTACCATATTACATTTTCACCCCGTTCAAGCAAATGCTCGTATCTTGATCTGGAGGTCGAGATCTGGTTTTCGCCGGAACCTCCCCAGTATTTAATCAGCAGCATGCCGTCCTTAATTATTCCGCCTCCGGTTAATTCCCGGCCTCCGAACAAATTCAGCAGTAAGATCATGGTAATGATAATCGCCGCGGCTGCGACTGATTTACTCAATCTCAAATCTATGATGATATTGACGGTATCCCAGCCAATTTTGAGCCGAGACAGCTTGTGCGGGATTCGCTGTTTGATCTCCTCGCCAAGGCCGGGCCGAACCGGCTCTGTCATTCGCGAGCCCAGTTCATTCAGGAATTTTTTTATTTGCTCTTCTTTCATCGCAGCACTCTTTTCTCCGGATTCCCGGCTGTAACAGGTTGCGATCGGAACCTGTTCAAATAATTTCCTTTCTCAAATTGTTTAATGCTCTATTCAGCCTGCTTTTGAAAGTTCCTTGATTTAAACCGACCGCCTCTGCGGCCTCGGCAATCGTCAACTGCTGCATATAATGTAAAGTAATCGTTTCTCTCAGTTTGATTGGTAACCGTTCCACTGCCTCTTTCAAATGTTCCAACTGCTCGTTATGCTCCATTTTCTCAGGCTCACCCTTGTCGTTATGCGGCATTTCAAGGGCTTCAATGCCGATGACCTCCTTGTGCTTGTGTTTGCGCCAATGCAGCTTGGAAACATTACTTGCAATGCGATAAATCCAGCCATTTAATGCTTTACCGTCTTTCAATTGGCCTATATGGTGCCAGGCGTTAAAAAAGCTCTCCTGAGTCAGGTCTTCGCTGGCCTGTCGATCATGGCCGAGCCTTCTCATAAATAAATAAATCTGTTTATAATACATATCCACAAGTTCAGCCGCCGCCGCCCGGTCGCCGGCTCTTAATCGAGAAGCAAGCGAATCCTCACTTTGTTGCTCCTTATCCCTGCTGAGAATCCACTGCGTGTTTTTAAGATACGCCAAATCAGCTTTCTGTTCTGCCAATTTTAACTTTTTTTCCATATATTCTTAATATCCTAACCAAGCCAAAGACAGTGTACCTTCAATCTGTTTGGCCTGCAATATGAATTCGTTCATAAATGTAGTCCGGCATGATTTAAGATGATCTGGAAGCTCATTAGAATTTGTTTGGTCTGATTGTATTGCTAATGGAGTATCAGGAATCTGCCGTCCGAATAAAAAACCCTGTTGGGATGGCAAAAAAAATGGTTGATATACTTTTTCTGTTGTGAAATAATACTTCGGCATATGAAAACTCGGATGAAAAAACTACTGATTCTGACCGGATTTGCTCTTTGCCTGAGCGGCATTGCCAGAGCCGATTTGGACAAGCAAATTGACGGCATAATTAGAGAATCCATAGAGAAAAGAGTCAAATTTTCCATTCATATCTTAGAGGCTGATTCCGGCAGAACAATCTATGACCATGACGCAAAAGAGTTGATGATACCGGCTTCGAATATGAAGATTATTACCAGTGCTGCAGCACTGAAATATTTGGGTCCTGATTATGTTTATAAAACTAAAGTTGGGCTTTCCGGTAACGCATTAGTCGTCATCGGAAGCGGCGACCCGCTGCTGGGTGATGAGAAAACCGACACTAAGTACGGCCGGGAACCGGGCTGGATATTCAAGGACATAGCAAACGCGCTGAAGTCCAGGGGCATAGGGACAATCGAAGGGATTATTGTTGACAGCGGTGTTTTCGATGATGAGCCTGTGCATCCGAGCTGGCCGGCGGATGAATTGAATCGCTGGTACGCCTGCGAGGTGAGCGGCCTGAATTTTAACGACAATTGTATAAAAATAAGCGCAAAAAATATCGATGGCAGAGTGGCAGTTTTCGTAGACCCGCAAACCTCTTTTGTCTCGCTTATCAACAAGGTCGTGCCTATAACCACAGGAAGCAGCGCTGTCGGAACGTATCGCAATAGTTACCCTAACAGGCTGACCGTTTTCGGTAAGTGCAAAGGTGAGGTCGGGCCGTTTGACGTGGCAATCGAAAGGCCTGCGGCATATTTCGGATTTCTGCTGTATGAAAACCTTGCTGAGTCGGATATCGATGCGAAGGGAGAGCTCGTCGAAAAAAAGCTGGAAGAGGGCAGTAACTTCATCCCGCTAATCGAATTCGGCACGCCGCTGGCCGACTGTTTGGCCCGCTGTAATAAGAACAGCCTCGGATTGGCCGCCGAGGCGATGCTTAAAACCATCGCCGCGATGAGTAATCCGGATAAGAAAAACGGCAGTTGGGAAAAGGGAAAGGAACTGATTTCTCAATATCTACTGGGGCTTGGTATTGATAAGAGCCAGTTCTATATCGACGACGGCAGCGGCCTGAGCCGGCAAAACGAGCTTACTGCCTATACGATAACAACAGTCCTGTCGAGCATTTACAAAAGCAAGAATTGGCAGTTATACAAGGACTCGCTTGCGGTAGGGGGGGCAGACGGGACGATTGAAAAATATTTCGAAGAGGAAAAGTACAAGGGTAAAATCCTCGGCAAGACCGGGTATATCGACAGCGTAAAATCGTTCTCAGGCCTGTGTGTCACTGACCGGGGCGATTACATATTCTCAGTCCTCTCCAACAACACTAACGGCCAAACCCGCACTGTTATCAACAACATCGCGCAGGCGATCATCGATGACGCGGAAAGTCGGATTGTGAATGTGACTGATGATCCGAATCAGTAGCGTCCCCGGCGACCTGCTGCATTGTGACTACGACGATTTCATACACGCACACTTGCGGCACGACGAATGTGACAAGACCATCTTGTTCCTGAAAATTCAATTCGAGGTCTCTCCGGCGTTCGGGGCTAACGAGGGTGACAGCTTTGACCCGGCTCCCGGTGGGCAAACGCAGGCGGACCGAGACATCTTTAACAGAATCATCGGCATTGTAGTTTACTAAATGAACGAGGCGTCTGTCGGGCTGCTCGGTCAGTTCCGAACAAAGTCCGGAGCCGGCCCGGATCGAGACCGAAAGCCGATTGTCGCAGGCTTGACTGACGGCACTGACAACGTCGTCGTCTTCCTCGATCCGCACGACGCCGGCGGCCGGAAGGTCATCCAGCGCCGGCCGCTCTCGTGGAATCAGCCACTCGTCGTAAGTGCCAGCCTGACCCACGATGCAGATCCGGCCGCCCAAGCTTACATATCGCCTGATTTGCTCTACCTGCCGATCCGACAAGGCCGCACATCCCGCGAGGACCAGCACGCGGTAGCGATTCAAATCGGCCAGGTGGTGGTCATATATGATTTGGAAACACACACGGTTTTCGATGAGGGCTTGCTCAACTTGAGAAGTTAGCCCGGCGTATTTCGAATCCGCGAATACCTGTGAGGGAAAGCTCCGCAGGACCGCGGCGTCGGCTACGACCTCGGCGTCGCGCAGCAAGTCCCGGCGTGCATGAAAAAAACGAATGAAGGGCAGCAGCTCCTCGGACATAGGCTCGTCCGAGCCCGGCCTTGCAACAATCTTGCCATACTCGAACCAGCAGATACAACCGAGGCAGTCGCGGTTGAACGCCATGGATTCGGCCATCTCAAGCGGTGTGGTGGTATACGCAAACGCAATATTGTTCATTCGCCTGGCAACCTTGTATGTAGGGATGCGCGTGCGTAATTGGCCGCCATTGTAGCCGGGAGGCTGGCCTTCGTCCCAGAAAGCCTCGCCGCCCTGAAGCAGGCGTCCGTGATCCACCGGAGGGTGGATCCAGTTTCCCGGACCGCCGGGATTGCACTCGACAAGAATATCCTTACGAAGTGTCCGGGCATACCGGCTCATGTCGTGGTAGGAATCGGCAAGCGACCGGCAGGAAAACTCCAGCCACGCCCGGCACAGCAGTGTCTCCGGCGCGCCGGTCAAAGGCGGATGTACATCGTTCAGGTCGTTGACACCCATTTTTCTCAACTGTTCTATGGTAAAGGTCTCACCGAGATAGTCCCTGAATCGCTGGACGGAATTCGCATCCTGGCCGGGGCCATGCTCGTAGTTGTCGAAGTGCAGCAAATCGGACCGAATGTCATCCACGGCAAATCGAACGATCTGCCGGTAGAACGCCTGAGCGCCGGCGTGGTTGCGATTCCAGTGGTAGCGATACGCGGCGTTGCGGCCGTACGTGAGAGGCTGGCCATTCGCATCGAACAGCAACCAGTCTTTGGCCTGTGGCGTTTCTTGAAATAACGGCTCCCAGAGAAAGGCCCCGCTGTAGTTGTAAACCCCCACGCGCACGCTGGCGTCGCGACACAATCGCGCGAACTTGACCGCATCGGCCATGCTTTGGCGTTCGGTTTCGAGACCGGCGCCTTTGTAGCAGTGCATCATGATGAAATTGACGCCGAGGGCCTTCAACTCGGCAATCATCTCGGGGCTGTGTTCCCGCTCGTACGCGGCACGTTGCTTGGTGGTCGGCGTATAGCCGTCACTGCCGTCTCGCCGGACGCAAAACAGCAAAGGCTCCCAACTGCCCGCCATGACGATCCCGTCCCGCTGAAGCCAGTCGGGACGCTGCTCCGGCGGCAAAGTAAGTGGTTCGGCTTGAACGAGGCAGGCCGGAAGAGAAATAAGTACGATAATCCACCAGGCGGACGCAAAGGAGCTTCCGCGAATTGGTCGGATTGATATTTCTTTGAATAGCCTGTCCATAATCATCGCAGGTCTTTTGCGATTGCCAGCAAGTTACCTAAGGAGACTTCACAATCATCCGTGCTGTAGAACTTCGGCCCCATGCCACACGGCAGCGTCAACGGGTCGCCTTCCTGAAAATCTCTGACGTTCTGGCGCGTTTGTATTCCCCATGCGATCCTTTTGCCGTTTCTGTACGCGGGATATCTGGTGATGTCGTATTGCGAGGCGTCGAAGCTGATAATCTCGACCTGGGAATTAAACAGCTCGTCCCAGTTCATATTGCCGCAGACGTGCACGCCGGGCGTCACGTTGAAGCTCTCGAAAAGCGGCGCCCACAGCCGTTTGTAATCGAGTCCCGCCTGTCCCAAAGCAGGCTCATCCAAAAAGAGAATGACACTGCCTGCACTTAATCCGTCGAGTATCGCCTCGATGTGCTGACAGGTTCTGCTGATCGCTTCATCTTCGCTGTATCCCGCCAGGATCAGGGTGGCCGGGCCGATACATTGTACTTTGACTGTCTCGCAGCCTTCGACTTTTCGTTTGAATGTTTCGAGGCAGCTCAAATTGCCGGGATTCTTGATGTAGTCCATCATTGCATCGCCGCGCTTTGGAGGCTCCGGCAAAAACGGTATGTCGTGCCGCAGGCTGTACGCGACAGCTTTCTCGACGTCATCGTATGGTAAAGATCCAATTTGTGTCACAATTAATTTTTTACACATATCCTGTTTCCAAATCAGGGCCTGAAGTAAACAGTCGGGCCGTTCTCGTAGTCTTTTCTTTCCCAGTCGGATTTGACAACTGATTCATATATTGGTTTTTCGAGACGTCCCATTTCCACGCCGAGTATGACCGCTGAGGGCGGATTTTTTTCGAGCGATTCTGCGAGCGTTTCCGGGCCGGCCGTGTGTGTCATCCTGCGGTCATCAACCGGCAGAGAATCGGCAATTCTGTAGATAATAGCACCGGCAGACAATTCAGGATATATATCACAGCCGCCTTCGAGAGCGAGCAGGGGAGCTAAAGTAAGTATGAGTTTTGAGTTTTGAGTTTTGAGTTTTCCGGCAATATCTTCCGAGACCTTGTGAATTTCAAGAGGCACCCATCTTTCCGGCACGATGGCTATTGGAGTTCTGTACAGAACGATTGGGTACGAGAAGAACGCCACAAACGTGCAGACGACCGTTATGCCGGTCGCTATTTTAAAACGCCTGCTGATGCCGGCTTTGTCGGTGAGACGACGCAGATATAACAGCGGAAAGGCCAGGCCGATGACCAGAAAAGGAACCGGGACGGCAAGATACTGTCTCCACATCGTCGGCGGGATCAGGGCGATTATGAAAAATATCGCCGGCAGCAGGGCGGCAAGCAGCAGATTTATGCTGCCGGCAATCTTCAATTTATGACGAAGAAGAAACACGCTCAGGCAAAGATAAACCGTCAGTGCTAAAAGGACGAAATAGCCCGGCGTTGTCAGGCAGGCGAACGTCAGGGTAAATTTATTATGAACCATACCGATTTCGCGGAGCCACTGGCCGTATAGTATCGGTATTTTGACCAGGTTCAGATAAAATGCCCGCGGCGCCTGGGCTATCACCCAGACAGGCCAAATCGAAACAACCGCCCCGGCCACTACAAACGGCAGTACGTTTTTGAATCTCTCTTTGATAGAACCGGCAGGAACGCTCAGCAGCAGCACAAAAAACAAAAGCTCGGCCAGAACCGTGGTTACGCGCATAAAGGCAGCGAATGTGAGCAGGGCTCCGATAGCGGCGATCCGCCAATGTTTTGATCTTTGCTGAAAATCGGTGGATATAAACAACCAGAAAGACAAAACGACGCAGAAAATCACGACATCGTGGTTCCATGCGTAGCCATTGGCATAGTCGACGAGCGGATTGAATACGTAAAGCACGGCCGCACACAGGCCCAAAATCATGCCGGAAGTTGTAAAAGACCTGAAAATGTGCCGGTATATACCGACGATTCCCAGCATCACGAGAATATCACAAACACACGAGAGCACTCTGACTGTGAGCAGATAGTAAGTTGTGCCGAATAATTTGAACAGTGATGCGCAGAGCAAAGGATGGTAGGGCATCTGGGCGGCGTAGGAAAAATCCCTGTAGATCATCTTGCCTTGGGCCGTCAATGCCGCCCCCGAGCAATACATCTGCTCATCCCGGCCCACGGGTTTGGTCATAGTATTTGCCAGTACGGCGAGCGACAAAATAAATAAGATTATAACTAAGATAATAGTTATGATTTTCGGTGACATATTGTTATTCGATTTAGATTTATGCTTTGGGGCCATACTACCATTCCGCCAGTTCGCCGAGCAGCTCCTCGACCAGATCTTTCATTGTTACAATGCCGAGCGGCTTTTCCCGTCCGAAGCGGCCGGCTCTAACGACCAGTACAATCTTGTGATTTTCCTTCTGCATGATGTTCATGGCATCTATAACAGTCATATCGGCGTCGAGTTTTCGGAACTGTTTGACGAAACCTCGCAGGTCGGCGAACTTTTCCAATGAGCTTAAGGCTTCGTAGATACTGATAAAACCGATGATGCTTCCGTTGATGCCTTCGGTGACGGGCAGCCGGGTAAAGGCGCACTTATTCAATTTGTTCAATAACGCTGAATCATCGGAATCGACATTGACCGTCTCGACGTTGTTAATCGGGATCATCACCGAGCTTATATGAACGTGCGAGATGCCGACCAGACGGTTGACAATCTCGCTCTGGACGGGGCTTAGAAAGCCTTCTTCGTGCGTGTCCTGCAGGATTGCCTGGACTTTGTGTCTTTGTGCCGACGCTATGACCGTCCTGGAGGCGGCGGCAAGCCCCATCAGCCGGGCGAATAGACTCGATATCAATTTCAAAAGGGGTACGATACCGCACCAGCTCAGCAGTTTGTGCACCGCATACAGCAGAGGCGAGAGGAAGGGCATCAGTACGTCGGCGCGATAGAAAAACGTATTTTTGGGTATCAGCTCCGAGAAAATAAAGAGGATCGGAACCGTCAGCATCGTGGCGAATAATTCAGCGGTATGATCGGTTCCAACTGTGCTCAGAAGCATTGAGGTGACGATGCTCGTCGCGAGATAGTGGGCGAGATTCGTGCCGATGAGCATTGACAGAAGCAGGCCGGTACTATCGCTCAAACACCTGCCGAGGATGATGAACGACAGGCGTTTCTTTTCAATGCCCAGACGCAGGCGAAGCCGGCTAAGCTGGTACATGCCGGTTTCAGAGCCGGCAAAGAGACCTGCCAGAATAATACAAAACGCAACTGCCGATATTAAGACGATATTATTGACCATTGGTCTGAAACGGCTCAAAAGTTAATATTAATGTTTCTATTCGACGCTTTCGCACTTTTTCCACGGTGAACTTCAGGTTCTTCAAATACGCGATGTCCCCGTTTTTGGGCATTTTTCCGAGAAGTGCGGTCACCAGCCCGCCGATTGTCACCATGCGTGTTTCCGCCAGATTGATGTCTAACATGTCGGCCCAGTCGTGAATGGCGACATTACCCGACAGTCGATATTCGAAAGGTCCCGTCTGTTTGATCGGTTCGGTCTGGCTTGTCGGTTCGATCTGTCCGAGCAGCTCTTCGGCGATATCTTCGAGCCGTACCGAACCGGCGATACCGCCGTATTCGTCGACTACTATTGCCATGTCGGTTTTGCTCCTGCGGAAAAATTCCAGCAGCGATTCGACCGTTTTTTGTTCCGGCACATAATTGACCTCCTGGACAATCGTGTCCAGCTTGACTTCGCCCCGGAGCAGTATGTTCCGCAGGTGAACTATGCCGATGATGTTATCGATCGAGCGGACATAAACAGGAAGTCTTATCAGGTGATTCTTTTTCATCTTCTCCCGGGCTGCCGTGCTCGATTCGGTCACGTCACAGGCAATCATATCCACTCTCGGCCTCATCACGTGCCGGACCTTCAGAAAGCCAAGTTCGATAACTTCGGTAAAGAGCCTGTTTTCATCGGCGGTAATCAATCCCTGTTTCCGGGTGGACTCGATCAGGGATTTGAATTCACCGACGGTTATTGTCTTTGGGGCTATGGCCGGTCCCAGAAGCAGCCTCAAGGTGGGTTCTAAAATGGTAACTTTGAAAACCATTTCGACAGGCCCGAATATCTGAAGGCAGAGATAGGCTGGCAGGGCGGCGGCAACGCAGAAATTTTTCGAGTTGGCGTAAGCCAGGGATTTAGGCAGAATTTCGCCGAAGAGCAGCACCGCGACAAAGCTCAGCAGGGCGGCAAGCGCGGCAGCCAGGCTGCCATAATCTTTGAGCCTGATTATCAGGACGCTGGAGACGGCGTAAAAAAGAACGTTGACCGTCATATTGCCGAGTAGAAAGCAATTGAGCAGTTTTCGGCGTTTGCCCATGAGGCTGGCGACCAGTTTTTGAAGTTTGTGCTCGGATTTATCAAACAGGCGTATCTGCCTGGGGGATAGATTGATAAATGCGGTCTCAGATCCTGAAAAAAACGCGGAACCGGCAAGCAGTATCAGCATCAAAATAATTTTAGGCACCAGGGCTGCCATCAGCAACTATCCGACTGTGGTTTTAGGTAAAGCAATCTTAAACGTGCTACCATGACCAGGTTTGGATTCTACCGAAATACAGCCTTCATGTCTATCTATAATCATTTTGCAGAATGCCAGCCCGATGCCCGCTCCGGAAGATTCGGCCGACGAGTCCTTAACCGTTTTGGTGGTGAAGAACGTCTCGAAGATATTTGTCAAATCGGCCGGGTCAATCCCTTGCCCCGTGTCGGCCACTTCGATCACAACGGTATCGACCGTCTCGGCGGCTTTGATGGTCAAAACACCGCCGCGTCGCAGCATCGCATCACGGGCGTTGAGAATCAGGTTCATTAAAACCTGCTGTATCTGGACGGGTATAACCCATATAGTCAGGTCCTCGGGAATTTGGATTTCCACGGTAATCCCGTCCTTGGCAAAATCCCGGCAAAGACAGGTAAAAATCTCGTCGATCAGATCAAGCAGCCGGGCGTTTTGCTTTTCCTGCCTTTCGCCGCTGACCAGGGCGAGCATACTTTCCATGATCTTAGCGGCGCGCCCGCAGTTTTTGGTCACCTTTTGAAGAGCTTTTTCAGTCAGTGCTCTGTCATCCGGATTGTCCAATGCGAACGAAGCATAGCTTTTCAAAGGGGTCAGCAGGTTATTCATCTCGTGGGCTATCATATGGCTGACGGTGCCTATGTTGGCCAGATGCTGAAGCCCGGCGAGCTGGGATTTTAAGGCCTCATTTTGAAGTTTCTGGACTTCTACACTTTTGTGCAGCGACAGGCGTTTTTCCGTAATACTTGCCAATTTTCTGTTCCTGCTATAAAATTAGATACTTATTGAGGTATATCGACTTTTGATGTGTATTTTCTTGAACCTTGACTTATGTAAAATGACACAGGTGCAATGAACGAGCAGAGTATTTTAGACGAGCTTGTGGTGCTTTTGGAGGCAAACGGCGTGGTAATCCGCAACGAGCCTCTTGGCGGCAGCGGCGGGGGACTCTGCACGATCAAGGGGCAGCGCATTTTTTTTGTCGATACACAAGCCTCGTCAATCGTATCCGCGGCAATGTGTGCCGAGGCTGTGTCGAAAGTGGTGGATACCGAGCAAATATTTATAAAACCGCAAATCCGCCAGTTTATCGAAAATAACAGCAACCAGACTACTTGAAAGGTAATGAAATGATAAAAAGCAAATGGCCGGCAATACTGGTAATCTGTCTTGTGACAGCGCTGTGTCCCTTAGACGGCATGTCGGCATCGAATTCGGCGCAGGAAAGCCGGACATTTGTCAACTCGGTCGGCATGAAATTTGTTCCTATCCAGCCCGGATCGTTCATGATGGGACAGGATAAAGGCGGCGAATGGGACGAGCGGCCCGTCCACGAAGTGCATATTACACAATCTTTCGCCATCTCCGCGACTGAAGTAACGAACGCCCAGTTCGAGCAATTCGATCCTGAGCATCGCGTGCTTCGCGGTAAGCTCGGTTTTTCCGAACGGGACAACGAAGCGGTGGTTTTTGTGAGCTGGCACGAGGCGGCGGAGTTCTGCGAGTGGCTCTCGAAGAAGGAAGACAAGCCCTACCGGCTGCCGACCGAAGCTGAGTGGGAGTATGCCTGCCGGGCCGGCACGGAGACTGTCTATCACACCGGCGAAACCCTGCCGGGAGAGTTTCACAAGAACGCTCGCATGAGCTGGTTTCCCGATCCGGCGCGTCAACGCGCGAGTGCCAAACCGCTGCCGTTGACTGTCGCGCAGACCGAGGCGAATCCGTGGGGCCTTTTCGACATGCACGGCAACGTTGAAGAATGGTGCTATGACTGGTACGGCCCGTACGAGCAAGGCGAGCAGACGGATCCGGTAGGGCGTGCCGAGGGTGATTTTAAGGTCACGCGGGGCGGCAGTCACAGTACGCAGGTCTCGTTCCTGCGCTCTGCGAACCGGCTTGGTGCGCTGCCGGACGACAAAAGCTGGCTGATAGGCTTTCGTGTAGTTGCCGGCGAGATGCCTGGGGCCCAGCCGCTTGCGAATCCTGAGCCGGCATTGTACGCACGCAACGTGAACCATGAGAATCATCCCGACTGGGCGAGCGGTCCCGACCCGAATGTGCCGTACTTCAAAGGGCCTGTCGAATACGTCAAAATCCCGCCGGAATCCGACGGCCCGATGTACTCCGAGCACAATCACGACCCGGCACTGGTCGATTGCCCCAACGGCGATTTGCTGGCGATCTGGTATTCATGCCGGGACGAACCGGGGCGCGAATTAAGCATCCTGGCGAGTCGCTTGCGGTACGGTGCCGAGCAGTGGGAGCCGGCCTCGGTTTTCTGGGATGCGCCCGACCGCAACGACCACGCTCCGGCGTTCTGGTTCGACGGCAGGGAAACCATCTATCACTTTAACGGCCTGTCGGCGGCGGCTACGTGGGGAAATCTCGCTACCGTAATGCGACTTTCGACCGATAACGGCGCTACGTGGTCAAAGGCCCGGTTGATCAATCCCGAGCACGGCCTGCGTCACATGCCCGTCGAGTCGGTCTTTCGAACGCGCGAGGGCTACCTTGTCCTGCCATGCGATGCGGTGACCGGCGGCAACGGCGGCACGGCCGTACACATCAGCCGCGACGGCGGCGAAACGTGGACCGATCCGGGCGCCGGCAAACAGGCGCCGAAGTTTGCCGACGGACAGACAGGCGCGTGGGTCGCGGGGATTCACGCCGGCGTCACGCAGCTCAAAGACGGCAGCCTGATGGCCCTGGGACGAGGCAACAGCATTAACGGAATGATGCCGATGAGCATCTCGAACGACATGGGCGTAAGCTGGACATATTCGGCCAGCGGGTTCCCTCCGCTCGGCAGCGGGCAAAGACTCATCCTCAGACGCCTGCTGGAAGGACCCATCCTGCTCGTTAGTTTTACTAACCGTAATACGGGTATGAAGCTGAAAAATTCCTCCGGCAAAGAACGCAGGGTCTTCGGCATGTTCGCAGCTTTGTCGTTCGATGAAGGCAAAGCCTGGCCGGTTAAAAGACTGCTAACCGACGGCGGCCCCGCAAGAGAACTCGACGGCGGCGGCAATACCGGCAGGTTCATCATGGACTCGACCCATGCCGAGCCGAGAGGCTACCTGGCGGCGACCCAGACTCCGGATGGCCTGATCCACCTGATCAGCAGCAAACAACACTACGTCTTCAATCTCGCATGGATCCAGCAGGATACTGAAACAATAAGTAAGGAGTAGCGAAAATATGGCAGTGAAAAAAGTGGCTATTTTAGTCGACGAAATGTACCAGGTTCTCGAAGTCTGGTATCCGTACTACCGGTTCCTGGAGGCGGGCCTTCAGGTCAATTTGGTTGCAGCCGAGGCAAAAAAAGAATATCATTCGAAAGAAGGCTATCCGTGCGTATCTGAGATTGCAGCGGAAGAAGCTGACGCCGGCGATTATGACTGCATGCTTGTGCCGGGCGGATTCGCTCCGGATTTTATGCGAAGAAGTGCTGATGTTATAAAGTTCGCAAACGACATGGTTGACGCCGGCAGGGTGATCGCGGCAATTTGCCACGGCGGATGGCTGTTGTGCAGCACAAAAATTTATAAGGGCAAAAAGGCGACTTGTTTCATGGCGATAAAAGACGACATTATCAACGCCGGCGCCGAGTACGTAGATGACGAATGCGTAGTGGACGATGGCTTGATTACGGCACGCAAGCCGGACGATTTGCCCGCCTTTTGTACGGCTGTTTTACGCGCACTGGAGAAATAGCGGGCCGAACTTAATCTTAAAATACGGATGAAATATATTTTGATGACGAAAATCGCTTTTCCGATTCAAAAAGGAGCATTTTCTTTATGAGCAAGGCTAAAACCGGAAAAAAACTGGATACGACACCTGTAGTGCTGGTGGTCGATGACAATCAGCAGAATCGCGAATTGCTGCAGGCATATCTTGAGGACGTGGACTGCCGGGCGATCCCCGCGGTTGACGGACCCGAAGCGTTGGAAATTGTCGCTAAAAATCCTCCCGATTTGATTCTGCTGGATGTGATGATGCCCAGGATGAGTGGCTTTGAAGTTTGCAAAAGAATCAAAAACGACCCCAAAACCAGCGATATACCCGTTATAATGGTTACAGCATTAAACGAATTCGGCGACATCGAACGCGGCATCGATTCGGGCACGGACGACTTTCTAAGTAAGCCCGTGAATAAGCTGGAACTCCTGACACGTGTAAAAACCATGCTGAAATTGAAACACCTGACCGATAAGCTCGAACGTACTCTGGCGTATTTAAACGAGATAGAAAAACAGGCACAAATGGCAAAATCTGAACCCGATAATCCGCTTCTAAAATCGTAACAACCGGCACACAACGTACAATCCCCACTACGAAAAAGCAAAATATCACGCCAAGTGACTAATTTCCGAATCCGGGATTAATCCGCCCTCATCTATTGTCGATACCTTGATTGCGATTGGAGGCGGGTGGAGACTCAAATCCACAATCATTATCGCAAATCATAAGATGGAAACTGGGTGCGGGTGGTGTATGAGTCGATTATTGGAAATTCTCGGCAGGGCGATAACGGTCGATACTGCTGATTTGATATGGCACTGGTTGAATACGGTCAATCTTCCTGCTGAGTATAACGAATCACCTCGATACAAGCAGTTGAACGAGATGATCGAGCTGATACATGCCATGAAGCTGGATGCAGCTGCCGAGCAACTGCGGATGTATCTCTTCGAAAATCCTTCCTGTGTTCATGGCCGGCTGGCGGCGGCAGCGATTTTTCTGCATAACGGCCAACTGCAGGAGGCAATCAAAGAGCTTAATTCAGTTTATATGCGCCAGCCTAATAATACGATGGCTCTCTATGCTCTCGGGTATTGTTATGAACGGCTCGGCAAAGAATCTCAGGCTGTGGAGTTTTACCAGGACTGCCTGAAGTTCAAAAATTATTTGCAGCTTCCCGCTCAGAGGCTGGCCGCCATTTACTTTAAGAATGGTCAATTGGAGAAAACCATCCAGCAATATGAGCTTCTGAAGAATGAATACCCCGATGATATCTCGGCACTGATCTCGCTTGGGCATCTGTATATTGTCACTGGCCGGCATGCTCAGGCTGTCGAAACATTTAACACGGCGATTTTGATTCATCCGGACAATTTCCAGGCCCAGGATGAGAATATAGAACAGCTAATCGCCGAGGGGCAGCTTTACGAGGCTCTGGAGTGTGTTGAGGACCTGTTGCAGGCCCAGCCGGACAAACCCGATTTACTTATGAGGCATGCGGATGTCCTGCGAATGATCGGCGCCACATCGGACGCCGTCTCGCAATACGAGCGTGCCCTTCAGGTCTGCCCGGATTTCCTTGAGGCTACCATAAAACTCGGGACACAATACCTGCAAATGGAACAGGAGCATCTTGCCGCACAACAGTTCAACAGGGCCGTTGAAATCAATGACAACATCGTCGAAGCCTACATCGGCCTGGCAATCGCCCAGAAATCATCCGGCAACACTTCGGATGCCCTGGGCACGTTATCGCTGGCGGCGGCGATTCAGCCGAACAGCTCGTTGTTATTCACTGAAACAGCTACGCTGCGACTCAAGGCCGGTCTTAAGGAAAACCTGCCGTATGATTGTAAAGAGGATTATAACACTATGACCGAAGCCGTGATTGCCGCTCACTGCCAGCATATCGCGCTTCGTCCGCAAAATCCGGATTTGCACTACAGGCTCGGCGTGTTGATGATGAACGTTGGAAGGATGGAGCATGCAATTGAGTCGTTCCGGACTGCTTTAGAGATCAATCCGGCTTATACGAGAGCCAGCAGCAAATTAGCCGTCTGTCTGCTTGAAACAGACCGTAAAGCCGAGGCTCTGGATCTACTGACCAGCTCCGATTGTCTCGATAAGGACACGCTGCAACTGCACTATCAGACTGCATTGTTATATTGTGACAGGATAAAGTTCGCATCGTCCTTAATTAATCTCGAGCATCATCTGGAGAAAAATTTTGCATGTCACGATGCAACGGTCAACATCTCAATCATTCTGCAGAACCTGGGCCTGCTGGACAGGGCGACTGCAATGTGGGACAATCTCACGGACACGGCCAACCAGGCAATTATCGCCGAAAACGAATTTTGACCGCAGGCCGGCAAAAGACGCCGGAAGAGACCAAAATTCAAATACAAGCTTGTCGCACGATAATTACGGCCGAATGAAACATAACATATATTATGGGACCTTGAAAATGGTGTGTTTTTCTAATGTTCGGTTTTTAGTATTCAATCAATAAATTGGATGGGTATTATTCTGAAAGAGGCTCAAATATCGACTGGTGAATCTCGCATCGACAAGGGCTTGCCTAAGATTTCATAATGCAGGATCGCCCTTCTTAGCTGGTCAGGATCAGCATAATCCGTGAGAAGTTCGGAGAGATATTCCGACTCGGGTATTTGTTCCGATTCAGAAACCACTTTATCTTGCAGTTTTATGACAGTTTTGTCTATCGGCTCCGTGTATTCCTCGGCCTTGGGAGGATTTTGCGGCTCCGTTAATACCGGTTTGAGTACCGGCGTATTGTTACCGGATTGAGGCTGGAAAGCCTGTTCGGCTTCGACCGCAAATTTACGGACAGCAGCCTGGAGATCGGAAAACTTCATTCGAGGTTGTTGTGCGGCGGAACCAGGCTGTTGGCTTTGGCCTTGTGCGGAGCCGGCAGCACGTTGTAAACGGCTTAGCATTTGTTCCCGTGCCTGCCTGCTGTGTAACGGTGGTTTCCGGACAGGTTTACCAGGTGATT
>Ga0154684_1029_pt1 | contig 17550 bp, 8 predicted proteins | sample Rifle2008BG13ft_FD_116113 | JGI IMG/M metagenome (GOLD analysis project Ga0154684, IMG submission 116113) | Planctomycetes bacterium RBG_13_50_24 | reverse complement strand
GCTTCCTTCGAGCCGGAGTCGCCCGGCGGACTGGGCAAACCATACAAAGACATCATGCACAATATCTTCTGCGGTACTTACATCATTCAAGAGAGCGGTCGCCAACGTCACCAGATAAACCACGTATTTCTCATAGATACGTTGCAGAGCATCGTTGCTTCCGCGTTTGAATTTCCAGATCAGTAGCTTATCTTCCATCATCGACGTCTGGCCACCCTTGTTTCGGAACGATCATTCCTCACTCATATCACGATTGAACAGCCTGTCATAGTCTAAATAAAATCAAGATTGCACGCGATTTTAGCTTTTTTTATGCTTAAGAGACATGAAAAACGGCAATCGGCAGTACTTATATGTACATTAAAAACTCAAACAGAGCGATTTTAATGCAAGTGAGTCCTCAAGTTGTCATTCTGAGCGAAACGCAGTGAAGCGAAGAATCTAAACGCCGCATGTGCATAATCAACCGATACGTTATTATAACGACGCCAGCATTGAGATCCTTCGCTGCGCTCAGGATGACAAGGGGCGGAGTTTTTGTTTCGGCTCAGCATAGCAACGAAAATCGGTCAGTTCGAGTTAATAAATAAGCCCTGTGGCCGGGCATAGGGCTATTTAGATTGAGGATAGTTAAGGTACGTAGTGAGATAGTTTTGTTAATCTGTATTAGTCGCTGCTCTTTTTCTTCGCCTTTTCCAGAAAATAAGGCCGGCAGGGATTATTCCCAGGCCGGCAAGGCCGGCCTTGGCCTCTGCTGGAATCACTTTAAGGATGTCACTAAGCGTTAATTCCGTATAACCTTCGGGCGGGTTGGTGTCAAAGATATCTTTGTCAAGCTCCACATTATACTCCCCGAAAGTATTAACTTCGTGCAGGTTCAGGTCTTGGAACATTGTCATAAAACTCTTGCCAATGGCCAGATCGCCTTCCACCCGGACAGGCAATTGCTCTTTAATCCCAATCCAGACTTTAGCTTTGAAGTTCTTGATATTAAAAACGGCCTTGGGCAAAAGCTCTTTGAAAGGCTCGAAAGGCTCCGTGTCCTGGAATTCAAAGGCCTCAACCTCGATGCCATCGATCTTGTCTCGTCCAAGCTTCTCGCAGTCACCCGCAAGAAGCAGATTAAGGATACCGTTGGGAGTTGCAAAGTTCTCCATTAACTTCGCCAGGGCATCCATGGAAGCGAATTTCAAGTACTTATTATATTTCGGAAACAGAATAAGAGTCTGCTCCTCCGGGATATTGAAGGTGATTCGATAGAACAGTTTGCCCTCGGCGTATCCCTCCTCAACCAGGCCGTACCGGGTCGAATGATATTTCACGAGGTCGAATTTGCATTTTATCCCGTCGAATTCGAAAATGCGGTCGGGCTCGCCCGGATATGTAAATGTTTTTGTTCCTCGTAGTATCATTGTCTCGATACCGGCGACTTTCTTCTGAACATCTGCGAGGACAACGCCGCCGTTTCCCGGCGTTCCAAAGGGACTAAGCAGAACCAATGTCATTGCCAGCACGATAACGGCTGCTGCTGAATATCTTGTAACTTTGCTTTCCATGATAAATCTCCAAATCAAATAAGGTTTCGTTTTCATACTCCGGCTTGAATACTCAAAACCGCAACGTAGCAATCGGGCTTCTTCCGGGTGTTTCTCGGCCCATTTCTCGAAATCTAATTGTTCAGGCTCATGCTGGATGTGTTGTGCCAGCAACAAGTCTAACCATTGATTGTCATTTTCATGCTTCATGGGACTTATCACCTCCGGAAGCCCTTTTTTTTCAAATACGCGGCGATTTTCTTTTTAGCCCTGCGAAGTCTGCCGTCGATTGTCTGTTCCGTGGCTCCGAGGACTTTGGTCATTTGCTCGTAGCTCATTTCATTGTAATATCTCAGGAATATCACTTCTCGCAGATGCTGCGGCAGTTGCTGCAGAGCCTGATCCAAAATCGCCTCTCGTTCATCTTTTTCTTCACAATCCGGATCATTCCCGGCGTCAGTCCCGACTGGTTCCTGCTGTTTCCGGAACTGACGGAGCATATCCTTCGCCACGTTTCGGCAGATCGCCCCGACCCAGGGGCCGAAACGTTCGGGCCTTTTTAATTTCGCGAGGTCTCTGCATGCCGATGCCAGTGCCTCCTGGGCGGCGTCTTCGGCCAGGTGATGATCCGGCAGGATCGAATTGGCTATGGCAACCAACGTATCATAATAACGCCGGCACAATTTGCCGAAGCTCTCCGGATCCGACTGCAAAGCTCGCTGAACGAGAATTTGGTCCTCAAGGTCTCTCATTTATCAAATATCATACTTATCAGAGCCGCTCTGTACTTCTACATATATGTCTCAATTAGAAGGCAAAATCGGCGCGAAATCTACAGGAAATATCAAAAGTGGCGCCCGTGAGGAATTCTGCCGGCCTTGAAGCGGTAAGATTATTCGGAGATTCCGATATCGTCCAGCATGATTATGCCCGTCTCGGAGCGGTCAAATATAAACCGGATGCTCTCAATCTTGGATGGATCGAGTAAAGAGTTGTTTTCGATGAAGCTGTGAATCGGTATTTCATAGGTCTGGAGCAGTCGTTCCGAGAAACTCTCCATGTGTTTGTTCTCCAGCCACAGCCATTTTGCCAGCCTGACCGTCAGGGCCGGATGGACGGGCCCGATGGAACTGAGCGGCAGGGCGGCACAGTCTCTGTCGCCGTCACAAAGCTCGATCGTCAAATCGAGAGGCTCGTACTGGTCTTCGCTTTCCGCTCCGATGGAAAAGATGATGTTCGAATCTCCGCTCAAATCTATTTCAGTTACGATTTCGGAGCTTAGTGTCACGGTATATGATCCGATCTCCATTGAATTGGGATCCTGCTCCTCGGCATTATCCCACTCGAGCACCACGGCGGCGTTCTCCTGGGTGGAGTCGCCTTTTGTACGATACGGGACGTGGGCTTCCTTCCACATCTGTAGGTTCTCGCCGTGCAGCCTTCCGCCGGGGATGGTCGTGGTTGTGACGTCGAAATCTTCTTCGAAATCGGCAATGACTTTAAAATTGGAATCTTCGTACCGGTTTATGTATATATCCTCCGGCAGCCATTGCCCGGCTTTCCGGACATCTTTGAACATCGGCAGATATTCGTCTCTGTTGTTAAGAGTGGCTTCGAGAAACGCGGAAATTAGTACTTTTGCGACTTTACGCTGGCTTTCCATGTCCATTATCGGTTTGTCATTGATGAACCAGCTCGTGGGAGCGGAAGCATTGAGCCCGCCCCAGGCCGTGTTGAACCTGTTATGGTTCGCCCGGTATACATAGACCGCGGATTTGAACCAGAAGTGGTCATCCGTAAAATAAACACGGTTGAACTGCCGGAGCCCCACGAATGACGATACGTCGGCGTCGTGGCCTCCGTGTATGACGAGGTAATTGACATTCTCCAACGATGTAGGATGTCCCGCCGGTTTGTATTGCCCTTCACAGGGTGCGATTGCTATGACCGACCTGATGTCAAAATTATAATCGAGCTTGACTTTGGCATCGTCGGGGTAGCGTTCGAGCCGGTTGAAAGCCGCGGCGTGAGCTACCGATTCTCCGCCGCGGGAATGCCCGATAAGTGCGATTCGGTCCATATCAACCTTACCTTCGAATGCGTGGCCTTCGGTCTGGTTCCACGTGTCCCAGACATTGAGATGCTCCAGCAGGATGAACGCGCGAGCATCGTTTTCTCCGCCGAATTTCTGATTCAGAAAATTCTCATCCACCGATACAGCGATAAAACCCCGGCTTGCCAGCAGCTTGCCGAGGTACTCATAGCCGGGGTCGGAAAAGTCCTTCATATTGTGGTTGCCGTGCACTATCAGAACCAGCGGAAATGGGCCGTTGCCATCGGGAAACCATACCCGGCCGTTGAGCGGCAGACTGTCAAAGTCGAATCCCCAGTAGCGAGGCATATTATCGAAATAGCCCATGAAGGGATTTGCGTCCACAGGGTTGGTCTTGAAGTCGACGCCTTCGCCGTATTCCTTGCGATGCTTGTCGTCGCCGCTTCCGTAGAAATATGTGTGGTACGAATAAGGGCCGTCCAGAGAAGGATCCGGAGCATCTATCGGCTCGACGTGGTAATCATGCATGTAGGAGATGTCCGCCAGATACGATGTCGTACCGCAGCCCGCGAGGACGACAGGCAGGAAAATGGCCGGTACTGCGATTCGAAAGGAGTGCTTGACTGATTTGGAAGATATGTTTTCTATGTTCATGTTGCGAAAGAGCATTCAAACCTCGAAATACAATTTCTGAATTTATTCGATGCTACAACGATTATTCTGTTAATAGCGTACAGCATCACAACAAAATCCACAAGAAATATCAGCCCACCAATGTGTGCTGCCCGTCGTACGGATCCGGAGTCAGCTTTGCTATTACACCCGGATATATTAGCGCCTGCGAGAGCCAGCGCCGGAATGACAATCATCATCTTCTGTAGTGACAGGTGCGTAGTCAGATGACTACGGCGAACGTCGGTGTACGTTTGGCTGGCAGAGCCGGCTTTAATCATCTGGATCATGGCAGGCGCGTAGTCAGATGACTACGGCGAACGTCGGTGCGTTTTTGGCTGGCAGAGCCGGCATTAATCATCTGGATCATGACAGGCGCGTAGTCAGATGACTACGGCAAACAGCGATCATATTATGGCGATACTTTTATATCCAAAAGCCCTCAGAGGAATGACGATCATCATCTTCTGTCGTGATATGGGCGTAGTTATTGACTACAGCGAACGAAGGTGTCTGTTGGGTCGTTCCCGGCATATTTCGATCTGAAATTGGGGACAACGGCAGGAGCCGGCGAATGGCAGAAGCACGGCTCTTAATTTAAAGATTCTTCCGGCGACGTGTTCATTTGGGGCGTGAAACCGGCTTTCTCTGTAACACTTCTTTCGCTTCTGCGTTCTTTATTGTAGCATTGCGTCAGATTCTTCCTGGGAATGATTGAATGGCAGAAGAACTAAAACAAAATAGTGGCGAGGCCGTCCCGGCCTTGGTGCCGAGGGCGTCCCGCCCTCGGAGCACGGGCAAGATGCCCGCACGACTCGCGGGCAGGATGCCCACACCACGGGACTTGCAGCTTGTCCGGGCCGCGTTGCATGGAGAGACCTCGGCGTTTGGGGCAATCGTAGAGAGGTACTGGAATATGGTAGTAGCATTGGCATTGAGCAAAGTTTCCAACGCCGCTGAAGCCGAAGACATCGCCCAGGAGAGCTTTTTGAAGGCGTATTCACAGTTAGCCGGCCTGAGGGAACCGTCCCGTCTTGCCGGCTGGCTGAGCAAAATCACTACGCAGCAGTGCTCGAACAGTCTCAGAAAGACCGTTCGATGCAGGAGGGCGTTAGGCTGCAGGGCAACACCCATTGAGACCCTGGATGAACAGCCGGCAATAACGGCCAATCCCGGCCTGACGCAAAACCAGATTCAATTCGTAAGGCAGACGGTCAGGCGGCTGCCTGAGAAATTCCGCACGATGATCGTTATGCGATTCGTGGCGGATCTTTCTACCGTGCAGATTGCAGAGCAATTGGGCAAACGCCCGGGCACCGTAAGAGTCCGGCTGCACCGGGCTTATAAACTACTACGCAAGGACCTTGCTCCACTTTTAGAGGAGGTCGAATCATGACGACCTGTGAAAAATACAAGAACCTTATCGAAAAATATATCGAGGGGACAATCATCGACGGGCAGCTCGCCGATCTGAAGACTCATGCGGAGACGTGCGAATCGTGCCGTGAGGAATTCGAGCGTTGTGTCCTGCTGCAGGATGTCGTCAGGCAGGCGTTTTCGTCTCCGATGGCTGCCGAACATGCCGGGGCTTCGCTGGTAGCCAGACTTTCTGAAGAGCCGAATCTGCGGCTGCGTTCTACCCGCTTCGGCACAGCTTTGTTCGCCGGCAAGCGAGCCGCTATTGCCGCAGGGATTTTGTTGGCTATCGGTTTGCTCCTTGGATTTACCATAGGCAGGGCGGGTAACCCTGCGCAGATACCACTGACGGCACAGGTGCCCATAAACGTAGGCAAAATCGACGGGACCGTGCTGGTCAGGCATGAAGGTTCCGATGTTTGGCGGGCCCTGGAGGCCGGCTCGAACATATATCTTGGCGACACGTTTCACTCGACGGCCGGATCGGCTTTTGCCTTGAATCTGGATGGTGAATCCACGCTTGAATTGAATCAGAACAGCATGCTGGTTTTGAAATTGTATAACGGCCAGACGCAGTTCTTTCTTGAGCATGGCGAGTGCACCGCCAGCCTGGAAAGTCCTCATGGGCCGTTCTTCATCAGCACTCCGCACGGCCGGGTGGAGGCGCTGGGAACGGAATTCACTGTGAAAGTAACCGACGAATAACTCACTTAATTTAGTTATTACTCTGCCCTGCAAGGCAGAAAAGGAGTGACATAATGAAAGCGAAATCAATTATTCACTGCGCTGTAATTCTGCTGGTCTTCCAGTCGATTGCATTGGCGCAGAAAACGGAAGTAAGCGTTCGAAAAGGAAAAGTCATCGCCGAGACGGAGACGTCAAGCGTGGCTGTCGAAGCCGGCCGAAAGGCAATCCTCTCGCCGGACAAGAATCCGACCGTCACCGTCGATGATCCCCTGGTGGATAACGTAATGGAAATCTGCAAGTGGATCGAGGCGGAAAAGCAGGCCCAGCGAGAGAAAATAGATACTTCGAGTATTCAGGTCATCAAAATCGAAAATGAGCATCTGTTTACAATTGCCTGCTATGCCGAGATACGAAATCCAAAATCCGAGCCAAGCGACACGTGCGTGATAGAAGGTGTAAGCATTCTGGATGAGCCCAGGTATTACGATCTCCAAGGCAATCTGCTACGATTCGATTTAGAGAAGATAAATGCCACCAGCGGTACATACACCGTGTCCTACCCCTACAGCGTTGAGCCGGGCCGAAATTTCAAGTACATCTGCATCAGTAAGATTACCTCGGACGAAGGTGCTCTGAAAGAAGGACCGCTCAGATACATCCAGGCCGGTTGGAACGTGCCGAACTGTCTGAATTATTTCCGCTTCATCTTGCCCGCCTCGGCGATCTTTGTCGACTCGAACCGGCCGGTGACAATAATGGACACCGTTGAAGGTCGCGTTGCTGTGACCATCAGAAGTTATACGGGCTCATTCGGAGACGGCACGTATCAAATTGCCTTTCTCTGGCCGGACAAAGACGGAACGACCCTTGCCGACCTTCCCCCGAAGTATCGGGGCCTGCGAGATCAATCGGAAGAAGAAATTGTTGACGAAGGCCGGCGGCGGACCGCGGAGATATTGGCCGGCGGAAAATGCACGGGCCAGAAAACGCCGTTGGAGACTCTATTGAGCCTGTACAGTGCCGTCGTGAACAAGAATACCTCGCAATTCCTGGAACTGATTAGGCCCGACCTGAGGCAGTTCGTAAACGGGCAAATGGATCAATTTATGGGAGCGGCGAATCTCCTGGTCAATTTCCAGTTTCTCGGCACACCGACCTGGCCCGACAAGCCGGTAAATGGATATGAGCACCCCGTTTATCTCTGCAGGGAAGGTTCGCAGCTCTGCGAAGTGACAGTTACTATGGCCCATCAGGATGGCAAATGGTACTTGAAAAGCGTAGAAGCCGGCCGTAGGAAAACAGAGGGCACCGATAGCGCAGACAGTAAGGCCACAGGGGGTGTGACGATATCGAAAAACAAACCGGACCTGAGTGCGGCGACTTACGAGGACTTCAAGCCGGGCCAGTTCATGCGAAGATGGCTGTTCTTAGGGCCCATCAATGTTCCATGGAATGGCGAAGGTTATTTTCCGGATGAAGAAACTTCGAACAAGTTCTTTGATACCGAGTCACTCGATCTTGAGCGGTTCGAGCCAAAGGTCAGAATCGCCGGAAATGATTACGAATGGACCACTCTGCACTCAGAGTACGGCGTTGTGGATCTGGCGGCGGTGTTTGACAAGTGGTTTGCCGTCGCTTACGCATGGGCCCAGGTAGAGATGCCCGGGCAGACAGATGCCGTTCTGGGTATCGGCTCCGACGACTGCGTCAAGGTCTGGCTCAACGGCAAACTCGTCCACGAACACCGGGGAGGCCGGGGCGTTATAGCGGACAGCGACCGCGCTGCCGTGACCTTCAAAAAAGGTAAGAACCAGCTTGTATTGAAAATCCTGAATTATGGTGGCCCATGGGGTTTTTCCTGCAGATTGCTCGAAACAAAGTAAGAGCCGGCAGAAGGCGCATATAATAGGTCGATTGATATATGGCAAAACATTGGCTGTCTTGTGCAAATATGAGGGACAGCCTTTTTTATCGTTGCGGCATTAGGTCTATGTCCCTTACAATTAGAGCCGATTAAGGAATACAAGTAATGAAATGTCAGGACCGTAATACATACAAGCAGCATTTATCTCAATTTTGTATTATTGTTGGTTTTCTGTTGTTCTTTATTATGACCGGATGTGTGACGGCGCCGAAATTAACGCCGGAGGACAGAAAACGAGACATCCAGTTTCTGGCAGACTGGGCGAGAGATTACAATCCTTTTGTCGAGCTGAACGAGAAATACAAGAACACTCCGAGCTATGAAGCTTTGTTGCCGCGGTATCTGGAATTTGCGGAACATGCACAGAATAATGAGGAATTCTTCCAGGTTGTAGACAGTTACTTTAAGGTGATCGGCGCTACCGGCCACTTCTACCTGATCGACGAAGAGACATTAAAATGGGCTAAGCTCGGCTCATTCTTCGGAATCATCAAGCTGGGCATCACTCCCGGGCAATTTGATCGGGCAAGGTATTGGGCTAAGCTCTCAGGCAAAATCTCTACTCGGGCCCATCCTCCCTTCCAAGTCGAAGGCAGGGAGAGCAGGTACTTCACCGGCGGCGACTGGCAATACGATGGAACCACCATCCCCAAAGGATCGGAGATTCTCAGAGTCAACGGGATGACCTGCTCATGTTATCTGGATTTCATCAAGGCCAATACGTCGCTGAAGTATGATGCATATCCCAAAGGTTGGGCCGACTACTTTGTGATGATTATCGATGAAGGCCCATCTTTCAAAGGGTGGCAGGTCGATTTTGGCCTGCCCGACGGTAGCATGCTTGGGGCTTTCGTGCCCAAGGTAAAAGGTTTCCCCGCCTCGAAGGAAGAAAAAGTCCACACCATAGAGCCCAAAGCTAATTGCACGTGCCTGGAGCTGACCGACGAAGTCGGCTACGTTCGAATCAAGGCCTGCATGTCGGGACCTCTTAGCTACTTGTTTAGGGGATTCATAAAAAAAGACCGGAACAAAATCGACGCCTTCCTCGAACATTCTCAAGGAAAATACAGCAAACTTATCATCGACTTCAGAAATAACGGCGGCGGATTTCCACAGTATGGCTATGATGTGCTCATCAGTCCCTTTCTGGATGAGCCCGTGACGTATAGCCAGGTTGTCGGAGTGAAGACAAAATATCTGGCCGATACGGGCAAATCCGTCCTGCAATTCCTGCGGAAAGAAGTGTCAGCACAGAAAGCCCATGTAATACGTGTAACAGAAACGGAGCCCCCGGACGGATTCGATCCGAATCAATGGACTTTCTACGAACTCACTCGCAAAATAGAGCCTCGCAATCGCTACGACTTCAAGGGCGATCTCTATATCCTCATTAACGGAGGATGTTTCTCAGCGGCAGATGACTACATCAACGCGGTCAAACGGATTGGATTTGCTACACTCGCAGGCCGGAACACCGGAGGCGGTGCAGCAGGTTATGTTGCGCCGCCTTTTATTACTCTGCCTGCAAGCGGTATGGTGTTCAGAGTGGAAACCGATTTAGTTATCAATCTGGACGGAAGTTACAATGAAATCAGCGGAACGCCGCCTGATATAGAACTTCCTAATGCGGATCCTCCGGCATCTATCACAAAGGAAGACCTGCTCAGGGATGCATGGATACGGAAAATCATTAACGACTTATAGTATCTTTTACAAGTAATTCGAAATCGCAAAAGCGACTGTGCTTAGGATAAAGTCTGATTCACAATTCTGCTCTCGAAGCATTTTGAGATTGCCGTTCCGGATAAGGTACCGAACCTGCGTTAGTATATAGTTCCGGCGACTGCGCACGGATTGTTTAATCCCATCGTGTCTGCCGGAATATGAAAGTCGAGATTGCCGTCACGCAATTTACCGGTGGTATGTATACATATCTCGAAGCTTGGTTAGCAATGACACACATCGTCTGAGCTATAAAAGCGCGTAGTCGGATGACTACATCAAACGTCATCTCTTGTTTGTCCTACAAAGTCAATGCGATGCGTGACAAGGGCGTAGTCAAATGACTATGTTGGACGCTGGCTTACGTTTAACTTGCAAGGCAGCTATCAATTGTTCGGAGACGCGTAGTCAGATGACTACGTCGAACGTCGACGCTCGTTTCGTTTGCAGGGTCGGTGTCAATGGCCTGGGGCGTGATAAGCGCGTAGTCGGATGACTGCGTCGGAAGTCGGCATACGTTTCGTTTGCAGGTCCGCTATCAATTGTTCAGGCCGTGATAGTCGCGTAGTCGGATGATTACATCGGACATCATTTATAGTTCACCTTGGAAAGTCAAAATCAATCATTCGGCGCGTGACAATCGTGTAGTCAGATGACTACGTCGAACGACGATGCTTGCAGGGACGGATTGTTTATGTACCGATCAGGCAGACCGGCATTTGGAACGAGCTGACCATAGTGTCCCTCAGCGTCTGTTATCGAGGCGGATCTGCTGATGTCACCGAACCTGTGTCAGTATATAGTTCCGGCGGTCGCGGACGAACTGTTTGATACCGTCGCGTCGGCCGCTGCCCTGACCGTCGGCCATTAAAGCATTAGCCGCATCATCCAGAAACTTATCGAACTCCGTCGGTGGATTGGACGTTCCGTACGAGGTCTGCCACGGGCCGTTCACCAGTTCCGCCAGGGCGTCCAGATACATCTGCCGGTATTTGGGACGGTTTACAAACTGATAGACTTCCGGGAACTGGCCGGAGTTCATGGCGAACAAATTCGAGTTAGGTCCGTCGCCCGATCCGAGAGCAAAGTCGATGTCCCACGGCAGCAGGTACCACTTGCCCTCCAGCGGGGCGTAATAAAAGGCATTGTTCTTGCCGCGATTGTAGCCGTAGCTGTCCCAGTCGCCTACGGCGTGACGAATCGCCAATACCGCGGCAAAGTGCTCTGGATGGATTACTGATTCGATAGTCTGCTGGTAGCTCGAGCTGCTCGACCGCGTGTTCAGCGCGACGGCAAGGTCGAACAGATGGTCCCAATCGTCGTCCTCGCGATGTGACCGCTTCTCGAATCCCCAGCGATACGTCTCCTTAATAAGCGGGTGACTCGAATCGTATTTTAGTCCTTCATCCAGGTTCTGGTGTCCAGTGCCGTTGGCTGAATACTCAAAATAGTCGTCGATCTTGTGAATGTAGCCATCCGTGTCACCCGGGAACCATTTCGCAATGTAATCGCCGTCGATTTTCTGGACGTCTTCGTAAATGCCATTGCTATTGCCGTTGATTATCGGGCGCACAAACTCCTGCATCGAGAACTGCAGGCCCATTTGCTTATAGAACCAGTAAGATGCACGTTCCTGTAGCGGGCCGCGGCTGCTATCCTCGGTGTTATCAAGATTTACTTCCTCCCGGCCGCGAAATTTCTGGTCGGGATTAAAATCGAGCCGGTATGCGTAGCGGCCAGTCGGGACCCGGCCTAAACCACTACGAAGCCACGGGCTGCCGCGGAACCTGATATTGACATTATAAAAGACCTCGGTGTTGTTGTAGACGAACGTGCAATCCAGCAGCTCGTTCGATAGATCGGGACGCGATCGAAACGTACTGATTACGTCATCCGAAAGCCAGATACGGTAGGTTGCAAACCGGCTGCTCAGCAGGCTATCGCCTACGCGCACCAGGCATGTGCGCTCTGGCACGTCCGCCGAGGGCTGCAGCATTGTCGGAAATCGAGTTAAAGCCGAACCGTCAAAAGCCGCTATATAAAAAGCACGCATGCCGCTGGATGTGCCCGGAATCGTTCCAGTGAAGATGCCGTCGCCGCCGACGAGGTCGTCACCCGAACCGTCGTCGACCATTTCGGTGGCTGAGAATCCCGTGCTGCCTTCGGATCGGTAGTGGAGCATAATGTTGTTTACACCGTCGTTGTCGGTAACGCGGGCTGTCACAACGATCGGTTCGCCGGCGAGGGGCATGACCGGCGCATGCTGTACGTCTAAGATGTCCGGTCCGCGGTTGGAAACGAAAGCGGTGTTCTGCTTACCGGGCGTGCCCAGATCGAGGGGCATGGTCAGCTCGAACGAATACGCAGGCCGCGGGGGCTGAACCGGGGATAGCTCTCGCGATGTCCTCAGCAGAAGGAACCGGCTTCCCCGCAGCCACCTGGCCCAGCCGCGGAACGTCACCGTACTCGCCGTGACACTGGAAAGCGATTGGTTAATGCGGTTGGCCCCGGGATCGCCGTGCCCGGTCGCAATCAGGTGCAGCGCCCGGGAACCGTAGTGATAGTCGGACGTGGTCACAAACGAGCGAACGTGATTGCCGAGAAATCTCCAGTTCGACTCGCCGCTCTCGAAGCCGTTGTTGCTGAGACGGCTCATACTGCCGATCCTCAAATCGAGATCGTCGATGAGCACTTCGCCGCGATTAAGCAGCAGAAGATCGAAGACGTTGACTTGATCTTGTGTATAATTGGAATCGTTGCTGTTGATGGTAAACGAGAATTGCTCCCATACAGTCTTGCCGCTCTCGTTGCTGTCGGTCCAGGCATCGGGTGTATCGTTATCACTGTCCGGATCGCGCAGCTCCAGGCTGGCACCCTGGCCGTCGGCCCAGCTCGGCCACCGGCCCCCGTCGTAATAAGTCACCTCATCGGCCGTGATCATCAGGACCTCGACGTCACCGCTGAGCGAATCCACGTCTTTGTACGGGTACGACAGCCGGATACGCTCGCTGTGATCATCGAGCCCGCCCGTGTAGGGCCCGAGAAGATTCGAGTCGGTATTAAGGTTGTCATACACGCCCGCGATAAAATTCGGATCTTTTGCTATCACCAGATACGAGTCAGGCGGTATTTCCGTGCCGGGCTTGAATGTGTAACTGATGCCGTCAGTGAAAGCCCATCCGTCAAGTGAGACTGTCCCGGTGCCGCGATTATACAGCTCGATATACTCGTAGCGTTCGTCCTGTGTGGCGTGGTGGTACATAATTTCGTTGATTACGATGTCGTTTATCGCCGGCCGGGCATTAGGCCCGTCAAACGTTGCTGAAGACAGTAAAGCGAATGAGTCTGACCCATCCGGGAAACGCCCGAAGGTCACTTCCGGCTCTGTTGCAACGCATTTTACCGCATCCAGCACGCGAACCGGTACCGGCACTGCGCCATCAGTGGGCGCGGTGGCCGCCGTCACGTAAATTGTCTCGCCTGAAGCCGACAATCCAAAGCCGAACTTGCCTTCACCGACCGTCCAGAAATCGCCCGGTTCCAGCACGACAGCATCAGGAATTTTGTACTTTAGCAGGTCAGTCTCATCGTCGCTCAGATAAACGCTGCTCAGGTCGACCGTTGACGGGCCCGGGTTGTACAGCTCGATTTGGTCGGCGCCGGAGGCTGCGTCGCTGTTGGACAGGACTTCGTTGATAACCACACGTGCTCTGGGATCGGCACCGTTAGCGCCGGCCTCTTCGGCAATCGCGTGAAGAACCGGACTTCCAAAGCAGTCGGAGCTGCCCGATAGTTGTGCATTGTGGGCCTGGATGGCTAAGATATTTATGCCGGGAACGAGCAGCTCTATGTTGTTGGTCAGGTCCACGTTGGCGGCCGGGGGTTCCGTTGCCGTGCCGCCGCTTGCATTGTATGCGGGCGGATTGCCGGAGATTCCATCCGATGCCGCCACACGCACGCCGTTCAGATAGAGCACGAAACCATCGTCATAGTGGACATCGGCGCGCAACTGCGAGAACGAATCGATCTCCTCCTGTGTCAGCGTGAACGGCAACCGCGCATAAATGGACATATATTGCCCGTTCATGTCGTTTGTCTCTGTCCCGATGTACTGAAGTTCATCTGCTTCGGAGCTGTATCCGTATCCGCTCGGACCGTTTCTCCAGGATGTTCCGGATGTGTAGGGATTAAATCCAATTTGTGTCCATTCCGTTGTGGGTTGCCCCTGGGGACCCGGCGATGGTTCCCGGGTGCCCTTGAAATATACGCCGGGATGCCCCACGTTTACGAGCGTCACCAGCGTCGGGTCTTCGGGCTCGACCTGTGTCTCATCCGGTCCGCCAGGCGTGCCGTCGATAAACGTGCTGGGCGCCCATGTTGACGCCTCGGAGGGATCGCCGCTGAGCCTGGCAAGAATAAGCGAGTGTCCCGTTCCATCGGGCGAGACCGGCCACGGCTGTTCGTCGTCATATCTCAGCGCCAGGGCAATTCCGCCGCTGCCGTTGGATAGTTCTATTTGCTCGCCGTCGTTATCGAGCCGGCCCGTGAAAGGTCCCGCCACGCCGCTGATATTGTACGCGGCTTCCAGGGCGGCCGGGTCGCGCGCCACGACCAGATAGCTTTTGGGCCCGATTTTCGTGCCGGGTTCGAACACGTATTGGATGCCGCCCGTGAATGCGTGGTTGGTAAGGTCTTCGGTGACTGCCCGGTCGTTATACAATTCGATGAATTCGAGTGTTCCGCCCGCATCGGTGGGGTTGTACATTATCTCGCTCACGACGAGTCCCATGCCGGGTTGAGTGACCCACATGGTGACAATGCCGGCTATCACTAACCAACGCCAATAATGCCGCTGCCGTTTTTTCATCTGGTGTTTGCTCCTTTCTCCGACGATGTGATCAGAACCCCCAACCGACCGCAAACCGTCATTTCCGGTATCCAAAGCTGCTGGAAATTAATCCAGACGGGCCGGCGTGACCCGGAGTTGCCTATTTTTACCGTTTTTTAAGATTTCCATAATCTTTCGTCATCCTATTTTACCAAATCTGTCCAGAAACTTCCACTGTTTTCGTTCTTAATTTATATGCACTTTTTACTTGAGTAGGTGCTCATAGTTCCCTCATGACTCAATTTGAAAGGTTGCTTGTTATGGAAACAGGTCGGCCTGCAAAGGAAAATATGATTTTCAGACATCTGTTGAACGACTAAAAGCGAAGGCGATGGTAGTTTTGAGTTGGGTGGATTTCGGCCAAAAGCGATGGTAGTTGGAAACAAAAATTGGAAATTTGAAAATTTTTTATTCCATGCCATACAAGGACTTACGGTATAAATGACACCTACAATTTTGTGGATTTTCGCATCAAACGCACAGGTTGCTCCAATAGTAGAGACGTTGTTTTTTAGCCTCCGGCAAAAACAATAAAACGCTAATATCTAAATACTGAATCCGACAACTCAGGTGTTGTAGCCGGAGGTATGTTGCCCCGTGTTGTTCGGGAAACAATATCGAATTACCGAAATTCGAAATTCAAAACGGCAGGCTTAAGCCTGGGGCCAAGCTGTTTCGAACATATGAAATTAGGATTTTGAATTTGTTTAGGATTTAGTGCTTAGAATTTCGGATTTCATATCGCGGGGGGTGATGATAAAGTTCACCGTTACTTTCTTAGCTGTTGCTGCCTTATATATGTAGAAACAAAGACAAAACCGGCAATGAAAGGAGCATTAAAATGAAACGGCTAATAATGACAATAATCCTCGGAATCCTGATAACGTCCATTACCGGCTGTGTCGGCTACACACACAATCATCACTGGCACGGCCGCCAGGTAGTAGTTGTAACCAGCCCGCGCCGTCCGCACATGCCGCCGCCACCCCCGCGTGGCCACCCGGCTCCGCCACCTATGCCGAGACGCGACCACAGGTACTAAAATGTGAATGGTGAATGGTAATGTGTTAGTAGCGTAGAACTAATTGTAAAGGATATTGACAACAATATAAAAGAAGGGCCGGCGGTTTCCCGAACCTGCCGGCCCTTTGGCCGTATTGGATGTTTTATTTTTCTCTAAAAGCGCCTGGTTATAAATTCTAACGTCGTCAATCAGAATTGCTGCTCATGCAAGCAATTGAAGGCTGAGGCCTTAAACTCGGTGATACCCACCCACACACGTTAGAGTCATTAAACAGCCTAATCGACCTTTACGAAGCGTGGGGCAAATCCGAGGACGCCGATAGATGGCGGTCGCATCTGCCCTCTGAAAGCTCACTTCCGAAGCAATAGTCTTGCCTTTGGCTTTGGTTTATGTTTTACATATTTTTTGCTTTTTTCCCTAAAAATGGGTAACATTTCCGGTGCGAGAAACGCTTTATATATGTTCGGGCGTGGATTTCGGCTTGATTTCGTAAAAAATCTGCAAAAAAACATAAAATGTTCAAGAAATAGCGTCAAGTTTGGTGCTTTTGTTGAACTTATTAAATAGGAGTCAATGATTAATTACAAAGAGCATGATGAATTAGTCAGGAAGGCACAGCTCGGCGATAAGGAGTGTCTGAATCGCCTGGCTGAGGTGGCGAGGGTGCATTTGCGTGAATATGTACTCCGCCTTACGTTAAGAGAAGATTTGACTCAGGATATTGTGCAGGAGAGCATTCTGGAAATGTTTAAGGTATTCGAAAAATTAAAGTGTGCCGAGACGTTCTGGTCCTGGCTGGACGGAATTGCTTTCAACAAGATTCGCGGCTACTACGGCCGGCAGTGGCGGCATAAAACGATTTCTCTTTCCGATATCGAACGCCAGCTCGCGATAGGGGACAGCCAAAGCGCCCTAGCCGAGATGATTAACCGGGAATTGAAACAAATCGTTCTTGTATCGATGCGGGAATTATCGCCCCGCTACAGGGCCGTATTGACCATGCGCTGTTACAGGGACATGCCGTATTCGGAGATTGCCGGGCTGATGGGATGCACGGAATTCGGCGCCCAATCATTGTTCTATCGGGCGAAGAAGGCGCTGGCGAAAAAACTGTCCCGTCACGGGCTCGGCAAAGGATACCTGCTGGCTGCTCTGGTGCTGTTCGGAAAACTTACGGCTTCAACCGAGGCTGCCGCCGCGAACATATCCATAACTTCTGCGACTCTCAAAGTTGGTGCGGCCGCTTCTCTGGCAGCGATGGTAACAAGCAAAACTGCTGTTGTTTCGGTGCTCACTGCCGCTGCGATTACCGGAGGCACTGCGTTAGTGACGCTTGGGACGGACAAGATCGATATCGGGCCGGAAAGAATAAATGCGCAAACTTCTTTCAATTTGCCGGCACGGGATGTAGCGGACGGTATGGAGCAATGCTGGTATTTCTTTCCCGAAGGGCCGGGCAGGCCTGTGATGATGCGTCTGCTGAAATTTGACGCTTCCGGAAAAAATTCTTACTGCCGGAATCTTCAAAACCAGCATGCCAGCTACTATTATGACAAAGAAACTGTCCGCATAAACAATTTTCGCATTTACAATCCCGATTTGTCTGTAGCGAGACTGCCAACGGACAGC